>Ga0265301_10007508_pt1 | contig 10214 bp, 7 predicted proteins | sample AusTroGonzalo_MG_2_FD_193488 | JGI IMG/M metagenome (GOLD analysis project Ga0265301, IMG submission 193488) | Bovine rumen microbial communities from tropical cattle in Woodstock, Queensland, Australia - Gonzalo_04 | ecosystem: Host-associated > Mammals > Digestive system > Stomach > Rumen ...
CATACGGCTTGAGGGCTTCGGTGACCATCACCGGACCGAGGTCGGAACCGCCGATACCGATGTTCACCACGTACTTGATGGACTTGCCGGTGTGGCCTTTCCACTTGCCCGTGCGGACGAGCTTGGTGAATTCTTCCATGTGCTTGAGGACTGCACGGACTTCGGGCATCACGTCCTTGCCATCGACGCAAATCGGATCGTTGCCCTTGTAGCGGAGTGCAGTGTGGAGCACGGCGCGCTTTTCGGTGGTGTTAATCTTTTCGCCAGCGAAATACTTGGCGCGCATGTCTTCGAAGTTGGCGGACTTGAGCAAGTCCTGGAGCTTCGCCATGGTTTCGTCGGTGATGATGTTCTTGGAGTAGTCGAGGAAAAGTCCGCAGGCTTCGAGGCTGAACTTGTCAGCGCGAGTCGGGTCCTTTGCGAAGAGTTCCTTCATTTGCCAGGTCTTGGCGACTTCGGCATGGGCCTCAAGGGCCTTCCATTCCATAGAATCTGTCAGTTTAGACATAGATTAATCCTTTCCGCACACGCGGTTTATGTTTCGGGTGCAAAGATAGAAAAATTAAACGACAAATTCTCAAGCCGAGAGTCGCGGCCAAGCTTACTTGGGCATGGCCGAAATTAAAATAACGATAATTAATCAAAATAATTGATTAAAACAATGAAAATTATGCATTTGACATTATGAATTTTTGGAGATAGATTAGGAACGTAAACAAGAAACAATAACCTTTCAAAAAGGAGCCTATCATGAAAACCGCAACTTACACTCAGGCAAATAACGCCGTGGCAGGGTTCTCCAAAATGTCCTTTGCTGCTATTATGATTTTTAGTTCGGTATTTTTCTCCGGATGCTCGAACGATGAAAGCTCGCCTCTTGCTGCAAGTGCTGATGGCAAAGATGCCGTCTCCGAAAAAGTGGCGATGCCGAAGACTTTCTCCGAAGAACCGACCATCGAAATTACGGGCAAGGCAAGCTTCGACATCGTGTCTTTGAACGAAAAGATTGCCGCCGAATATAATTATACGGTGCCTAGTCGTAACGCTCTCCTTAAGACGGGTTCCGAGCTGGTTGCTGACAACCTGTTCGATTCCGACTTCCCTTACAAGGATATTGCTGAAAAAATTCTTAGCAAGGGCGAAGGCTGGCTGGACGATTTTATCGATGGTTATACGATGGGAATGTGGTCCAAGGCGAAAAATGCTTTGCTGGGCTGGCTTTTCCCGGAAGAAAAAACGGAGTTCAATATACAAGAGGCGTTCGAACAAGTCAATGCTCAACTTGCGAATATCGAAGCCATACTCCAGGAAATGCGTTCCGAAATTGACAACCAATTTGCAAAGGAAAATTACGGGAAAAAATTGGAAGAACGCAAGAATCTTTACTCGGTCCTGAAACGCGGTCTTGAGGAGTTGAACGGCAAGATTGTCAGTATCAATAATGATAACGTAAAGTATCCTACCGATGAAGCCAAGTACGAAGCGCTCAAGGCAGCTGTCGCGAAGTGGGGTGACGAATCCGTTGGATCGGCTGTTGCGGTTATGCCTGCCCGTCAGCATGCAATTAACCTGATTGAGCTGATTACGCAGACGACTAATCTTCCCGGTAAGGATGCTCGCGTTTCAGATTTCTTGAGCATTTACGATCAGTATGCGGATCGCAGCCTTGTCTGGGAACAAGAAGGCTACGCCTGGCGAGCCCTTATGCGCGCCCAGGACGCCAAAATGGTGATGCAACTTGCGATAGCGTCCGTTCTCTATTATACCATAATCGACGACAACCCCAGTGCCATTGCACGCATTGACTCGAATCTTACGGCTTATCGCCAAGTGGTTGATGCAAATCCGATTGTCCGCCATTCGACTCCCATCTATATCAAGTATGGCTCTAAGTATCGTGGACAAATTTTCTCTGGAGAACTTAAACAAATTAAGTATAACGAAGTTTTAAGAAACAAGTGGCTCTATAGTGGATCTTCTTCCGATAAGCAGGCGGACAAGAAGTATGCGTTGAATCACAACACCTACAAATGGAATGCATCTAGGCTTTATGCCGGTGCCGCTCCGAAATCGAATAAAGACGCAGGAGCCATTTGGAGCGATGCATCTAACATGGGTATGCCGGAAGACTTCTATAATGAAATCTATGAGGCTTACAAGGTGAATGGCCATTTCAAGAGCCTTATGGATGTGTTCAAGTCTGTGGGATTTAAGGGTGGGGCTACCGGAATCTATGAAAAGGGTGTGAATGAACAGTATTTCGTCACCAGCTATCTTCCCATTACGGTTACTCGCCTGGTGAGCAAAACGGAAGCCGGAAAAATCGATGGTTCTAGGACCAAATATAGCTGGGGCTATAAGATTGGAGTCTCTGCGGTGCTGGCCAATACCGAAGGGAATGCACGGATTGCTTTAGGACTCATCCCTTACAGCGGCATTGGTGTGTTTGATGACGTTAGCATGCATACGGTTGACTTTGCCGAATACAGTGCCTCGCTTGTGACTCATCACACAAGTACAAGAGGCGGTGGCTACAGTGAAGACGTGTCTGACAGGTATGCGTTTGTCTGGATGACAAAGAAGGAAATTCTTGAAAAGACTTCGATGCTTGTTGCAATCTCGGCAGAAACCCGTGCTAAAGTGATTGAACAAGGGGATTATGCTTATCGCTCCTTCTTCTTCCCAGTCAAGACGGATAAGGTCAAGGAGGTGAAATAAAAAAGCAAAAGAAAGAATGTGTCAAACAAGCAACCCCTTCGGGGGTTGCTATTTGTTTTTGTTCCGATAATGTATTATGGGGAGTCAAGATTAATGTGAATAATTAATCAATAATATTTATCAATAACTAAGAAATTATATATTTGTTTTTATAGATTTCAGAGGGTATATTATGGATGTAAACAGGAGACGTCAACCCTTAACGGAGGATCCCATCATGAAACTCGTTAACATATTGGCTATGGTAATCGAATGCGTCCCGTTCCTCGTCGTTGTATGCTTTGCCGAAGGCCCTTCGGTTGATGCTAATCGGCAGTACGAAACCCCGATATTGAACTATGCTGTTGGCGAGATTGCGCCGCAGTACGCGCAATCCGACGTGACCATTCCCGTCGTGAATATTTTGGCGGTGGATTCGAGCCAGTCGAACGAAACTCTAGTATGGGGTTCGTTCTGGGTGTTCAACTATGAATTTCGCGGCGATACGCTTTTCTGCGTTTCGGGCGGGGACCATTCGGGGCTTGCCCATTTACAACAAGCGGAAGACGGTAGCTATTTCGTCAAAAAACTGGAAGTAGTTGAAGATGGTGCTAAATTCACCAAGAGCGCAAAGAAGATTTTCGGCAAGCATTACAAGTCTTTTATGAAGATTTATTCCGATAAGAACGTCCGCGAAAAGAAGCGGGCCGAAACGATTCGCGATTACGTAAAGGCGAATGGACTTTCGATCACCAAGTACCAAGACTATGGATGGGAAGCGAAATCCTTTTAAATAGCCAAAATTAGTTCCCTCAAAAAAATATATATTGAACTTATCGCTGTAAGCGTAGTGACAAATGTTCAATATCTCTTGGAGGATTAGACATGGATACTTCAATTCTTGATAAAGCGATTGTTTTTGCCGTCAAGGCTCACCAAGGGGTTGAACGCAAGGGAAAAGGCTTCCCTTACATTGTGCACCCGCTGGAGGCGGTCGCTATTGTCGCTACCATGACCAACGATCAAGAACTTCTGGCTGCTGCGGCGCTTCATGACACCGTCGAAGATACCAAGGTCACACTCAAGGATATCGAACGTGAATTTGGCAAGCGCGTTGCAGCGCTTGTTGAAGCGGAATCCGATATCGAGTTCGAAGGCAAGAGTCGCGAAGAAAGCTGGCGACTGCGTAAAGAAGAGGCTATCGAACGCCTTTCTACAGCGGACAATAATGTGAAAATTGTGGCTCTTGCGGATAAATTAAGTAATATCCGCGCAATCTATCGCGACTTCCAGGTGATTGGCGACAAAGTGTGGGACTTGTTCTGTGTCAAGGATAAAGCGTCGCACGAGTGGCATTTCCGCGGGCTTGCCCGTGCCCTTGCGAGCCTCAAGGGAACATTTGCCTACACGGAATTCGTTGAGACAATCGACAAGGTCTTTTGATTGTATTGGATCTCTAAAAGCTGTAATCAATGCGTATTCTCGAAAAGATTAGTGAATTTATCGGAAAGTGGATGGCTGTTGTAGTGCTCGCGATTGCGGCGCTTTCGCTGTTCTGCCCCAAGTCCACTCTCTGGATTGAACTTTCGTGGGTGAATTACCTCTTGATGGTGGTGATGTTTGGCATGGGGCTTACCCTCAAGCTCAGCGACTTCAAACTGGTTTTCACGCGGCCCAAAGAAATTACTATCGGATGCGCGGCGCAGTTTATCGTGATGCCCGCCCTCGCTTTTTTGCTTTCCAAGATTTTCGGACTCGATGCGGCCCTCATGGCGGGCGTGGTCCTTGTGGGAACTTGCCCGGGCGGGACTTCCAGCAATGTCATTACGTACCTTTCGAAAGGCGACGTGGCGCTATCTGTCGGCATGACCAGCGTGAACACCTTGCTTGCGCCCGTCCTGACGCCGGCAATTACCTACCTGCTTCTCCGCACCACCGTAAATGTCGATATTCTCGCGATGTTCCTTTCTATCGTGAAGGTCGTAATTGTGCCGATTGCGCTCGGCTTTGTCATCAACAAGTTCTTGGGCAAATTCACGGCGCGGGCAGTCAAGGTTTTGCCGCTTGTTTCTGTGGTTGCCATCGCAATGATTGTCGCGGCTGTCGTATCGCACAATGCCGAAAAAATCCTCTCTACCGGGTTTATCGTTTTCGCTGTGGTGATTCTCCACAACTTGCTCGGTTACGGTTGCGGTTTTGGGCTCGGCAAGCTGCTGCACTTTACCACGCCCAAGACAAAGGCTCTTTCCATCGAAATCGGTATGCAGAATTCGGGACTTGCCACAAGCCTAGCCGCTACGGCGTTCTCCTCGCTTGCCATGGCGACGGTCCCCGGAGCCATATTCTCTGTATGGCACAATATTTCTGGCGCCATACTCGCCAACATTTACCGCCGCAAATAATCAATAATAGTTATCAATAACTAAGAAATTATGTATTTGACTTGATAAATTTCAGAGGGTATATTATGGATGTAAACGAGAAAAGTCAACCCTCTCAAGGAGATTTATCATGAAACTCGTTAACATATTGGCTATGGCAATCGAATGCGTCCTGTTCCTCCTCGTTGCATACTTCGCTTAAGACACTTCGGTTGATACTGACCGGCAGTACGAAGTGGTGAAAAAAAAATTATATATTGAACGATAAATAAAAGTGATGAATCGGCTGAGGAATAGCGATGGAACTGACGCATATTAAATACTTCCTAGAAGTAGCACGCACCGAACACGTGACCAAGAGCGCAAAGACTCTCTGCATTGTGCAGCCGGCGTTGACGCACGCCATCCACAAGCTCGAAGACGAGCTCGGTGTCAAGCTTTTCAAGACCCAGGGCCGAAACATCAAGTTGACTGAAGCTGGTAATTATTTCTACAAGAAGGTCAAGCCGCTTTACGAAGACCTCGAAGCCCTTCCGGCAAGACTCAGGGCGAAATCCGACTTGCAGGCGGTTACGATCAGTCTTAAGGTACTTGCCGCATCTTCGTTTGTGACTAATGCTGTGGTGCAGTACAAGCGCAATGCGCCGCCTAACCTGCGTTTTTACCTTGTGCAGAGAGAAGAATCCTCCCTGTACGATATCAGTATCCAAACGTATGCCCATTACCGTCCGGAGGAAAATCCCGAAGTCGAGACCTTCGTGTGCTCCGAAAAAATCTACCTCGCCGTCCCCAATACTGCGGAATACAGGAAACGCGAAAGCATTTCGCTGCACGAACTGGGCGACACCAACTTTATCGGGCTGTACGGTTCCAAACAATTGCATACGATTTGCGAAGATTTCTGCCGCCAGATCGGCTTCAAGTCCCACGTCATTTTTGAAAGTGACAACGCCCTCGCTGTTAAGGACGCTATTGCAAGCGGTATCGGCGTAGGTTTTTGGCCCGAGTTCTCGTGGGGCAAAATCAACAACCGCAAAATCAAGTTGTTGGAAATAACCGATGCCGAACTCAAGCGAGACATCGTGATTTCGTATATCAAGAACAAGCAGGACAACAGCCATGTCCAAGGCTTCTTCAAGTTCTTGGTAAGCTTGTTGAAACGTGCTTCCAAATAAGAAGCTTATTTTTGCATGAAAGGCAATTTTTGGGCCACCCGGTAGAGGTTCTCTGCACGGGTGCGATTATTCTTTGACTTTCCGTTCAGGGCTTCGAGGAATCTTTCAATGCCGTCGATACCGGAGCCCTGTTTTAGGGCGTATACCGTACAAAGGCTAATGACTCCTAGCGACGAATTGATGATATCCAAATCTGTTCCTGCCAGTTGGAACGCCGCCAACTGATAAGCGTCGTCGGAATTATTGATAAGCATCCGGTCAACATCGCCAAGCGTCTTGAATCCAAAGTGACTAAATACGCTCAAGAATCTCATGTGCGAGGCTTCCAGGATTTCTGCCTGGTTGATCGAGGCGATTCGCTTGTTCAACGTGTCAAACGGTTTTAGTTCTAGATATTTTCCAAAGGATTCCGAATCCAGGGCAACCTCGTCAAATTCACCCGAATGCACCAATGATTCCACGTGACGGCGATAATTGATTATTCCTGTACGAATGGCGCAGAATTGTTCATCGACTAATTCAAGCATTCCCGCCAGGCGGTTCATGTTCCGCAAGTATTCACGCGGAATTTCAAAGGTTGTCTTGTAACCCGTATCGTGATTCAGCACGGACCATACGTGCTGTAGTGCGGTGCGCATCTGCACTTCAAAACGGATTTCGTTCAATTCCGGGTACGCTGGGTCTTCATAAATTTTTTTCGGAAGGCGACAGATATAATGCAGCGAATTATAGCCAAAACTATGGATGTCATGCATCTTGCGCTTGTCTATACTGTTTTCCCAGTCTATTTCAAATAGGCGACCGACCAGTGCCGCAACCTTGTCCACTTCGTCGTTATAGAATGTGATAATGCGGAGGCCCAGGATGTCGGTCAAGTCAAGCAGTTCGTTATACTTTCCTGCTTTTCGTTCCAGTTTGCTCGCAAGGCTTTCTTCTGCCTTGATTCGGGCCTCGATAGCGTTGATGTAGATATGATTCGAAGCGATGTTTTTCGTAAGAGTATTTTTGACTACATCCAACAGCTTTTCAAATGCCGCATGCTTGTCGTGGTATTCTTGGAGAATCAAGGTCTCCTTCGGTGGAAGCCCGTATTTTGCAATATCCATCTTTTCCATAAAGCACCCGTTTGACAAAAACATTTTAGATTGGCCGTATAAATATACTTTTTTCAATTTTTCTTTTTCGTAAAGCCGTTCTTTGCGTCGCGCTCCCGCTATTGTGAAAAATTCTAATATATATTTAAACTGAGGTTTTTATTGTTTGATTATAAAGAGGGGTAAGGATGAGTTTAAATTTTCGCGGCTTGGCGTTCAAACAGTCGGTATGGATTCTTATCGGCGTTACCATCGTATTTTTCATGGTTTTCTATGTAGTCGGCAAGCAGTTGCAGGATGGCCTTTCCAAACTGGTTGTCCAGAAAGGCGAAGAAATCAGCCAAGCGAACGTGACCTACATAGATAAGCTGTTCAATACAGGCCGTAAGATTGGTGATGATATCGGGGCGAGCTTAAGTTCGCGTGAAATGACCAAGGCCGAAATGGACGCGTTTCTGTTGCAATCGCTGGGCAATGCGCGCAATATTGTTCCGCAGATTATCGCCGTGGTTGTTGCATTCGAGCCAGGAATGGGACCCGAGACCAAGAGTGGTGAATTCATGAGGCTTGCCCGTTATGTGAACGATTCTACCGTACTGATTACTGGCGCAGATTACGAGAAAGAGGAGTGGTACAAGAGTACCAGAGATGCGAAGACTAGCCGTTGGCAGGAACCTTTTATTGGCGTTTTTGTCCATGAACCTATTGCCGTCTATACGGTCCCAATCATGCGCAAGAACGAGCTGGGTGAAGAAACGCTGGTTGGCGTCTTGGCTGTCGATATGTCCATAGACTTCCTCAAGAATACGGTGGCAACCATCCCGGTTTCTGATTCTGGTTACGCGATGATTCTTTCGGCAAGAAACGCCATTGTGGCGCATCCGAAAAGCATTGACCTAGGAGCGAACGATACCCTAGTTGTGCAAAAGGTCAAGACCGAAAACGGGGCGAACTTTGACCGGGCTTCCCAAAAGTCAGAACATGGCCTTTTCCGCGGATTTGTCGGGAGTGGCGATTTGTCTGCAATCTACTACACCACTATAAAGTCGAACAATTGGACATTTTTGGTGGTTTGGCCCATGCAGAAGTTTCTGGCAGACCAGAGTTCTCTCCTCAGGCTTATCGGTATCTTGATTGTGGCTGGGTATGTCCTTATACTGGTGTTCGTCCTTGTCATTTCGTTTAGGGTTTCTCGCCCGCTTAGGAAACTGGCGCAATCGGCGGATAAGTTTGGTCACGGAAATTATGACGCGGAACTTCCGGATGTTAAGGGGCACGATGAAATTGCAATGCTCACGGAGGCCTTCTCCCGCATGCAAACTTCTATCAAGGAAAATATCAGTGCGCAAAAGAACCTGGGCCGTATCGAACGTGAACTTGACTTTGCAAGGAACATCCAGCTTGCAATGCTCCCCGATAGCGAAAAGGACGAGGATTGCGATGATGACCGCCACGAACTCGCTCCGTTTATATTGCCTGCAAAAGAGGTTGGCGGCGATTTTTACGATTTCTTCAAAATCGATAACGACCGTCTTTGCGTGGTTGTGGGCGACGTGTCCGGCAAGGGCGTGCCCGCGTCGCTTTTCATGATGGTGTCGCGAATCGTTCTCCGCACGATGATGAAAAACCTCAAGTCCGTTGTCAAGACTTTTAACAGTACGAATTATGCGCTTGCCAAACGTAACAAGCTGAACATGTTTGTGACTGTGTGGATGGGCATTATTGACTTGCGCTCTGGTCACATTGAATTTGCATCGGCAGGGCATAACCCGCCGGCTGTTCGCCACGAAGATGGCTCGGTTGAGTTTATTCCGAGTAAGTCCGGCTTGGTGATTGCCGCGATGGAAAATGTTCAGTATCGACAGCAGGTTTATGATCTCAAGCCGGGCGACACTTTGTTCCTTTATACTGATGGCGTGACCGAGGCTACCAATAGCAAGGACGAACTGTTTGGCGATGCAAGGCTATTGGAAACTCTGGCGAAGGGTAAGGACCTAGAAACGGCGGAAATTTGCAAGTTCGTGAAAAAAGAAATAGACTCGTTTGTACAGGATGCTCCGCAATTCGACGATATTACAATGTTGGGCGTGAAATACATAGGCAATGACGAACCTGTCTGGGAACGCTACGAGAAGACGATTGACGTGGCCAAGGATGGGAAACACGAACTCAAGAATTTTGTAGAGGGAATTTTATCCCCGATGGATTTGTCCACGAAAGAACAAATGCAGAATGCTTGGGAACGTTACGAAAAGATTGTTGATGTCATCCCTGAAAACCAGGAAATTCTCACGGCATTTGTCGAGGGAATCCTTGCTCACATGGAAGGCTCCACGAGATCTCAGATGCAGATAAATATCGCTATCGATGAAATTTACAGCAACATTGTCAAGTTCTCGGGCGCAACGAGTGTGACTTTAATTGTCGAGATACGCAAGGCGACATCGACGGTCAAACTCACGTTTATCGATAACGGCAAGCCTTATGACCCGCTGAAGAACAAAGATCCTGATATCACGCTCTCGGCGGAAGAACGCGAGATTGGCGGACTTGGCATATTTATTGTCAAAAAGACCATGGACAGCGTGTGCTACCGCAGGAACGGCGACCACAACGAACTTGCCATCACCAAGACCCTGTAAAGTTTATAAATTAGGAAAAGAGGATTATTTATGAAAATCATCAAGGAAAAGGAAAACGACTGCTTGACAATCACTCTTGAAGGCAGGCTTGATGCTTTAACCTCTCCGCAGTTGGATGCTGAACTTCAAGGTGCATACGAAGGTGTCAAGTTACTTGTATTTGAATTTAAAAACCTTGCCTATATTTCTTCGGCGGGGTTGCGCATCGTGCTTGCTGCGCAGAAG
>Ga0265301_10007509_pt1 | contig 10213 bp, 5 predicted proteins | sample AusTroGonzalo_MG_2_FD_193488 | JGI IMG/M metagenome (GOLD analysis project Ga0265301, IMG submission 193488) | Bovine rumen microbial communities from tropical cattle in Woodstock, Queensland, Australia - Gonzalo_04 | ecosystem: Host-associated > Mammals > Digestive system > Stomach > Rumen ...
GATAGAGTGAGCGCAAAGTGCGCAGCCCCCCGACGGGCCTGGAGGCCGGAGGTCTCTGAGTGGGGCTGCTCTCCTGCCGCCGCCTCGCCTGGGAGTTCAGTGGTAAGACGCTCGCAACTCACTGACGGAGCGTACTTAACATAATCCGGATTGTGCTAACCCGCAGCCTGCAGGACGGTCGCAGCGGGACTCTACCCTTCGAGGATTGATGTCTTTGATGCGGAGAGATGACGGTCTTGCGAGGAGTTACACAATCCCGATGGGATTATGTTAATGTACGCGGATTCGGAGCACTGCCGGCCGCGCCGGTAGGTCGCTCCCGGGCGATTATTCTCCTCCCTGTGGGAGGCCGGGAGGGCATAAACCAGCACGGTGAGCTGGCGGTTGTGGAGCAAGCGCAGCGAGCGGAACAACCGACTGCTGACCGTGACCGCTCTTCCTTTAATGCGCGAAGCGCGGCGCGGAACGACCGCGAGTCTGTGACTGGAGCGGCGTAGCCCGGAAGGAACAGTCTCGCAGTGGAGCTGCCATAAGTGGAGTTCGCAGGGGCGCTCTGTGCCCCGGAGGACGGAACCAAAGCGAGTGAGCGCAGCTTCAGCGGAGCGAACTGGCTTTGACCGCTTACATTCTCTTTGTAGTTATCGCCTTTGTTAACGTTGAACGGTTCATTATTGATTCATCATATTCCATTACCGGGCCCAAACAATACGATCTATGCATATTTAATAGTTTGAGTATCGATTATTTCACTAATAGGCTTTCCCCATTTAAGGAAAAGTATTAAATTTGCAAACGGCGTCCGAATAGGGCGCTACTTTTTTAATTATTAGTTTGTTTACATGAGCCGGATTAAGCAGACATACACTAAAGTTGCTAAATCTTTCGATGATCAAGTAGCTTTGATGCGCAGTAGGGGTATTGTAATTTCCGATGAGGCAAAGGCAAAAGAATACCTTGCAGATATTGGTTACTATAGATTAGGATTCTACTCGTATCCTTTCGAAATTACTTATCCGCAATTAGGCAGTCGGCGCAGGCACGATGTCCGCCCAGGAACTACAATTGAGGAAATTGTTGCCTTATACTACTATGATCTTGATTTACGGACACTTTTGAATCGCTATCTTTCCAGAATAGAGGTGTCACTAAGAACAACTATTATCTATGAGTTGTCCTTAAAGTATTTGCCAGATTCTATATGGTTTGTGAATCCGTCCGTGATGCAAGCAAACTTTATAAGTTCCTTCAATAGAGAAGTTTATTCTCATCTACGCAGTAAACCTACGATTAAGCGTCACCATGATAAGTATTATGGCACTTATGCTCCTGCTTGGAAGACGATCGAGTTTATGACGATGGGGAATCTGGAGATACTGTACGACAATTTGATTATGGATGCGGATAAAAGATTGATCTCCAATAAATACAATGAGCCCGCTATTTCCACATTCAAATCATATCTTTCCGCCATTCGAGAAGTCAGAAATGCTTGTGCTCACGGAAATGTATTGTATGGTCTCAGACTCTCTTCTGGCATTATAACAGGAGCAGCGTGCTCTTCATTTGCGCCTGGTTCCGGTGCAAACCAAATGCTCAACGGGGCCCTTAAGGTCATCGATTTCATGCTCCGACAGATTTCAGTGAATCGTGCCAATGAGATGTGGGAGGAACTCTATAGGGCCACGGAAAGGCTTTATTCGAAGGTACCATCAATAAAGCCACTAATTGAACATAACACAGGCATCATCCTTCCTCCTTCGATTCCGTAATTGTCTCGCATCAATTGTTTTTCGGCATTTTTATTGTAATATTTTTGGTTCCAAAAATATTTTGATTAATTTTGCAGCAGAATAGTGTAAATGGAAGGCCCCGATGCGTCCACCTGCACTTTAAAAAAGATCAAGCCCCCGAGTAATCGAGGGCTTTTTTGTTTCTATTCATTCTGTCAAAGCACATCAACGTCTGATATTTGAACATCGACGGAGTTGTCGTCGATGCGGACTTCATACTTGACGCCGGCTTCGGTATAGACATTGGCCATTTGATGACTGGTGACGAAGGTGTTCTCTTCGAGATACTTAGTCCTACCAAACAGGATCTTCTCAATCTCATCAGATGTGAAGTACTGGTATTCACCTGGACACGTATTTATTACTATGCGCCCAAGGGTATTGATTTCCCTTAGGTTGGCATACCCTTCCGTGTCCTTGTGCGGGATAAGCAGGAACAGATAGTCTCGTGCCCTGCTGATTGCCACATTGATGATGTGTTTTTTATTGAGCATTATCCGATCCGGTTGTGATGCCATAGCCTTGGGCGGGTTGAAGACCACAAATACCATATCACATTCATCACCTTGGAATCCGTGGATCGTGCCAACACTGAAGGTTATGTTTTCAGGGACAGAATCGAGTTGTTCAATCAGGCGCTCTATCATCTGCGATTCGGCGACATAAGGGCAGATTATTCCTATGTTCAGTTTCTTCCCTTCCTCACTATGAGTAGCAACATACTTACAAATTTCCGTTACCAGCAGTACGGAATAAATCTGGACATTTGATCCAGACAGTTTCTTTGGCCCGTAGATATTGTCGTATTTCTCAACCCTGAATTGGATGAAATTGATTGGCTTTAGCGGCAGGCCTTCGATGTCGACCTTCAAATGGTCATCCTGCGTCCTGTTATGATTAAGGAGTCCATTATAGGAATAACGGCTGAATACCTCACCTATCACCGGGATAGAGCGATATTGTGTCGTCAGGTTGGTGATTTCAAACTGAATCGGTTCTGTGACCGGATTGTCGAACCTGTCCAGATTGACCATCGTGTAGATGTTCTCTTCCTTCCAGGCTTCCTCGCTGGCTATTGGCGGGATTTGAAGCGGATCTCCTGCTATAATAACCTTAGCGTACGGGGAGAATCGATAGATAGCATAGATGATCTGAGCCAACGGAATCATAGATGCTTCATCTATAATCACGTAGTTCCAATCAATGTCGCGAAGCCTCGGTGCCCCACCGAGACGCTGGAATCCATCGTACGGAAGACGAGCAATGGTTGATACCAAGCAGCATTGATCCTCTTCATCCAGCTCAGAATCCCTGTTGCACAGCAAACCGCTACTCTCAATGATTTCTGAACCGGTAGCCACAAATCGGCCTAACCAGCCGGGATAATCAGCGAAGGCTGCTATCTTTTCCGTGATGACATCGCAGGCTTTATTTGTCGGTGCCAAAACGAGAATCTTACAATACTCCTCTTTCTTCATCAACTCGCAAATCTGGCGAGCTACATACGTCGTCTTCCCAGTTCCAGGAGGGCCAAATACAAAGCTGATATTGTCTTCAAGATTCTGTTTGAAGTCATATCCGTCTTCCTTCTCAAGTTCTTTGAATGCCGTGATGAGTTTCCCCATCAACTCTGTCGGGTTATTGGCATTGACTGTCGCCCTGGTGCATTTTTCCCAATTTATCTTCGCCAGGTTCTTTGCATCAGCGGCTTTGGCTTTCAAACGAAGGGTGAAGTCTCGAACGCTGGCGACTTCGAAGGTGACGGTCTTGTCCTCGCTATCCATGAATTCGAAATGGACCTCTATCCTCTCGATGGTCTCAATCTCAATTGGAATCGGCCTGGACGGATTCTTCAGGATGAATACTCGGTCACTAACTGGATCTGGGACGACCTTGCCAAAAGCAATAGAAATGGCTTTCGAGTTGCCCGTACTATCTTTCGGCTCGTCATTCTTATACTCCAGTTCAAGCAGCGCCTCAAACCATTCTTTGGAATATTTCGGCATATCCTTGACCTGTCCGCGGAGCATTTCGAACTCCTCGTTTCGGGCTATATCGTTCAATGCCTTTTCTTTCTGTTCCTCCAGCCTCTCTTTGCGTTCCTCCGCCTTTTTGTCTTCTGACTTCGGCGTCTTGGATGAAGTTGTCGGATTTACAAAACTGTCATCACCTGTGTTGCTTAGTTCCTTCCTATCGCCAAGAACAATATCGGCCATCTTTTCCCTCTTCTCGGCTGTCTTCTTCATCTGCTCTTGCTTTTTCTTGTCAGCAGCCAGGCGAAGGATGTCTTCTTTGGTGATATTGTTTGCTGTGGCAATGGCACCAAGTTCCTCATTCGCAATCTGCTCTTTGCTCGCGCCGGCCTGTTTCAGGTCCAAGCGACGCTTTCTGATTCCAAGTATCTCGCACAACTCATAGTTAACCGGGTATCGTGCATCAACGAACTGCTCCAGGCTGACATCCTTGGGTCGATACAGTTTACCGTCAATAACTATCCATGGCTTCGACTTCAGCATCACAAGCGCAGAAGACTCAAAATGCTTGATGAGGTCCGTGCGATAAAAATACTTATATGTCGCTGAGGCGTAATTTTTTACGGGGATTGAGGAAATCAAGCGCCAGAAACTTAACGCATCCGGTTTTTCTGCTATGTGCGCAATAGCGCCTTTCAATCCTTGGATGTTGAAATCGTTATAAACTCTGTATCGTGTGGAATAGGTATATCCAAGTTGATCCTTTTGGGCTTTACTTAAACAACTATCATCGTAATAGACAGAACTCGTTACCGCTGGTGTTGTCAGAATTCCAATATTTTCAAGGAATTCATTCACGAGTTTCCGCCCAAATTCCCGGAGGACAGATTTGTAGAAAACGTTGTCGAAGAAATAGACCTCGTTGTTTCCGCGGAAATAGGACTTCAAGTCATCCGTATCAAGATAGACTTCGCTGGGATGGAGTGCTGCCACTTCTCCAGAATTGGTTTTCACGCCAATGGAAAACATCTGGCCAGCCTTTTCTACCAAGGACTCTCTGGCTTCAAGAGAGGCGGTCTTATAGTACTTCAGGAGAAGTACAAAGTCCTCAAGCATCTCATCTTCAGGGAATTCAGCTTCAGCATCTTGATACTTCGTGAGGACATGGTTGATGATGTGATCGAGCTGGTCCGGTTCCTTGCATCCGATGTCGGAGAGGAATTTCATGGCGGGCTTACTGGCCAGCATCGTGTTGGAGATGACATTATACTCATTCGGGTCACCTTCGGAGAACACATTGATTCGGCCTTCTGCAAACGGAGGTACCCACTCCCCTTTTTGAGTTTCGACGATAGGCGCACTAAGGAAGTATGGATTCTTTTCTTCCGGGTTCCAAGAATTACGCACTTCGTTATTCAAGAAGGTGAACAGACGGCTAATCCAGGCAGCAGGCTGCGCCTTCATAAACTCCGGTGTAATATCTGCCGCAAAGTCAGCAGTGGTATAGGTCTTCAGCTCAATATCGTCATCGATGCTATAGAAGTCAAGTTCATTGAGTTTTTCGCATAGGATTCCTATCTCAGCTTTGGTCTGTCTTAGCTGTTTAAGCTGCTCAGTAGAAATCAACGAAGCCAGGGACTTTGGCGAGACTTGATAACTCTGAGGCCCTTTAATATATTTGTTATCAACAGATAAGAGCAGTTCTGCATTTTTAATCTTTGCCAGACAGGGGTCGATGATGGCCTTACTTTGGATTATGGAGCGGTCCACATCTCGCCAGCTGTAGTAATAACCCGTTGAATCATTCCAGCGAATAATCTTCTCTATATTGGCATTGAGGAGGTACGTGCCATCTTTCAGACCGAGGTCTCTCAATTCACACAAAGTGTCAGCAGCCAGTTTACCCAGCTCTTCTACCAATAATTCATTGACTTTCTCCCGAGGCTTGATCTGCTGACGGTTGTCCACCAACAGGAACGGCGCATGAGTAACCATACAGAGATTGAATGTCTCTGACGTCGGGAAGAAGCAATGTACCTTTGGTCTTACGTCCGTGTTGATTGTTCCGTCGGGTTTGAGATAGTAACCAACATAGATTTTGTGCTTTCCGTGTTCTCCCAAGTCCACATTTCGTGAAAACATCAACACATCTCTATGCTTGTCGTAATCGGCAAGTGTCAGCTTTTCAAGAAGGATATTCCGGTTAGATTTGAAGGTTTCCGTAATTGTTTTCGAGAACTGCTTGGATTCCTTGGTTTCGAGGTCCTTCCAGCGGATACGTGTCAGGTTGTGTAGGAAAAGCGTGCAATTGGCCAAGACCTTCAGTTTTGCGCTTATATCCTTGTATGCTGCCTGTGGATTCTTGAAAGGGATGAGGAAGAGCGTCTCTCCATCGTCACGCTTCGGATGATCCTTTTCGATTCTCTCGGGAACAATGTAGTTGGTAATCCGAAAACGGAAATGGTCATCGTACACCTCCGGAGCCTCAGTGTATTGAAAGACAGATTTGAAACCGATGCCGAATTTACCAATCTTATTAGTTGATTCTATGAAGCCCTTCGTGGAGTCGCCTATGCCGGTGATGGAATTGATGTGTCCTTGTGTTTTGGCTTTGTTTTGCACATCGGTTACCGAAAAGTGGATAGAGCCGTTATGCTTAAAAATCAATGCCTTGTGGTCCAGCAGTATGGTTACTTCGGAAGCCAGTGCATCATCTGCATTTTGAAGCAATTCGTATATGAAGTGTGCCGAATCGGGATACTTATCGATCACGCTCTGCCATACGCCTCGGAAATCTCTATCGTTGAATACCTTAAAAGCCTCTTTTCGGGCATCGTGAAGTTTGTCGAAAAGCAACTCTTTCTCAAGCCATGCCTCTTCATCCTCAATAATTCCTCCTGTCACGGATTCTAATTCGAGACCCTTTTGACTAAGGGCTTTCACCAGGCAGGTTATACTCGAACCGACTCTGCTCAAATCTTCCTTCGAAGGTCGGTACAGATAGAACTCGAAGCCATATTCGTCCTGCACCAGAATCTTCTTGGTGAAATTCTTCTCGTCTTCTTCAACCCTTATGGCCTTGAAATCGTACTCACATTCCTCTTCGTAGATATTTGCATAAATCTCTTCCCAATCGACTTCAAGTTTCGGAAGGCCGGAACCCATAATAAGGCGGCAAGGAAACTTTGAGCCTTGAGGATACAAGGTATCAAACGAAGGATGGTAGTCAACAGAGACGACGCTCCTATTCGTATTAATAAGAGCCAAAGTGGGAAAGTCCCCAACCATTTTCTTCCCGATGACTTGTAAGAGTACTTTCTTTACTTCCATAGTAGTCTGAGAGATAAAGTGTTACGTAAAACCCCCGCTACTCAGTCGGAGGTTCAAGGTATAGTATTTCCTTCCCATTCCGTGCAGCATATTCGATTTCGGACCGGGTGCTGGAGCCGATGTAGCCGCCGGGGTTGATGACGTAGATGGAGTCGGCCATGTCGATTTTGCGTTTGTGCATGTCGTCCAGCATTTCCTTGGTGCCTTCGGTCCAGACTTCGTTATCGCCGCTGTGACCGAAGAGTCCTACACTGATGACGATGTTTCCTTCAAGGGTCAGGCGTTTCTGGGCTTCAAGGTATTCTTCCTTAAAGCGGGTGCTGCCGCAGAGGGTTATGACTGGATATTTGCCGACCATATCTGTTGGGGGTTATTTCTTTTTGTTGAAGAGGCGGCCGAAGAAGCCTTTTTGTTTTGGTTCGTCGATGGGCTGAGGCTTTTCGGGCTCCTTCAACATTATGAGTTTCTGGATGTTATGGTCGTAGGCAATCGGCTTGCCTTCGATGATGTACTTGACGGCCTGTTCAATGATTTCGAAGGGCACGACGAACCATTCTTGGGGTTTTGCTATGCCGGTATCGACCTGGAGCTGGACGTTGCTGAAGAGACGATGGATAACATCTTCGAATGCTGAGGCCTTGACGTTGTAGACCTTCCAGGATGCCACGATTTTGACGGGGGCAAAGAGATAGGTGGACTCGTTGGCGGCGTTTGCTACGCGCTGCTCTACTGTCTGGCGGGTGAATCCGATCTTGTAGAGGTTTTCGATACTCTTGATTTCGGGGTTGTCGGACAGGGAGCTGAGGACGTAGATGTAGCCGGTGGCCACGTCTTTGTCGGTGACGTTGAATGCCTTTTCCAGATGGTCGCTTTCGATTTCGGAGTAGTCTACGACGGTGTAGCCTTCGGTGTAGAGGGATTTGACCAGCGTCTGCTGATAGACATCGTTCTCGGTGCCGTTCTCAAAGATGCAGCGGGTGCGGTCATCCGCCCTACCCCGGGAATCACGACGTTCGGCGTCCTTGTTGATGTGATCCAGGTACACGAGCATATTGCCGAGGACGAAGTATGCGCCTTCGGCAAGATGGGCTTCCTTGAAGCGGATGAGGCGGGCATGGCCGTCGTTGAGTTTCTTATGGATGATTTCGAATCCCTCGCGGTAGTCAGCAAAGTTCTTGCACTCGGTGCGCTTGGCGATGGAGTCGGCTTCTGCCCTCTCCTTCAAGATGCGCTGCATATAGTCGGGAAGTTCGAATATGCTGCCGGAGTCGGATGATACGTCGTCGAAGAGCGGGTCGTTCAGGATGTCGTCCAACTCTTCCTCAGGGGTTTTTGGTGCCGCCGGATCGGTGCTTTGTGCGGCATCCTTGTCTTCCGGTCTTGCAAGGATGCCCAAATCGTCATACGGTAGGCAGAATTGGCGTTTCTTCTCGTTTTCCTGAATGCTTTTGAGGGTGCGGGCCAGGGTGGCTTCTTCCATGTCGCCGTCTTCTGAGGGAAAACGGTTGTGGCCCTCGATGAATTCGAGGACTTCCAGGAAGGATGCCCTGAGGCGTTCGTCAGCAGTAGAGCGACGTCGTGGCGGTCGCACGTCGTCGAACATCGGATCGGCGAGTATCTCTTGTAATTCTGCGTCCCAGTCTCTCATAGGGTTATTCCGTTAAGGATTTGCGCTTGAGGTCGCGCAGGTATGCGATAGCCACGGCGATGCGGCGGACATTCGGGTCGGGGTCGTTGGGTGACGGGAGCTGACCGTTATGTTCGGCCTTGTAGCGCGGCAGGTATTCCTTGAAGAGGATGATGGCTTCTTCCTTGGTCATCTTTTCCTTCTGGCTGTCGATGTTATCCTGAACGGTGCGCAGGATCTCCGGCGTCAGGGACTTGGAGAAGATTTCGTAGGCTCGCTGGAAGGGGTTGATGGAATCGATAAGGTTGATGCTCAGGTCGTTCAGGTTGATGAACTGATTAGTGAGCTGGAGGAACTTGGAGCCATCGTCCTTGGTCTCAATGGTCGCTCCCTGGAGTGCGGTGGAGAGGACCAGATGCTGGCGGAGGGATTCCTGCTCTTCAGGGTCAAGGTCCGGATACCTTTCAAGAATAATCTTGGGTATGAGGGACTGAGTGAGCACTTCGGCGACTTCGTTGCTGGCAAGTGCCTGCTTTAGAATGTCGGTATTGAAGAGGGTCGCCTTGAGTTCGGTGAGGTCGTTCTCCACGATTGACTGTACCCTCTTAGTAGGTTTCTTGAGGCCTTTGACGTAAAGTTCCCGAGGATCTTCGCCGTCTTTGAAGAGTGCCTGGGGGTCGAAGGTTTCCGGTGCCGTGCGGAAGTTCCATTCGGGCTGCATCACCTGCTCCATCAGCAGGGATACGGTGATAGCCTTAAGCATGTCGTTGACGACCATCGCCACGTTGTCCTGCGCTGCAGAAGGGCAAGGAATCAAGTTGATGAACTGCGCGTGGGTCTTGCCCGGGCAGTCACGGGTGCAACGACCGATAATCTGCACAACTTCCGTCAGGGATGCGCGGATGCCGATGGTAAGGCAGCATTCACACCATTGCCAGTCGAAGCCTTCCTTGGCCGTGCCGAGGGCGATGAGAATGTCCAGGGAATCGCGGCTGTCCATCCGGAGGAGGTAGGCCTGCAGGGCCTCACGCATATCGGGATTGTCCTCAACGAGGTCCCCTACTTTCAGGATGCGGCCATCAGGTGTCTTGACTATTTTGATGAAATGCTCCTTGTCTTCTGATATGACGGTGCCGATACAGGAGATGATGTCGTCCACCTGGTCGTATTTCCGGGCGTAGGCGCTGCGGGAATTGACGTTCGGGATGTGGATGAGGGTCTTCTTCGTTGTATCCAGCGTCATTGGAATGGCGGTGATGTATGGTCCCTGATAGAACTGATAACCGATTCCGAGGCTCTTGAGATATTTGTAGCCGTTGAGCTGTTGATAGTAGTTGTAAGTAATGGTTGGCTGAAACTTTGCTTCATCTTCCGGGCGCATCACCGGGACAGCATCGCCACGGAAATAGGAACCTGTCATGGCCAGAATGTGGGCATCTGATTCAGTCATTATGTGGCGAATCACAGTGCCAAGGTTGTTTCGCTCGTCTGCT
>Ga0265301_10007510_pt1 | contig 10212 bp, 5 predicted proteins | sample AusTroGonzalo_MG_2_FD_193488 | JGI IMG/M metagenome (GOLD analysis project Ga0265301, IMG submission 193488) | Bovine rumen microbial communities from tropical cattle in Woodstock, Queensland, Australia - Gonzalo_04 | ecosystem: Host-associated > Mammals > Digestive system > Stomach > Rumen ...
TTCACCGCCTACCAGAAATCGGGCCGAAAGGAAATGGCTCTCCACACCGCCCAGCGCATCGTCGATGCCGTAGACTCCATCGATAGTTATGAGCGGCAGCACAATGCCGCCGAACTGGCTATCATTTACGAAACCCAGGAGAAGGAGAACAAGATTTCCGAACAGTCAGCGACGATGAAACTTCAGCGCACTATCATCGTTATGATCGTCCTGCTGTCATTGGTCGTATTCCTCACCATTTTCATGTTCCACAGAAACCGCATCGCCAAGCGCCTGGAGGCTATGAACCAGGAGCTGAAGAAGAAGAACGAGGCACTGATGGTAGCCAATGCCCGTGCCGAGGAGTCATCAAGGATGAAGACGGACTTTATCCGTCAGATTTCCCACGAAATCCGCACCCCCCTCAATATTCTGAACGGTTTCACCCAGGTCATCACTTCACAGGGGGCTGAACTGAATGCCAAAGAGAAGGCCGATATCCAGCAACGCATTACAGACAACACCAATCGTATCACTGAGCTTGTCAACAAGATACTGGAACTGTCAGACATCAGCAACCAGACCGTCATAGAGTGTACTGGCGACATTCCAGCCATGACGATAGCCACAGAGGCCGCTAAGGATTCTGACATAGGCGAGGCCACCCATATCCGTTTCAGTATCTCAGACAAAGCCAAGATCAGTTCCATACTGCTACATACCAACCGTCAGTACGCTGTCCGTGCGCTGGCATTATTGCTCGACAATGCCCAGAAATTCACTAAAGAGGGAGAGGTCCGCCTCTTCTTCCGGCGAGAACCATCACACATCGCATTCATCGTAGAGGACTCTGGCATCGGCATCCCCGCCGACAAAGCGGAACTGATCTTCGAAGAATTCGTGCAGCTCGACGACTACTACGACGGCACGGGCATCGGCCTCACCGTTGCACGCAGCATCGCCCGTCGCTTGGGAGGTGACATCATCCTCGACACTAGTTTCACGAGAGGTTCACGTTTCATCATGACATTACCATTGTAAAGGTATAAAAGTAAAAAAGTAAAATATAATAAAAAAAGAATAATGAAATCATTTATCAATGTGGAGGACATCGGCGACCTCAGGAAAGCCCTCGCCGAAGCACAGGAAATCAAGAACGACCGTTTCAAGTACCAGCATCTAGGCAAGAACAAGACGCTCATGATGATATTCTTTAACAACTCGCTGCGCACTCGCCTGTCTACGCAGAAAGCCGCCATGAACTTGGGTATGAATGTTATCGTGCTCGACGTCAATGCTGGTGCCTGGAAGCTGGAAACTGAGCGCGGCGTCATCATGGACGGCGACAAGAGTGAGCATCTCTTAGAGGCCATCCCTGTCATGGGCTGCTACTGCGACCTTATTGGTGTCCGCAGCTTTGCCGGCCTTACCGACCGTGAGTACGACTATGCCGAGACCGTGCTGCAGCAGTTTATCAAGTACTCCGGCCGTCCAGTCTTCGCCATGGAGACTGCTACTGTCCATCCCCTGCAGGCTTTCGCCGACCTCATCACCATCGAGGAGCATAAAACCGTAGAGCGTCCGAAGGTCGTCCTGACCTGGGCTCCCCACTGCCGTGCCCTGCCACAGGCCGTGCCAAACAGCTTCGCCCAGTGGATGAATGCTGCCCCTGATGTCGATCTTGTCATCACCCACCCCGAGGGCTACGAACTCGATCCTCTGTTCGTGGGCAATGCTGTCGTGGAGTACGACCAGAAGAAAGCCTTCGAAGGTGCCGACTTCATCTACGCCAAAAACTGGAGCAACCCCGGCGTGACCAATCCCGCCGAATATGGCAAGATCACCTCCAAGGACATGTCGTGGACTGTTGACGCTGAACACATGTCATGGACTAACAACGGTAAGTTCATGCACTGCCTGCCCGTCCGTCGCAACCTCATCGTCACCGACGATGTCATCGAATCGCCCAACAGCCTCGTCATCCCCGAGGCCGCCAATCGTGAGATATCCTGCTCCGTCGTCATCAAGCGGATGCTCGAGCAACTATAAGAGAAAAGCTTCCTCGTTGGGAAGCTTTCTTTTTAAAAATGGTATGCCACTGAGGCCATCAGGGTACGCCCCCGTTGGAAATGGGGGACGTGGAAATAGTTGGGGCCACAGATATAGTGATCTGTATTGAAGATGTTATCGCAGTCGAGGGCAAACTGCAGACGCTGACGGTAACGATACTGTATGCCGAGGTCGAAAAGCAGACTGCCGCTGACAAAGAAATCTCCCGCTTCATTATTATGTTCGAAGTTCAGCACTCGGCCCGTATAGAACGCATGGCCATAGACTTTAAGCTGGTGGTCGGTGTTTTGGAGCAAACGGTAAGCCCCGTGAAGGTTGAGCTTAAGATGGGGCACGCCATTAACCATTCCTTCCACGTTGTTATAGTAATAATGTTTCGAGTTGATGTCGTGGCAGTAGTAAAATGACATACTGGACGAAAGCCGCTTGAAAGCATATTGGGCAGTCGCCTCGATGCCTACGTTGCTCAGCTCACCCAGATTGCTGTCGATATTTTCATCGAACATATCTGCGTCTCTGGGCTCCCAACACAGCAGGTTGGTGTATCTGTTATAGAAAAGGTTCACTTCACAGTTGAGGTGTAGCGAAGGGAGATTCCCCATGGCCGACAACTGGACAGCCGACAGGTGCTGGGGTTTCAAATAGTAATCCTCTTGACCGCTCAAAGTAATATAACGGAGATAGAACGAGATATCAGCGAAGGCTTCAGAATAGGACAATCTGAGACTGAAGCGGTCTGATGGGACATACATCACCGCCAGACGTGGGGAGAAGGTGGTAACAACATCTGCTTTCTGCCGGTATTTGAAATCAAGTCGGGATCCTACATTCAGGATGACCTGTGGCAAGAGGTAATGCTTGTCCTGTAGGAAGAAGGAGAGGCTGCTCTCCTTGCCGGCATCGGTGACACTATTGTAATCGAATCTACCATGATTGGCTTCACTGAAATTATCCCCATCAAAAAAGGAGAAGGAATTAAGTGAGAAATGCTCATATTGGGCACCGGCCAGGACATTTCCCTTCATGCTGCCTAACCGATAGTCGGTGCTGGCCTTGAAATAGCCACCCATCGTATGTTCACGAGAATGGTCGAAAGACCATCTGCCATTCTCTATAGAAGTCTTTATCACTAATTCTCCGTTCTCATCATATATATAATCGTAGGTTTCTGCGTCGTAAGCTGGCAGCTGTCTCATGATGGAATCATATTCCACTAGATAATTGGAAAGATGATACCAGTCACTGTAAACAGAACCATTCAGGTGGAAGTTCCCTAAGGATCTGGAATAGCTGATCTCAGCATGAATACTCTCCGAATTGTAGCCTGGCATGATACCATAGACAGGATAATAGCGGTCGTAGTCATAACCACCATTACCTTGGGTTTGCTGAAGCACTTTCTTAACATTCTTCCAACTAAACATCATGTCGAAACCTTTCAGCCGGAATGTCAGGCCGACATCATAGGAAGGGGTGTTCTTATAACCGTCGACGTATATCCTGTCGGGATTATAATAGAATGTCTTGTATTCACCATTATCATGTTTTACCGAGGCATAAGACTGCATATAGCCCTCACCGTCGCCGAAATGACGCAACTGACCGTCGGAGTTGTAGATGGATGCCCACAAAAAGATGTCGGCATCCATGAACTGTGTTCCCATCATGAGGTCGGCCTTATGGGTGTTGAAGTTGGCGTAGCCGTATTTTGCCTTTATACCATTAAGGCTCCGGCCACTCTTGGTGATGATGTTGACCACGGCCGACACTGCCACATTACCATAGAGTGAGGAGGCCGGACCGCGCAGCACTTCGATATGGTCGATCTTCTCGGTGCTGATAGAGTAGCTGGTAGCACCGATATTGTCGAAACGGGTATTCAGCCGATGACCGTTCTCCATAATGAGAATCAGTTCCTGCCCCATGGCATAGGATCCATGCATAGACAGGTTCAAGCCTTCATCCATGGACGTGATTTCTGCTATGCCAGGAACGTAGGCGGCGAGAATCTGGTTCAAGTTACGGTTGTAGCCCAACTCTTCTATCATCTCTGCCGTGATGATGGTGATGGGGACCGGTGCCTCGTTGATAGACTCACTCTGACTAGATGCCGTGGTAATGGTGGTAGTAATACTTTGCTTGAGCTGATCGACAAGATCCCGGAAACGGGCTGGGTCATCGACAGAATTATAGTAGATGTTCTGCATGACCAACTGTTCAGCATAGAACTTGGCCTCGTCCTCCTGATCCAGACTCAGGTAACAAAGGGCTAACAGACGATAGGCATTCTGACGGAGATTGCCCTCAAAGGTCGCAAGGTTATCGTGGAGCATCGTCTTGGCCTGCTCAATACGTCCCAACTTGTATTCACTCTCCGCCTGGTTATAGATCTGCCGTTGGTGTTCTTGGGCGATGCCGTTCAATGGCATCGCTAAGACTATTAATAATATAATAAGGTGTCGCGTGAAGTTCATTTCCTGATGGGTATGGTGAATGTGAAAGTAGAGCCCTGACCTTCCGTCGATTCAACAGAGATCTTCCCACCATGACGTTGCTCGATGATGTCACGGGTGATACCTAAGCCCAATCCGGTGCCCTCGCCAACGGGTTTAGTGGTGAAGAAGTTTTCGTAGAGCCGCTGCTTCACCTCGGGGGTCATACCCACTCCATTATCGGCAATCGCGATTGTGAACTGATCCCCTTCCGAGGCGACACTGACGGTAAGCTCTGGCTGATAAGTGTCGGGGATGGCCTTTGACTTCTGCCAGATCGCATAGAAGGCATTGTTCACCACGTTGAGCACAGCTCGACTCAGATCCTGAGGGATGACACTGATGAGAGGCAAGCCCTCCTGATAGTGCTCATGGATGGTCACATTAAACTGTTTGTTATGGGACCGCATGGCATGGTACGACAGCCAAGTGTATTCCTTCACTAACTTACAGATATCGGAGGGGATGAGCTCTCCTTCCTTGCCTCTCGACACCAACAGGATGCCACGGATGATACTGATAGCCCGCTCACCATGTTCCACAATCTTCGACATGTTAGCCTGCAGGTCATCGACGATGTCTTGAAGTTCCTCGCTGTCGGCGGCATCCAAGCGGTCTTTGTTGTCAGAAACAATCTCCGACAGGTCCTTCAGCAGTTTCTCCGACATCTTACTAAAGTTGATGACGAAGTTAAGCGGGTTCTGCACCTCATGGGCGATGCCGGCACTGAGCAGGCCCAGGGAAGCCAGCTTCTCCTGACTTTTCAGGCGGTCCTTTAACTGTTCGATCTGTTGTTCCATAAGCTTTTACTCTTTAGGGGCGAGCGGCAGGGTGATGGTGAATGTGGTGTGGTCGTCCTTCACCGACTCCACGCTTATCTGTCCGCTATAGTTCTGTATGATGTCATGGCTCAGGTATAGTCCGATACCCGAAGCCTCACCAGTGGTTTTAGTCGTAAAGAAGGGGTCAAAGATCTTATCGAGGATCTTCTCTTCAATACCGATACCCGTATCATGGATGGCGACAACGACCTGTTGGCCGTCATCGGTGACTCGCATTGTCAGTTCTGGCTGGTATTCTGACGCCTGTCCGACAGTTTGCCATTTCTCTTCCTTCTTCTCAATGGCATAGACACTGTTGCCAAGCAGACTCATGAATACCCTGTTTAACAACTCTGGGTTAGCCATGATGAAGAGAGGTCCTTCAGGATAGTCAAACACAGGCTTAACGACAGGTGTTTCCTTCCATGTCTTCTCAATTAGCCTGATAAGCTCGATGAGGTCAGTCTTCACGATGCCACCAGTACGGTCCTGCAAAATATACTCCATAGCCTTGACGATACGGCAGGTATTCTGGCCATGTTCGCCAACTTTCTGCAGATTGCTGCGCACCATACCCAACACCTCGATAGTATCCTCATAGTTATCCTCGCTGATATGTTCCTTCTCGTCGTTGATGTTAGCCTCGACGTCACCAATAAGCCCCTCGGAGAGCTTGGTGAAATTGTTGATGTAGTTCAATGGGTTGAGAATACGGTCGATCAATCCCTGGGTAAGCTTACCCACGGTGGCGAGCTTCTCCTGTTTCACCAGTTGATGATGGGCTTTCTTCACTTCCTCGGTACGTTCCTCAACGATCTGTTCCAACCGCAGTTTATCACGCTCCAGCCTTTGAAGCCTCAGCCGCATCAAGCCATAGATCAGCAACACCGCCAACAACAGGTAGACAGCATTCATGTACCATCGCATATAGAATGGATAGGCAATCGTGAACCGTATGGCCGTCACCGCCGTCTCCCGTCCATAGGGATCGATGGCCTGCGCCTCAAAAGTGTGGGAGCCATAGTGCAGGTTCAGGTACTCAGCATCCTGATCATTGGACCATGCACTCCATGTGCCGTCATCAAGGCGGTAGCGGTAAAGTGTCTCTCCTGCCATCGGCAGATAGTCGAGCGAGAAGGTGAAACGTAGGTTCAGGTTGTCACTACCCAATTCTGGAAGTTCCTCGGGCATCGTGCCGAAGCCACCCCAGAGCACACTGTCGCCGTCGAGCGTCACCGAACGTATCAGCAGGTGCGGCTCGTGACGAAGGGCTGGATCCTCTACGGCGGTGTTGATGATAGTGAGTCCCCTGTCACTGCCTATCCAAACTTCCTGCCCACGAGTCATCATCGCACTCACCCTCGTCGTTCGTAGGACATGAAGCAGCGGGGCCATATCGTCAAGCCGGTGACCGTTCTTCCAACGGTAGAGCCCTGTGCCTTTCTGGTTGGTAAGCCATGTCACACCCTGAGGGTCGGTATAAGCATAACGGGGATAGGGGAACGGTTCGTCCTTCACGGCATCCACCGTCACCACCTCACCACCAAGCAGTACAATCGTCGCAATCGATTCTCCTTGACCGTTGAAAGGTTTGAATTCCTTCTCTCCTCTTTCCTCTTTCCACTTTTCTCTTTCCTCTTTCCACACTTCCCCGTGGATATTTTGCAGCCAAATGACACCATGATTGTCTCTGATGATCTTGGAAACCTTCTCTAACGGGCACGCCATCGTCCGGTTATTGGTCGTGAGATTTGTCTGCCAGACACCGTCCATCTCACCGCTATATAAATGAATGCCTTCGGCATACAAGGCCGTCGTGCTGTTGGTAGTCAGCTGTCTGACAGGGCCTACGGGTGGAATAATCCACAGCCCGTTGGCCGTGGCCACCGCCAAACCGTATGATGTCGTCGCCAAAGCCCAACAGGCATGGCTGATGTCGGCCACCCGTGAGAAAGTCTTGCCATTAAGCCGGAACAGACCACCGTTGGTTCCTACATACACCTTACCAGCAAACTCGGCGATGCAATGCACCTCGCCCCTCAGCCCCTCATAACTTGTGAAATAGGAAAAAGCCGAAGGCAGCGCAAGGGAAAAAACACCGTTTTCGGTAGCACCCCAAAGGCATCCTTTTCCGTTGTAGTTCACCCAGATAATGGCATTCGAGCAGAGGCCGTTGCTCTCATTGACGGCATAGAGTTCGCGCATCTCACTATCGGTAATGAACAAGCCCTTGTCTTTCCTGACAACGGCATACTGTCCGTTTTCCAACGACACGACCTGTGTGGTGTCGGTACGAAGATAGTCATGCTCCCCATTAATCAGGGCATCAAGGTTCATCACATCGAAGAGTCCAATATTAGCTTTTCCTTTGCTGAACTCCATTTTGGTGATGATCTTTTCACCATCAACCTCATACACTTTACCATCGTTGACAGCAAAATACAACTGCCCCTCCTGCTCTGTGATCTCCTGTACCTCTCCCCGGAAAGCGTCAGCCCGGCCTATGCGGTGTAGATAAGGCTCACCATTAGCCCGGAATCTCACCTTACCTATATAATTATAGCCACCAGCCCAGACAGAGTCCTTCTGGTCACGGTACACCACGGTCACCCTCGTATAACCCGGCGTATGGATGGTATGCCAATCCACATGGTTATAATAGAGCAATCCTTCAAAGTTCGACACAAACACCATGCCGTTTGCCCCCGTTTTCACGTCGAAATTGAAACTATGCGCATGCACCTCATCTGCCGCATAGTTCCTCAACAGCGGTACTCCCTGTGCTCCGGCTGACAAAGATGAAAAAGTGAAAAGGTGAAAAAGTGAAACACCCATCACCCACTTCCTGACATTTATGACCTTCCACTTTATCATACTCTTCACCTTTTCACTCTTTCACCTTTATCCGTGGAATGTTCTTGCCGATGTAATAGTTCCATTCCTCATCGGTAAACTCACGCGCCAGGCTTTTTTTCACCTGCTCCGCCATCATCTGCACAGAGATGAGTGCCTCAGACAACGTCCCCCGTTGGTCACACACCCAGAGGTAGTTCTTCGAGGTGTCAAAGGTGAAATTCATGATCCAGTTGCCCACAGAGAACAGCGTCATAGGCTCCATCTTCTCACTGTTGGTCATCCACAGCTTCACCGTCCCGTCATAGCTCGACGAGTATAGGCGAACACCGTTGGTCTTGAGTTTGGAGATACGCGAGCGATGGCCCACCAGTCGCAGTATCTCCCTCTCACCTCTTACCTCTGAGCTCTCACCTCTCACTATATATATCATGCCATTGTCCATGCCATACACCTCATAGTGCTCATTCTTCGAACTGGCAAAAGCTGTGACCTGTCCTGGCACGGGAACCGTCTTCGACTCAATCTTGTCGATGGTCCTGACAATATGCATCTTCCCTTTGTTGTCAAAGATGACTGGGCTATAGTCAAATCGATAGACATAGACAGGCCTGAAGTTCACCTTCCTCTGTGCAATGATGGTATTGGTATCCATATCAAACTCCAAAATGGCGTCCTCTCCCACAATCAGCAGAATATGGTCGTCTCTGAGCATCTCCAGAGCAAAGGGATGCTGGATATCCGCCAATCGAATCTCTCTAATCCCCCTACTCTTTCTGTCTCCTTCAAAAAACACCAGACTTCCATTACGGTCAATGACGTAGATATCACCAGAAGAAGGCCTGATATAGCAGTCTCGGAAGTCATATCGGCTTTCATTCATCAGCGATTGCGAATTCAGGCGGTCACCATCTTTCTCGTGGACCTTCACCTCACCATATTGTGTCACCGACACCAACTGGTTGGGGTTGGATTTCGGAAAATCGAGATCCATCACTACACCGTTGTGCTGAGGCCAGTTGTGTACGCTCTGACTGCAACAAGACAAAGACTGATAGACCGAGGGATAGTAGATGTTTCCATTATAAGACTGTGTATAATAGTAGGCAGCATAACTCAGCAGGCAAGCCTCGTCACGGTTGCCAGTATCCCACTGGGTCAAAGACAGCGAACCGAGTGATCGTCCCAAAGCTATATAACTCAACGTGTCGGCCACCCGCTTCGACATCTCAGCCACCATCCGCTGGTGCTCAGCTGCCTGCCGCTGTTGCTCGGCCTGATCGTAGGCATCGAGGGCTTTCCGCTCTGAGGCAACCGCATTTCTCTGGGCAATGATAGCGTTCTGGCGCTCTACCTCCGAACGCTCCCGCATTTCATTAGCCAGACGACTCTGACGGAGGGCTTCCTCACGCTGTTCATCACTGATGGTTTTCTGCTCATAGGCAATCTCCTCCATCTGTGCACTGACACTACGCAGCACCTGACTTCTCTTCTCATCCTTCTGCAGCACCTTCAGTTGAGTTGAGAGCCGATCGTTCTCTGTCTTTTGTCTGAAGAAGGCAACCGTCATTCCTGCCAGCGCTGTCAACGCCAGCCCCAGAAACACCATTGTCCACTTCTTACTATTCATTCTTTGCTATTTGCTTTTGGCCATTGGCTAACTTCTAATTGCTAACTGCTTTACCTTCAGCACTAACATGGTAATATCATCGCTCTGTTCCTCCTCACCCACAAAGGCAGCCATGTCAGCCTTCACATGTTCCACAATCTGCTGTGGTGTCATGTCGGCCGACTTCTCCAACGAGGCTTCCAGCCGTTTGTAACCAAACTCCTCGTCATCTGAATTAATAGCCTCATTGACGCCATCGGTAAACAGGAACAGCGTATCCCCGGGATGAAGTTGCAGTTCGCCCTCCGTAAACGTCAGGCTCTCGTCGAAACCTACCACCATATTACCAGAGTACGACAACATCTCACATCTCTCACATCTCTCACCT
>Ga0265301_10007512_pt1 | contig 10210 bp, 16 predicted proteins | sample AusTroGonzalo_MG_2_FD_193488 | JGI IMG/M metagenome (GOLD analysis project Ga0265301, IMG submission 193488) | Bovine rumen microbial communities from tropical cattle in Woodstock, Queensland, Australia - Gonzalo_04 | ecosystem: Host-associated > Mammals > Digestive system > Stomach > Rumen ...
TTCATCGACCGTCGTCATATTTTAGTCTTTCTTATCAATCTCGCTTTCAAGCAGGAACTTGATGTCCTGATGTGCGGGAAGGTTAATATATCTTGCTGCGATGCTCAGAGTCGGATTCTCGCCATTCTCACAGAGAGGAGAGCCATCAGCTTTCAGGTAGTAGTAGTCACCACGCTTGCTCAGCTTGCCCAGCTCCGTAGCGCGACGGATGATAACCTTCGCATGGAGATACGGATCGGTAATATACTGATGGAACTTCTTCGGATCTGCCTGAATGAGCGTATTGATTCTCGCACGCAGGAAATCTGATTTGGTTGTAATCGCATAGGGCTTGCCATCAAGAAGTTCGACGAGAACGCGCATAGTATCCACATCGTCTTCGATCTTGCCAAACTCCTTGTAGGATGCCATAGTTGCATCCATCTTGGAATTCTCAAGACTGGTTTCATCCGTTTCGCGGACAAGCACAAAGCGGTAAGTCGCCTTCGGGCGTTTCTCAAGCTCATCAACGGACGGCGCAATAATGTCATCGTTAGCCAAAAGAACCTTATACTTAATAAATTGCTCAGGATCTTCGAGATTCAGGTGCAGGCCGTCTTTCGTGATGTCAACGTGATAATTGTCCCAATAGTTATTCGTCCTATTGTAGACAGAGAGAGCGTTATAATCCAGACCAAGAACATCTTCGAGATAGTCTTTCTCTTCGTTGGTCAGGACGTTCTTGTAATTACCAGTAGAGCGGAGAAGCGGTACGCAGAGGGAGATCATAGCCCCCTCTGCGAGTCCGCCATAAAGTACATGGTGCTTTTCATCCGCATTGTTACCCATACGATGAGGTACGAAACGGACAAAGATCCTTTCGTTACGAAGCGGATTTACTTTTGCCGCACCATTCATTTCTTTCTTTTCTCCACGTTTTGTCGTTTTTTCTTCCATAATTATCTTCTCCATATTTTAATTGATTAACCCATCAGGATGCGCGGGATGAGCGAGATGCAACGGGTCGGATCGTAGATGATGATACCGAGCGTGGCCTTGTAGTGGACCACCGCGGAATCCTCATCGTAGGACGCGAAATTGTTGTTGGCCTCGCCCGTGAACGGGTTGTAGAACGGACCCCACTGATAACCGCGGAGTTCGGGCTGACCCTTGATGACGCACTTCTGCACATTCGGCTGATCCTCATCGGCGGCATAGAAAATGTCGAAACGATAGGACTCGGCGGTACCACCAAGCGGGTGGGTGAGCTTGTTCGTCACGGGATCGTCCTTGCTGGAGTCAATCATGATGGTGACATCCAGGCCGTTCGGAGCCAGCCAGCGAGTGATCTGAAGATCAGCAATCGTAGCGGCGTTGCCATTGGTGAAATTGGTCTCCGGGCCCTGACGCAGATAGGACGGGCTGTTGACGCTGTAGATAGGAGTCCATCCGGACATCTCCTTCTTGGCCTCGCGGGAGAACAGGGCGGCGCCACGCTCACCGGTACGGAGGACGAACTTGCGCTTTGCGAAATCGATCTTACCGGCGCTGATAGCATACAGAGCGTCCTCAACGAGTTTCATGGAGAACTTGGTGTAATACTGCATGTTACCCGCAGCCTGCTGCTGACGGAAGCCGGCGCCCTGAGCATTGGGCAGACCGCTCAGACCGAAGTTGGAATACTCGCCATTGTCGAGCTTGGTGCTGACACCACGATCGAGGGCGTTGTTCTTGTACTCGCTCCAGGTCTTCTCGATCTCCCAGGTAACGGCGAGCATCCAGCGGCTAACCGTAGAGCGCTCGATCTTACCGTTGACCTCGCGGGAAACGGGGATGTTCGCGGCAAGGCGCTTGCCAATCTCACGACCACCAACCTTGTGCTGCAGACGAACGCGCTGCCAGTCCTGACGCATGGAAACCGGGCTGGAGAAGCGGACGTCACCGACCTTACGGGAGAAGTCCTTCTCGACCGGAGCGTAGGCATAGCTGAAGCGCTTGCCGGCGAGCAGCTGCTCGACAGGAATACCGGCGGCACCATTGGCGCCGAACGGCTCCACGAGATACACATAGTTCGTACCTTCGATACGACCAGCCTCTTTCACGACGACAGGATAGACCTCGTTCAGCTCGCCCCACAGAACTTCGCCAAGGGCGAACCAGTCCTCAGGGAAGACGAGATAGAACGGCTCGAAACCGACACCGACATTCACGGAATCGGTGGAGGCCACGACAGTACCGTCGGCACGACGAGCCTCAACGAGAGGAATGTTACGGCGAGCGGAGGTAACGATGTCGTAGAAGAGTTCGCTATCGTCCTCATACTCGCGCACGGGCACCTCTCTGGAAAGATAGGTGTCAAGGGTGGGAAGGTGCATGCTGCTCATGAGAACAGTCATGACGTCGCTGGCCATCTGCGGATTGCTGCGGAACAGACCATAGATGTGGTTGTCCTTGGTAACAGTACCACGCCACGCAGTCACGCCAACCATCTGGGTGTTGGAAAATTGTCCAGGCATAATGCTTAGATTTTATTAGTTAAACAAAGTTTTCAATTGTTGCCTGAGCCAGTGTCCACCTTCCAACCGTCAGAGAGAAGCGGGTCTGCTCCCGTTCTGCTAGCATATTGAAGCGATCCATCGGGTCCGATATGGGACGTATTGATCTTGCCTTCAAGCTCGCGGATCCCACGATTCTTTGCCGTGCGTACCTGTTCTTTTGTAAAGCCATCCACGCTCTTACCTCCGTCAGTGAGAACGAACCACATTCCCAGCTGCTTCAGAAACTCAAGCGGATTTTCTTTCTGGAACTTCTGCACCTGCGTGAGAAGCTGTCCAGTTTCAGGATCTTTCCAGACCGGCTTGGATACCGCGTCATAGACCCTTTGGCTTGTCCGCTTGTCGAGCACGGTTTCACCGATCTTGACCTCATCTTCCAGAACCATCTTACGGAACTTGTCCATATTCTGTTTCTGTGCCGCTTTCGCCGCTTCCATCTTCGCCTTGGACTCTTTCTGGATATTGTCATATCCGTCCTTGTAGAATTTGTTCAGCGCCGCCAAAGCGTCTTTTGCGTCATCGATGTCCGACCCGGACCTGAACGACTTTTCAATTTCCCTGTTAGCCTTGTCCTGCGAATATCCGCGATTGATGAGGTCGTTGTAGATCAACTGCCGTCTCAAATCTTCGGCTTCATCGCCTTCGGCTGACAGCGCTTCCTCATTAATGGAAGCCAGGTACTGGAGCGTCTGCTCGTACTGCCTCACGGTGTCCGGCGCTACGCCATTGCCCAGTGCTTCATCGATTCGTTTCTGCCTCTCGTCGAATCGGGCCGTAACCGCCTTCTCCATCAATTCAGCGAAATCTTCGGGAGACTTGACATTCTCGATGTCTTTATCATCGAAATCGGGGAAGATGCCGTCAGTCTTCAAAGCGCTGGCTATGGAAGAATAAAACGCATCTGGAGAAGGACCCGCGCCATGTTCGCCGGCATCTTCCTCGGTTTCTTCTTCCTCGCCTACTTTCTCCGGATGCACTTCTGCTTCCTCAGCGGGGTTTTCCGTCTTTTCAATTTCAGGAGTTTTCTCTTCCGGCTCCTGTGCCGGCGCCTCTGCAGATTTCTCCGCGAAGGCTGCATCCATCTCATCTCCAGTGAGAAGGCTGCTGATGTCAAAGCTGTAATCTTCCATATTTTCTCCTATATGTTTGGTGCGAAAATATGCAACAGAACAACGCGCAGCCACAGTCATAAGTCATTTACTTGTGGGTAATTAAGTAATTTTGTTGCACCAACAATATTGCTTTGTTTTATTAAAGATTTTCTTTGCGTATGCACGCGACAGTCTTGCGGCGATAAAACTACCGTCGCAAGACAATCAAAACACCAATCAATCAGTTAGTTACATCTCTTGCAGCCTAACTGACAAACAACATCCGCAAGCTCCATTACCATATCACCGGTCAAATATGATGAAGGCTCGGTATCAAGCTCAATCCCAAGAGACGACACAATATCGTTCACAAGATGTCTTATCTCGTGCGAAAATGTGTTCTGGAACTCTTCTCCACTTGAGGTGGGACCGACAAGAACAACACCGATATGCTCGAACGGATTGGTAAATGTAAAGCCGGTATCCAGCTTATCACTTTCCATTAATGTCAACGCCTGACGCAACACTCTCGCTCCGGCTCCCGCATCAAACAAGACATCCATTACAGTATCGATATCATATCCCTCTGGCGCGAAATAGAACGCTATAATCCAGCGTCCTACGCACAGTTCTCTCTGTATCATATCATCTCTTCCCAAAGAATCGGAACACCCTTCGCGCTACAGTCGGCGAGGAAACGCGTAAAGGCGATCCCATCATACCCATCTTTGTCGTCGAGTACATCCTTGACATATCTGGCAAGACAAGCCTCATCCGGGAAAGAAGAGCCAAGATAATCGCTGATGCCCATATGCATCACGAAAACCTTATCATAACCCTTGTCGTTGTCTATCTTGACGCCATTTCTGTTGAGTATCGCATCAACCGCCTCAATGTTTTTCTCTTCGACGGGACGGTTGTCGCGGTTGCGCATCTTGGAGATAGCCCAAGAACACATCTTCTTCGAGAAATGCCAGCCATTGTTCGACAGATAGGCGGACATCCCGGAAGGCAGAATATCATAATAATCCATTCTATTCATAATTCTCTAATCAAAAAGGGCGAGAAAGAAAACTCTCCCGCCCCGTTCATTTAACGACTACCCATCCGATAGCTTCCGCGACGCTCATCCATCTCGTCCCAATCATCGCGACGATAAGACCTGCGTCCCATACGCTCATCGTAACCATACTCGTGCTCCATCTTGTCAGACAGCTCGCAAATCTCATCGATTGCATCAGCCGCCTGTTTCAGAGCTTTCTTAAAGCGGTGCTCTTCGCTGCCTCCGCGTTCCATTATGTGAATCAATCCCATATCACTTTTCTTTTTTCGTCCCAAGAGAGTCAAGGATCAACTTCTCTATCCTATCTATCTTGTCACGCAATTCGTTCATCTCCTGTGTCTGCTGCACTTCTTTCTTTTTTTCTGGATTAAGTTCAAGCAAAAGCGATTCGCAATCACTGACGATTTTCTCATGCGCAGGAACAGATTCAAGAACCTGTTTGCTCGCAGCAACCATCGCTTCCAGCTCGCGATATATCGAAGATCGGTCGATTGCCAAGAAGTATCCTTTGTCTGGGAAGTTGGCTACGACACCACTTGACGGCAAGCTCACAAAAGGTATCGTCTCATTGCCAACCTGAACTGTAATATCGGTCACAGGGCCGTTCATCATGGCAAGCGGCTGCTGAGGATTATACTGTGGAAGATGCGTATTCACTGCGACGACGCGAGCATCAACGACCTTCGGAACATTTCTGTAAAGAAGAGAGACAGTTGCTCCCTGACTCAAACTTTGGAACATTATGTTTTACTTTTGAATTACATTAGGCCGCCGGCGCTGCAAGAGACATAACCTGAAGCAAGCCATTATACCAATCATAGAAGATAGTAACCACGCCAGTACCTTCCATATCCGCGACAGTAACGTTATCGCCGCCAAAGAATACAAGATTACGAGTGTTACCATTGAGAGTAAATCTTACGGGAAGGGTTCCTGTTGTGCCTGTCGGAATCGCGTCGGCAATATTCACGGTAATGTATCCTACTGCCGGAATCCGGCGAAAACCAAGAGCGAAGTCAACGGTCTCCGTTCCCACGGTAACGCTTATCGTTCTCATATAGGGAACACCATTGACATTCGTTGTAACATTCCATCCGAACATGGCTCAATCCTCCAAGATTAGAAGGTCACGCCATTAGCGAAACCAAAACCATTGTTCATGTAGTATCCTCCATTTACATATGGAGTGGTATTCACTGCCGTAAGCTGAGGCCAAGTCACAGGAACAGTCTGAGGCTGCTTTGCGGCAAGCTCGGTAATTTTCTGATTTAGCGTATTGAACGCAGCCGTGAAAGCCTCCGTCTGCTTGTCGTTGCTAATCTGGTTCCGAAGCTGGGTAATAATGTCCGCCTGCGTATCGATCTTACTCTGCATATCACGTTCCTTCGCGGCGCAGAACTGATTGTCCATAGCGACGGTCTGGTCCTTGATTGCAGCGATGACACCGGCATAGTTGCGGTCAGCCTGCGAACCAAGCTGATTCGTCTGCTCAAGAGTGCGAATCTGAGACTCATAACCCTGCTGGGTAGTAAGAAGCCTATTCTCGCAGCAGCATTCACAGAGTTTACTCATCAACGTGGTGTTACCAGCCTGAATCGAATTAATCAGTTGAGGGACCGAAACCGCCTGCTGAAGAGCAAGGTTGCTAAGACCTGCCTGAATCGTCGCGATTGCCGCACTCACCTGATTATAATCCTGACCGAGCATAGTTGCAAGGTTCTGAGTGGCGGCACGATTCGATTCACCCTGAGAATTAATTGCGTTCATCAGAAGCTCACGACCAGCATTGTTGTCAATCTGATTGGAAAGGAAACCAGCGCCACCGGCATTGCCAAAGCCACCGCCGAAGCCGCCATAACCGCCCCAACCATTACCAAAGAAAAGACCAAGAAGGAAGCCAAGAATGCCACCACCCCAGCCACTGTTCCCAAACAGCCCATTATTTCCATAGGCCATCCAAGCGGGAACGCTACCTCCGTTATTCTCCGGAGTATAAACTACGGTACTCTCTGCCATAATTTTGTTTGAATTAAATTGTTAAACCATATCAAGTTGCGCAACTTGTATGGCAAAATTACTTTGGCAGATTCATGAAAGACAATAATGCTAAAGCCCCCGCCAGAGGTTATCCAGTAGGGGCTTTCATTAGCAGCTTGGTGCTACTGCTTCTGTATCTTATTCAAATCTTTCCGATACCAGATGAGTTCTTTCAGACCGGCAATCTTCTTGCCTCTTGGAATCTTACCGGCGCGGACATAATTGTCGAACGTTGCACGGCTGATATTGAGATATGTGTATGCCTGATACTTGCTCATCGGTACGTCCTTGCGCGACAGAATTTTAATTGTCTTGACAATCCGCATTGCTTCTTCTTCGTCAAGATTTGAATTGCCGGCATCAATGTCATCCACGATGTCAAGCAATATCTTCTTTATCGTTTGCAGCATTTCTCTTTGCGATAAAAATATAGAATAAGGAACAAAAACACACAGACTATAGACATATGAATCATCAATAACATTCCATCGCTAACGGGTATTCCAACCAAATAGTCAAGCCAGACAAGTATATTGTTGACCAGAATATAGTGGAGAAACATCCGGTGATAGGCGCAGAAACGGAATACGATGGAGAATAAATACAGAAACAGAAGAGGCAAAATAGACATTCCGCCTATGATAGATATGGCAAAACTATTTATTCCATAGAAATCAAAGAGCATGTTAAGTGCTGCGCAAAACGCAAGGAGCATTGGAATAATCTTCAATGCTCCCAATGTAAGCTTATACCATCGCTTACTTACATTTCTTTCCTCCGCACCCATATCTACGCCCGCTTGCGAGATACCCGGCTGGAGGCGTCGATGGCCTCGGTCTTCCTTTCGGCTTGAGCCTGTTTAACAGTTCTCTTGCGCTTGTCTTTCTTGTTGCCATAATCTTCAATATCTATATGTTCGAATCTAATCCTGATATATTCCTGCCCCTTCTTGACAATACGCTTGCGGATATGAGCTTCATAGATTTCCTTGTCATTGAATCCATATTTCTTCTGCAAAATATCTCCGATCGGCTTACAGGGGTTGTCGTAGTCAGACTGCTTGTTGCTAATCCAAACTCGTAGAACAATCTATATGGCGGCTCTGGAATTTCAAGCTTCGGAAGCAGCAAGAGCATCGTGCGCTCATAAGCATCGTAATCCTTTGATTTGAAACGCTTACCTTGCCAAGCCCTATTCACCGACAACGGCTTTATGTCAAGTCTTATATCAAACATAAAATAAGAGCGCCAGATTCAACAACGCAACATTCTGACAGTCTGTTGTTTCTTCTGGCGCCCAGATTAAAAATTATACGATAGTCCTATCGCAGCGCCAAGACCGGCATGAACCTTTCCGTTAAAGCTCCATACAACAGCGGGCCCGGCGGTCAAACTCGCGCACCAGTGACGTCTCTCCACAATGGTATTCGTAATATATGCAGTCTTGGGATAGACAGAGATGAATTCAAGTTTCGGCTGATAGCCGGATACGATAGCATTATATGTGGAATCCGCATATTCGACCTTCTCAAACTGGAGAGCGATATATGTCGTATCGTGCTGATGGACAATTACAGAATCCGTCACCGGCACATAGACAAGCTTGTCTTTATAGCGGATAATCTCCACCGGATTGTCCACATAATGCGTATCGGTCCTCCAAATAGTATCGGTCTTGGATTCAATTGCAGCGAGTCCGTCTTTATAACCAGACTTATATCCGTCATGCTTGCCAAACTTATAACCGAAACCTCCAGCAAGAGCAAGACCGACGACAATGCAGAACGCGAAAGCGAATTTACTTAGCTGGCTCATTTTTTCTTTATGGTAATCCAGACCTCCTGATTACGTTTAAACGCCGGCACAAGATAAAAATCCATTAAATCCTGATAACCCTTTGTCGCATTGATTATCTTTCCCGGCATCCATTTTTCGCCAACAGCTATACATCCCTTGCTTTCTGTCCCATAATTAAATGGATGAAGCATAACGCCCTCCCATCCAGGAACATTAAGAAGATACGGGAATTTGCCATCATATTTCTTCGCATACGACCTGTCTTTGAGCGACGGAGAAACTTGCCACGAAAGTTTATATCTTCCATAAGGGATACATGTCTTGGCATATACCTTCTGCTTTTTTATCTCGGCAAGAGGCATATCAGATGTAAGCCCACGATCTTTAGGTTCAATAGTATCGCCGAAGCGCATACCATCTACATAAAGAATGCCGCCGGTATAGTCGTTGCCAAACTCTGAGCGAACTAATTGAAGTTCAAGCGTCCGCAAAGGTTTCTTGAAGATGCTACTTAGAAGTCCCATTAATCCTCTTCCATTTTTGCGGTAAAACGCCCATTGGCATCACGAACTTGCTTGGTCGTATTCAGGCCGACGGCGCGGGTAATCTCAAGAATCCGCTTCTCGAGCTTCTGGATCTGCTCCTGATACTGGTCCTGAATCAAGTGTTTTTCTTCCCGAAGCTTCTCAACCTCCGCCTCAAGCGCATTAATACGCTCGTTGTTCTTTTCAATCGTCCGATTCTGCTGCTCTATGATTGGCTCATACACAGTCCGAACAGTCTCAGCGATGAGCTGAAGCTCAGAAGACTGAACCTCGACACTCGCTTTCTTCTTATTGATGCGCCAATTGACAAGCTGCGTAATTCCGCCAGCTCCTATTGCCGCTACGATATATGACCAAATATCACCAAATTCCATCTCTAATAAAATTCCTTGTCCTCTACAAAATTATTGTATAGCACAAATCGAGAAACAGATAAAAACCATTTACTTAGTTGATGCAACCCATTTCTTTATAAAAACAATAATTCCGGGCCGAGTCTGAACCACGAACCGATCTTCTATTGTTAATAAAAGCGTATCCCGGCCCGGAAAGGTTGTTACTCGTTCAGCTTGGCCTGCACTGCCGTGACAGCTTCCTGTACAAACTGGAGCAGAAGAGCTGCCTTAGACGGGTCGGTGAAGGTGATCTGGAACTGGAGGTTGCCCTGGCTCTCTGGAGTGTCACGGTTGGCGACGAAAGAGCCGATCCTGACATTGTTGTCAGTGACCGGGCCTTCCATCCTCGTGATGACCTTGCTCGGATTGGTGGCTAAGGAGCCGCTGGACTTGGTGGACTCGTTTTCGTGGGAATAAGAGCCCCCTGTGAGTGTTACGATTGTTGTTGCCATGATTATAAATTCTTGAAGATTTCTATTGAAATTTATAGTTCCTTATTCTAATTCCTTCGGTGCTTCCCAGAGTTTACCCTCAAGTTCGGATTGCATGATGGAGAAGATGTCGGGTTTGCCTTCCTTGCCCCTGTTCTCCTTTGCCAGCGCGTGGTAAGACTCGTAGGACATGACCTTGATGTCGCCGATCTCCGACTCATCGTTCAGAAGCTCGGCATAGAGTTCCTGGAACTTGTTGAGCTTCTCCTGCATGTCGGAGAGTTCCTTCTTCTCTTTCTCGGTGGGCTTGTCCAACTT
>Ga0265301_10007513_pt1 | contig 10210 bp, 10 predicted proteins | sample AusTroGonzalo_MG_2_FD_193488 | JGI IMG/M metagenome (GOLD analysis project Ga0265301, IMG submission 193488) | Bovine rumen microbial communities from tropical cattle in Woodstock, Queensland, Australia - Gonzalo_04 | ecosystem: Host-associated > Mammals > Digestive system > Stomach > Rumen ...
ATGGAAAGTAGTTATAATGGGAAACCGGCCGTTGGATTTGCTGTCTTTCAATCCCCGGGTTCAAACGCTATGGATGTGGCAAAAGGTGTTAAGGCTAAGATGGAACACTTGAAATCAAAAATGCCTTCCGATTTTGAAGTTGCTCCTCTTTTTGATACGGCTTCGTTTATTAAGGGCTCCTTAACCGAAATTGAGCATACGATTTTTGAAGCCTTTTTATTGATTGTTTTGATTACTTTTTTGTTTTTGGGTACAATTCGTGCGACGATTATTCCAACCCTTGCAATACCGGTTTCGCTGATTGGTGCTTTTATCGGTATGGGAATTTTCGGTGTGACGGCTAATACGATTTCTCTGTTGGCTTTGGTATTGGCAATCGGTATCGTTGTTGACGACGCCATTGTGGTGGTGGAGGATGTTGAGACGGTTATGAGCCAAAATCCCGATTTGAAACCGGCCGAGGCCGTTAAAAAGTCTATGGACCGAATTACGGCACCGATTATTGCCATTACGATGGTTTTGTTGGCCGTTTTTGTGCCGGTTGCTTTTACACCGGGTATTTCGGGTATTTTGTACCGTCAGTTCGCCATTGCCATTGCGGCAGCCATGGTGATTTCGGGTGTTAATTCTCTAACTTTAAGTCCGGCGGTAGCAACTATCATCATGCGCCCCAACCAAAAACCGTTTAGGATTATTCAGTGGTTTATGAAAGGGATAGATAAAGTACGCGACGGTTATGCCGGTACGGTTAGACACTTATTGATTTTTACCAAGGTTATTTTAATCATTATGGCTTTGTTCGGGGCAGGTGCCTATTGGCTGATGCGTCATACCCCCAGCGGCTTTTTACCGGCCGAAGATCAGGGCGCCTTTATGATGGAGGTTCAACTCCCTTCCGGTACTTCCTGGAACAGAACTCATGATGTTATGAAAGTTGTGGCCGAACGGGTCCGCTCAATTCCGGAAATAAGTGCCTATATGATGATTACGGGATATGGTATCATGTCCGGCGTTCAATCATCCAGCAACGGTTTCTTTGTTGTGCATTTAAAACCGTATGCTGATCGGATGGGAAAGGGACAGGATGTGGAAAGCATCATTAAACGTCTTTATATGGCGACTATGGATATCAAAGAAGCCCGTATTTTACCTTTTAACATGCCGGCCATCATGGGTATCAGTATGTCATCGGATTTTGAATATATGTTACAAAGTACCGAAGGGGCTGAACCCGAAGAATTGATGGATGTGGCAAATAAGATTATTTTGGCGGCCAAAGATGATCCGCGCTTGCAACGGGTTATGACGTTCTATACGGTTGATTCTCCGCGTGTTAAGTTATCTGTGAATCGGAAAAAAGCCTATGCCCTCGGGGTATCTATTGCGGATATATTCTCAACGATGCAAACAATGCTCGGTGGAACTTATGTCAATGATTTCAATATGTTCGGACGCGTTTGGGAAGTGAATGTTCAAGGCGATGTCATGGAACGCAGAAGTCTTGATGATATTTTCAAAATCAATATCCGAAATAATAAAGGCGAGATGGTTCCTTTGCGTTCATTGGTAAGTGTTGAAAGAACCATCGGGGCTCAATTTATCCAACGCTACAATAACTATCGGGCGATTAAAATTACCGGATCTCCCGCTAGCGGAATGGGTACCGGTACTGCTATGCAAGCTATGGAAGAGATTTCCCAACGTGTTTTGCCGCAAGGTTATCAATACGAATGGACCGGAATGGCACTTCAGGAACAAGCTGCCGGTAATACCATTGTTTTATTGTTCGGGATGGCCTTCCTGTTTGCTTATCTGTTTCTGGTGGCGCTGTATGAAAGTTGGATCTTACCTGTTTCCGTTATGGTTTCCATTATTGTCGGTCTGGTCGGGGCATTTGGCTTTTTGTATGTACGGGGTATTACAAATGATTTATATGCTCAGACGGGTCTTGTCGTGTTGATTGCGTTGGCTGCTAAGAATGCTATTTTGTTGGTTGAATTTTCTAAGGTTCAACATGAAGATCAAGGTATTCCCACTCGTGAAGCGGCTGTCAACGGGGCCAGAATGCGTTTCCGGGCCATTATGATGACGGCATTTTCATCTTTAATGGGTTTTGTCCCATTGGTCATCGCAACCGGGGCAGGGGCCATGGCCAGACGGGCTATCGGAACATCTATTTTCGGTGGATTGGCCGCGGCTTCATTTATCGGTATCTTCTTTGTACCGCTCCTGTATGTGTTCTTCCAGGAAATGGTTGAATTCTTTTGGGGTAAGAAAGACGGATAAAATAAAAGCGCTTCTGACCGAAGCGCTTTTATAAAATAATTTAATTTCTGATTCGCGCGTTTTCTATTGCCTGGATATGTGAATGGATAAAGGATGATTGAATACATTTTTGATCATCTGAAAGGTTACTCACGCGAATACATTCCAATTGGTATCGGTAATGTTTTATCCGATCAGCATCCAGTTGAGCTAATATTTCTTCTCTTGAAACGGGATCTGGCGGTATATAGATGCTTTCTTTGTTTGCCATTTTATCTGTCTAAAAATGAACGCATTCTGAAATAGGCTCTGGCGGCTGCTTCTTGTTGACTGCGGACCGGATTACGCCATTTTTGCCTTTGCCATTCGATTGCTTCTCGAACGGATTGCATTAACTTTTCTTTTTCTTCTTTCTTTTGTTTTTCCCGATCCAATAAAATCCGAACATACATCTCGGCATTTTTCATTTTAAGTTGAAATTCCTCATCTCGTGGAAAGCGGACAGTCCCTTCCATTTCTTTTTCCTTGGTTTTTTGTTGTTCTTGTTCCTGTGATACAATTTTCATTTGCCTTTTCTCCATTGATTGATTTTCTTTGAGGGCGTCATGTAATTCTTCTTGTCGTTCTTGAACCATGCAGGCCTCATAGTCTTCTCTTTCCTGCATTGAACGGGCTAACCTGGCATATTGATGAACTTTTGTAAAAAACGAAAAAAAATTGGACACAACTCACTCCTTGTAAATGGTAAGTGTGAGTATATCATAATTTTGATTTTTTGTCAAGTTATCCGCACAAAGCCAGTAAAATACCGGCTGCAATGGCTGATCCGATAGAACCGGCAACATTGGCACCCATGGCATGCATCAACAGGTGATTATCCGGATTTTCTTCCTGCCCCAGTTTCTCCGAAACGCGCGCAGCCATAGGGATAGCACTGACACCGGCAGATCCGATTAAAGGGTTAATCTTATTTTTGGTGAATAAGTTCATCAGCCTTGCCATCAAGACACCACTGCCTGTCCCGATACAGAAGGCAATGACGCCGAGTAATAAAACAACCAATGTTCTGGGTGTCAGAAAAAGGTTTGCCGATAATTTAGAACCGACCGTTATGCCCAATAAGATAGTGACAATATTCATTAATTCATTAGAGGCTCCCTTGGCCAGTCTGTCGGCTACACCGCATTCTTTTAACAAATTTCCGAACATCAACATACCGATTAAAGGAATGGCTAAAGGAATAAACAAAGCTGTTAAAACAATCACCATAATCGGAAAAATAATTTTTTCACGCTGGCTGACTTCACGTAATTGTGTCATTTTAATTTGCCGTTGATTTTTGGGTGTTAAAAGACGCATAACAGGTGGTTGAATAACCGGAACTAAGGCCATGTAGGAATAGGCGGCAACTGCGATAGCTCCCAACAGCTCCGGTGCCAATTTTCCGGCCAGAAATATGGATGTCGGTCCGTCTGCACCGCCGATAATGGCGATAGAAGCTGCCTGTTTCAGGGTTAATTCAAATCCGGGAATATATTGGGATAAAGCAATTCCGCCTAAAAAAGTGCCAAAAATAGCGAATTGGGCGGCCCCACCCAATAAAGCTGTTTTCGGATTGGCAAGCATTGGTCCAAAGTCCGTCATAGCTCCCACACCCAAAAAGATGAGCAAGGGGAAAATGCCGGTTTCTATCCCGATTTGAAACAGAAAATACAATAATCCTCCGGGTTCGGTCATACCGGCACCCGGACAATTGGATAAAAGACCGCCTACCGCAATCGGAATCAGAAGCAAGGGTTCAAATTTCTTTTTAATACCCAGGTATAACAGTACGAAACAGATGAACATCATCGTAATCTGTCCCAAGGTTATTTGTGTAATTCCCAACGAATTTATAATGGCATTCATTTTTTACCTCCGATTAAAGTCAGATATTTTGGTGGAATAAATCCCTCTTTCATGATAATCAAATGAAAGCCGGTAAAGGCAAACCGCCACCCTTTTTTGTCATCACAGATCTTCCAGTTGATGGGGGAATAATCAATTTCGTCCGGTGAAGACAACGGGTCAAATCCGTCCCGATGATTGGCTTCACACTGGGCGAACTGTTTTTCGCGTATTTTGTCATCGGCCGACAGGGGGCGCTTAACATAAATGGCTTCCAACAGGTTATCCCGAATAAGGCCATCTAAGTCAATTTCATACAGGTCGGTCGAGTTTACCAAAGATTTTAAATGTTTTGTTGTCGGCTGTATCGGCTCGGTAAAACAACGGATTCCCCGGCTGTATCCCGGAAAAAATTCTTCCATCCATTCGGAAATTTCTACTTGCGTTTTCTTTCCCGAACGATAAGTATAATATCCCAAATCAACATTCGGACTTTTGGAAAAGGAAAACAAACCCGTTTCTAATATATGACTTCCTTTGGGGGCATAGTGATACAGCTTCATTTTTTACTCCAATTCAAACAGTGGATCACCTGCTTTGACCGAATCTCCTTTTTTGACCAGGACTTTTTTGATTTGGCCGTTACCCGAGGCTTTGGTATATGTTTCCATTTTCATCACTTCCAAAACACACAGGTTTTGACCGGCTTTGACCTGTTCTCCTTCGCTGACCAAAATTTGTGTTACAATTCCCGGAGTCCCTGCTGATACAATGGTTTTGCCCTGTGACTGGGGTGTCGGTTTTTCGGATACTCTTTTCCCGGCTGCCGCTATATTGATCGGATATTGCTTCCCGTTGATGAGGGCAGTATCTCCGTTCAATTTGACATCAAAAGTTTCACCGCCTACGGCCACATGATAGGAATCTGATTTTGCTTTAGGCTGCTCTTTATAGCGAACACCGATTTTGCCCTTTCCGAGCAAAAAGTTAATCCCTTTGTCCCCGCAAGCTGCCGTAATAAAGACATTTTCGTCCGTGATGGGCAAGTTTGCCTCCGTCAGCAGTTGTTCATAATGTTTCCGTGATTTATTCGGGTTTTTATCGTTAAGGGTCAATACCGGCTCTTTTGTCGGTTTTAAACCCAATTGTTCCGAAGCGATTTTAACCACTTTTTTATCAGGTTCCACCGGTGTTTTACCGAAATACCCCAAGACCATTTTGCCATATCCTTCGGCAATTTTTTTCCAAGGCCCTTGCATGACGTTATTGAAAGCCTGTTGGAAATAGAATTGGCTGACGGGTGTCACCGATGTTCCAAATCCGCCTTTTCGGACGACTTCTTCCATGGCAACAATGATTTCTCCGTATCTGTCCATCAGGCCGTTATCCCGTAACATTTGTGTATTGGCCGTCAAGGCGCCACCCGGCATCGGTGACCAAGGGATCCTGGGATCCGCATGTAAGGCTTCCGGCGGCAGGAAATAAGGCGACAGCGCCTCTTTTAACGCTTCTTCCACACGCATGATGGCGTCAATATCGCAAGCCAATTCATAATCAGATCCTCTTAATGCATGCCACAGGGTTGCTACATCCGGCTGACAGGTTCCGCCCGAAACGGGTGCTAAAGACAGATCCACAATATCGGCACTGGCTTCAATGGCGGCCAAATAACAGGCAAGTCCCACACCCGCTGTTTCATGAGAATGATATTCAATCGGGCATTTGCTGCCAACTAATTTTCTGGCACGTTTAATGGTATCAAAGACAACACTTGGTACCGAAGTTCCTGAGGCATCTTTAAAACAAAGCGAATCAAAGGGGATTTTGGCCTTAATGAATTTTTTCAGGCGCTCTTCATAAAAATCGGCCGTATGGGCACCGGTTGCACCGGGCGGCAAAGACATGGCCGCGATGCATAGTTGATGCTTTAAACCTGCTTTTTTGATGCATTCGGCGCTATATTTTAAATTTTCGGGATCGTTAAGGGCATCAAAGTTGCGAATGGTTGAAACGCCGTGTTTTTTGAAGAGTTTTGCATGCAGATTAATCATATCCGAACTTTGTGAATCCAAAGCCACCACATTGACCCCGCGGGCCAGGGTTTGTAAATTGACTTTTGATCCGGCGATTTTTCTAAATGCGTCCATAACATCAAATGCATTTTCGTTATTATAGAAAAAAGCCGATTGGAAAGAGGCACCACCCCCTGATTCGATATTGTCAATACCGGCTTTAACGGCCTCTTGTACAACGGGTAAATAGTCTTTTGACAGAACCCGGGAACCGAAACAGGATTGAAAACCATCCCGAAAAGCCGTGCACATAAAACTGATTTTCTTTTTTCTCATTTTTTACCCCTCTCTTTTATGATCGTATAAAGGATTATCACGGAAAAGATACAAGATATGCTGTTAAAAATCATCATAGGTAGGGAATTCAGGTAAATACCATAGAGTGTCCAACAAACCATCCCGAATGTATAGATGGAATAGCTGATGGCGGATAAACCCCGAACATTTTTTGTGCGAAGTGTTTGTATCGATTGCGGCAGGAAACAAATAGCCAGTGATAGGCCTCCCAAATATCCGAATATTTCATAATAAGGAACCATTTTTTACCCCTCTTGTTGTTGGGCGACTGCGATGGCAATCGCTAATTTTTCATAATTTGATTTTGATGATTTTTTAATAACTTGTCTTAACAAATTCATGCAAAGAATTAAGATTGAAAGAAAGGCAAAAACGCCTCCCATTCCCCAAAGTGTGATTAAAAATGCCTGATAAAACATGAATATAAATCCCCTCATTTCTGATGATAAAAGAGTATACTTTCTTTTTCCCTTTTTCAAGGGAAATTTTCCTTTTTTAGAAAAAATAATTTTTGGGTAAAAGACGACCCCTGCCGAACCGGTGTTTTAATATTTGTTTACAAACGGGACTTTGAATGAGTTATATTGCCTCATTTTACCTCTTGAAAAGAAATAATTTTAACCGGCTTCATTTTTTTCTTGAAATTTACTTTTGACTTTGATATAATGACTCCAAATTTTAAAGATAGTGAATAGGCTAAATCATTTGGATGGAGGTTTTTTTAAATGCCTGTAATTATTGAAAAAAAATCAATTACCCCGCGGGTAAAAACGATAAAAAGGCGTCCGGAAACCCGTGAAGAAAAAATGATTGCCGCTTTATCTCCTAATTTGAATGTGATGGTTGAGGCCGTTCGTCGTGCCGGTCATAGTCTGATTCGTGACTTTTGCGAAATATCCAGTTTACAGGTTTCCCGTAAAGGACCCGGTGATTTTGTTTCTAATGCCGATTTGATGGCCGAAAAGAATTTAATTGCGTATTTGAAAGAAGCACGCCCCGATTATGCTTTCATCTCGGAAGAGTGCGGTGAGCTTAAGGCCGAACACAACAGTCGTATGAAGTGGGTTATTGATCCGATTGACGGAACAACCAATTTTTTACATGCTATCCCTGTTTTTTCTCTTTCTGTTGCTTTGTTAGACGGAAATGAAGTGGTGGCCGGCGTGATTTATAATCCCGTTACCAATGAACTTTATTATGCGGAAAAGGGGCAGGGGGCCTTTTTAATGACACCGAGTGGGAACAAGCGTCTGCGCGTTTCGGGTCGCTCCAAAATTGATTATGCTTTGTTGTGTGCCAATGCTTTTGGCAGCCCCAAAACCCGTGATGTTATTGTTCGCTTTTCCGAGAAAGTGGCTTCTACACGCTTTAACGGTTGTACAACTTTGGCTTTGGCTGGTGTCGCTGCCGGTCAATTTGATGCTTATATCGCCTGTCAATTTAAATTGTGGGATATGGCAGCTGGATATCTCTTGATCAAAGAAGCCGGTGGTTATATATCCGACTTTGACGGAAAGAGAGATTTATTTGAAATGATGAAGTCTCAAACGATTGTGGCGACCAATATGTCCTTAAAAGACAGTATTTTTAAAATTTTGGAGGAAAAATGAAGAAAATTTTATTTGCAATAATTGGAATGCTTTTATTGGGTAGCGAATTGGCTTTTGCCGAAGGCTATCCTGTTTTTTCCGCTTCTCTAGGCGGTGGGGCCGGTGCTTATACGAATCGCGGTGTCCGCAGAAGTGTCTATCGTCCGGGTGTTTACGGTGATGGATATGCAGGTGGCGGTGGCCATGTTGTCATCGGTGGTGTTCAACAGGCTGCCAGACCACAAAAAAAGATTGTCCTTAAATACAATCCGGATCAGATTACCCTTTCGGAAGAACAAATGGAAAAATTGATGCCTTTGGTTCGTCGGATGCAAGCTGGTAAAGTTGCCTATATCGATATTATCGGTATTGATAAGAGTTATAATGCCACAACACAGCGTCACTTGAATTTGGACCAAGTTTTTAATTCATATAGCCCGAATATTAAGATTAATTTCCGTGAAATTTCCGGTGCTGCTGTTGTGCCTTCCAATGATCATACGATCGAAATTGTAGAATATCGTTAAAAAAGACTTGCAATTAATAAAAAAATAGTGTATAAAGAACCAACAATTTTTTAATGGAGAACTAAAATGAAAGAAAATATTCATCCCGATTATCATGAAATTACCGTCGTTATGACAGACGGAACAGAGTTTAAAACACGCTCTACGCTTGGGAAAGCTGGCGATGTTGTCCGTCTGGATATTGATCCTTTATCTCATCCGGCTTGGACGGGTGTGTATCGTTTGATTGATGCCGGTGGTCAATTGGCTAAATTTAATAAGAAGTTTGCTGCTTTTAAGAAGTAAGCTTACTCAGATTAATCAGGCTCTTTCCTTTTTTGGAAAGAGCCTTTTTTTTATTTAATTTATCGGTATGTTGAAAAAAACTCCCCCATCTGAAGTGGGGGAGTTATAGAAAAAGAAGACTTAATAATTAGGGTCAAATTTTTCCGCTTTAATCAGGGCTTCAGCCTTCTTGATCAGAGAGATAAATTCTTGTCTGTACTCGTATTCATCATCCCCGATGGCTGATTTGGCAAAGTCCTTAATATCTTTCCATGTCCAATCAACAAAGTTGCTACCTCTCAGCTTTTGGCCAAAAGCAGCAACTGCGATTGAAAAACGGACATCGTCTGAAGCCTTTTCAATTTTGGTTGTCTCAACAACAGCTTGTTCAATCAGATTGGATTTCTTTTCTCCGGGTAATTTATATCTGACTCGGACAAAGGCCGTTTCATCTGCTTTATCTGGGGCAATTGTTGTCGGTTTGGCATAGCGTAATTCGTCAACCAATTGATTTTCTGATCCGACCGGTGTGATTTCATATAAGGCTGTTACCGTATGGCCGGCATTAATCTCACCGGCATCAACCTGATCATTATTAAAATCTTCCCGATTGAGTAAGCGAGTTTCATAACCGATCAAACGATATTCAGCCACTTTAGCCGGATTAAATTCCACCTGAATTTTAACATCATCGGCAATGGGGAATAATGTCTTTTTGATGTCATCACTCAGGACGCGTTTGGCTTCCATAACGGAATCCAAATAATATCCGACACCGTTTCCGCTTTGCGCTAATTTCTGCATCAAGGCATCATTATAATTATCTTGCCCGACATTTAAGATAGACAGATAAATACCCTTTTTGCTATGACGGGATACATAGTCCGTTAGTGATTCATCACGGACATTTCCAATGTTAAAATCACCGTCCGTCCCCAACAGAATTCGGTTGATAGCGTTTTTATCAAAATTAGCCTCCGCCAATTCATAGGCCATCTTAAGGCCGCCTTCACCCCATGTCCCGCCATTTGCCGAGAGGGCACTGATGACGGATTTGATCTTACGTTTATTTGCACCGGATGTTGGTTGCAACAAAACTTCCGATGAACCGGCATAGGTCACAATGGATAAGGTATCTTTTTCTGTCATTTGATCAACCAGCATGGCAAATCCTTTTTTAAGAATGTCCAACCGATTATTCCACTCCATTGATCCTGAAGTATCAATCAAAAGGACCAAATTGAGCGGTTTTTCCTCGGAACTTTCTTGCTCATATCCCTTAATACCGATATGCAATAACTTATTTCCT
>Ga0265301_10007514_pt1 | contig 10209 bp, 12 predicted proteins | sample AusTroGonzalo_MG_2_FD_193488 | JGI IMG/M metagenome (GOLD analysis project Ga0265301, IMG submission 193488) | Bovine rumen microbial communities from tropical cattle in Woodstock, Queensland, Australia - Gonzalo_04 | ecosystem: Host-associated > Mammals > Digestive system > Stomach > Rumen ...
CATTGTGGGGTAAGGGGAAGGTATGCACAAATCGGACAAAATTCACGCTCATACTATCATGATGCATAGTGTTCAAGCTCTTTACTGCAATTGAGATTGCCATTGAGATTGCTTGCGGATTTTAGGAGCAATTCAAATAGAATTTCGGGAACACTTGTAGCACTTTATCATATAGCTGGTTATAGAAGGCGTTTGTAGTTACTTTCACCTCACTACGATGGTATTCTTGACCAGAGAGAATAGCCACCAAGTATTGTTTAATAGGTTCCTCGTCGGGAAAAGCCAGAAAATATGAGTTGTAGTGTTCGCCAAGGACCTTAGTTCGACATTTACGAGCGACATCATCACAAGTTTTTATGAAAAACAGTGATCGGAGCAATTGCGTTTCTGTTTCTTTCATGTTAAACAGAGTATGCAATTCCCTATCAGATGCCAACATCACATCATGAAGTGTGCCAGATATCAATTTCTTCTGTTCAAAAAAACCATCGTAAGTAGGGTTCTTATAAACTGTCTTATGTTCAACCTCACCCCACACGTTGTGGACTATTGATTTAATCTGAACCTCGAAATGATATATCCCTTTATAAGTACCTGAAAACTTATATATTGTGTGACCGTTTTTCTGTATTATGTTCTCCTCAAAGTTGAAAACAAAATCGTTTTGATTGTTGGCAGTCCTTTTGAAATATAAATAAAACGCCTCTTCATAATTTACGAAATGGCAATTAATACGAAGTCCTATCAAGTCTGTCAGATTCTGCCTAATATACTCCTGATTTTCCTTTATGCTATCTGACACATCCCATTTTTGTATATAGTCTTTCCTTAGGAGTTTCTCTTCGAATGTACGGGCTTCTTTTACCCTGGATTCTATAGAATACACATTATCTAAACGTTCATCAAAGCGATTCATGTCCTTAATCCAGGCAGCAAGCCACTTCCTCAGTTCTTTCTCAACCCCCTCTAACTCTTTATGGAAACCATCTTCACGGAAGGCATCCATAAGTGCCTTATAACGTGACTCCTCGTCGTTTTTATCTATTATCATGTCTTGGTTCTTTAAATAATACAATCGGAGGGTGAATATGTGCAAGTTCTTCAACTGTCATCTTATAACATTCCAAACAGCACCTCTGCAGTCTCCTGATTGCAATGCTGTTGTGTGTCATCGCTGAGGTTGTACTCATACGACTTCGGAACCCATTCAATCATCACACCCTTCTCTTTCCCAAACTTGTGTAGCTCAGTCACAGAACCGCCCTTGCAACGAGTGGCAGTAATGGCCACATCGCAGTTCTTTGACTTGAAGTAGCGTACATTGGCACGTACAACATCTTCGTTATCACCACCTGGTGCTACGCAAACGATTTGCTCCTTGTATTCAAAGGTCTCTGGCTTGTCAGTATTAGGGTGTGGCTTGGAAGAGATAGACTTCCCTTCTGTTCGAACTAGTTCCTTCAAGTAATTCAACGTGGCAGACTTGCCACAGTTGGAGTGTCCGTATAATCCTATGATGCGCATAATTTAGATTAGATATTCATGGCGTTCACTCATCACCAACTTCATGAACGCATAATTAGTGTCTTTTTTCAACTGCAAATTGATTTCAAAGGATGGCATGGGCCTTGAACGAACCAAGCAACAAAGCCTTGCGCATGACATTTGGAAAACAGAAATGGCATATTATCTCTACGTCCTATTTGACAAGTTCCTTCACAATATCGTCTAACCAATCGATAGCAGCCTTTCTAAAAGCTGTAAATGTATGGGTCTCATCATTTGTGCTATTTATAAAATCTTCCACTAAGAAAGATAATATTTTTGCCTTAACCTCCTTGGTTTCCGCATTTAGGAATTCTGATATAACTTTATTCCTAAAATCATTGATGATTTTTCTTCTTGAGTCTACCAAATATTCACGATTAAGATTACAAGTCCTTATTGTATAATCTGCCCTATCATTATTATTGTCTTTAATATGTCCTCCCATGTCAAAGAGAAAAACACCATTCAAGTTGTCGCGCTCGGGATTGAGTAACATAGGTTTTTCCTGTTGGTCATTTTTTTGAGACGAACATGTATTTATATCACTCAAATCATCGGCCTCACTAGGGGGAGCGGCCATTTTCCCTTTTATTTCAAAGTTTGTTCTCTTGAATTGATTGCATGTTGGACAACCATATATTAAATTATCCCAACTATATGCTAACCAATAATATTGTTGCTTGGGGCGATAATGTTCTACATGCCCTTGCTCCACTCTAATCTCACAAAAGGCACATTTGTGATGATATAAGGCATCCAACTTTTCTTTTATATCGTCCGTCTTATAACGAGAATTATATTTTTGCTCATCAATATATTTCCCTTGACGAATCAGTTCTTTCCTTCGTTGGTGCGTCAATTGATCTTCGGAAACAACAAGCGTTGCGGGAATATCTGCCAAATCCTTATTTATTCTTCTCATAAGATTTTTCTCTCAACACACTATTTATGATTTCATCTATCTCCTGATCACTTAGGAACTCCTTACCAGCTCTTTTTTGTTCATCAAGTTTCTCCCGCACCTTTTTGTTTATTCGGTATAACACATAATCATCACTTGTGTCTGAGTCTGCATTATTCTCGTCCATTCGTGAATCCAACAATCCAAACAACGAAGAGGTCACTAATGAGTTAACCATCAGATCATTTAGTTCCTTTTTGTAATATGGATCACTGACTCTTGTTATTCCTTTTTCTCTATATACTCTATATATAATTGCATCATCTGATGCTCCTTGAATGATCGTCGGACTGTGGGTTGTCATTACAAATTGTATATGAGGAAATATGTTCCTCAGTTTCTTAACGATAATTCGCTGCCATTTCAAATGCAAGTGCTCATCAATCTCATCTATGAGGACAACTGCTGGAGTCTTAAAGATATTATCAGCTTGTGGATTGTTATGCAGGAGTCTGTACAACAAATCACATACAAAGATTATCATGCTTCTATAACCTTCGGACAACTCATCTAAAGTTTCTTGGAATCCCCTTTCAACAAAGAAAACACGACTTCCGTTTACTTCAATAGTCACATCACGATTCAGGACTTCATTAATAACCTTTTTTAAAGCTTCTGTTCCCAGTTTCTGGTTCTTATGCTGCTTTTCATCTAATGCCAAATCTTTAATCCACTGTTCCGGGTTGATCAGTTCCATATTATTGTCGAATAACGTCATAAAACCATATTCCTCATAATTATCGGAACTATATCGTCCCCGATGTGTACCATAGGCGTAAATGTTCTGCAGTTTATTCTGTATGGATGGAGAATACTTCTGTTTGTTATTATCCTCTCCATATAAATAACCATCCTTGTCTAAAATGGAAAGTACACGTCCTATGTTGGTTTTATCCATCTCATTTCTGACCCGGTTGCCGTTAAAAGCAAGGTAAAGCGCCATCAAAAGCACTGACTTTCCGTCACCATTCTCACCAAGGAAATATACTTCGTGCGAATTATACAATGATAGTTGTATTTCAGTATTAATGCATAAGAAACGATCTGCACGCAGATAATCCATATAGCAACCTTCAGTAGGGGCCTGACCTTCGAGCCAGTTATAGTATTGAGTGTTAGTCAGACTAAATACGGAAGGAAAATGATGCTCATAACTAAGAGCATAAAAATCATCGTCTGTAAGGTCATTAAGTCCGCAGACACCAAATCTCTGGAGAAGAACCTGCTTAAACAGAGGGCCAATATTGTAATTTGTGATAAGTGGAGTAAAATCGTAAGGAACTTCTGTCTGCCGTCTGTACGACGGGTCTGTGGCTCCCGAGACGACTAAGGCGCTTCTCAGGTTCGTTAATGTCTTATCACCACCATTAATGATGGCAACACCTTTCATATTGCCCTTCGGAAAGGTATTGGCAAACAAACTGATTATTTCATGATGAGTAAACAGTAGGGCTGCCAGGGCAAATAGTTTCTTCTCCTTATCAGAATATTTCTGTATATCGATCCAGTATGAAGGAATTGGATCACTCAATGTCTTCACTCCTAAGAAAGCTTTAAGGATGGGCTCATTGATAGGCGCCTCACCTTTCATATACTTCTGGATAGTATCAATGCTATATACGAGATCAAGAACCTGAACAATATCATATTTTGTCCAAGATGTTTTCAACGTTGTAAGATTCAATTCCTTTTTCTTCATTTTACCTTCTCTTAAATGAAAGGAGTAGTTCGTTTACGTTCAATCGATTCTCGTCAGACCTTCCCATTTTACTATGGATATAGTTCTGTTCTGCTAATCTGATGTCATATTGATTGCCAATCGTTTTTTCTCCTAAATCCAACAACTCGTCTATCTTGAGTAGTCCATTGTTACTATAGCTAAGGATCAGATGAGACTTTCTTTCATCTACTGCCTTAAATAACAATTGGAAGGCATTCGCGACCTCCTTCCTTTTATCAAATGGAGACTGATAACGGTCATCTCGATAACGGCCTTTGTACTCCAAATGGGGATGATCGTATCGAACCAGTGTCTCTATCACGTGATAAAAACGAGAATAATGTACTGCACTATATGGTGGATCTGCATATACAATAGAATTCTCAGGGACAATACGTAGGCAATCCAAATAATCCAAAGAGGTTATTGTCATTGAGTGAGAAGGAGTTGTATTTAATCGGAATATAAGTTCGTCTAATTTTTTATGGAACAGCGATACTATATCTTTTCTCCTATACAACAATATATCTTCAACGTTTTGACGTGTCACATCTCTATATTGTGCGAAATGACCTGTGCTTTGCGACGTATAGGACATCGCGAATATAAGTGCTGACAATATGGCATAAAAGCCTGCAGAATCTTTATAATCCTCGGCTACAGCCCTGATAGAGTCAATCCATACACATTGCTCATACGACCAATATGTGCCAGCATAATTCTTTGCAAATAAAGAGAAGCCTAAATCAAAATCCTGCTCTATTAGTCTTTGTTGTTTCTTTTCTAAATCGGATAAATCTTTGAAATCTCTAATTCCTGCGTAATCGAAGTGATACTGAGGGTATTTAGCACCAAACTCATTGACTAACCGTTTTGCTTTTTCAATAACAACTTCTTGAAAATCAACACCTACACTTTCCGCAATATTGGCAGAATATGTGTGGGCAAATACACTGGAATATTGCTGAATGTCGTTTGAGATTATGTCATAATTATCCAGAAAAGCCGCAGAGACAACTGCTGTACCAGAGAACAAATCGCAAAGGAATGAACTATTAACCTCAAAATCCTCAACGGCTTTATTGATAAAATCCAGGATCTCTCTCTTCGATCCCATGTATTTTAGCAGATGAGGTATCTTGTCTTGAGTCATCATGTTATTTCACACTGCATAGGACTTATTCAAGCCAGAAATGGCTATAGCAAACAGCCCAATAATCCCTAATCCTGCAAGGCAAGTGTGATAAATCATCTTGTCTCTATTCTGAGCCAATTCACGGGATTTTATCTGAACAGGGGAATCCTTTTGTAACTCCTTTCCATAAGTATAAAGATACCTATACCGAGCCATCTGTCCAATATTGAGGAATGTAGTCAGAGTTAACTTTGTCAATTCTGCAACATCATTTGTTTTCGTCGTATTCATCATGTTCATGTTATTCTATACTTAAGCTATAAATACCCTAATGTTTACCTTGTTTTCTCTTTCAAGCAAGATGAGAAATCTAACCTTTCCCTATACAATATCCGTCAATGTTGTCTTACCAGAACCATTAGGACCTGCGATGACACGTAATCTTTTTTTGCCTACGCTCATTTCAGAACAACCACTTTCTCGTTTTCTTTTATACGAACTTTTACATGTTCGATATTTCTAACAACTACCGTGGTTCCATCAGCACTAGTACGAATAATGGAATTACCACGAACAGTATAGGCACCTCCACTATTTTTTGCTCGACGATATGCAGTTTTTCCATCGCGAGATATGCAGTTTACTATTACTTTAGCTTCAGGCATAATGTTACAATTTAAATGATTCTATACTTATTAGATAAATACTCTAGTAACCCATCGAAGTACTCGTCAACCGACACCGAACTTGCCATCACGCTCTCTCTGGTACTCATTATGTATATGTTAGTGGGGCTCGGGCTTGATTATGTCTATGAAGAAGTTGAAACTATACGTCAAATGATTCAATGAACGTCAAGGTGGCAATCACACGAGGGGTGTGGAAGGAGAGTTGATCGTAGGTCTTGTAGGCCTTCAGCTGGAGGATGGCGGCTTCGGCACTCAAGACACCACTCTCATAAAGATTGACTGTCGTAAAGACCTTATCGTTGGCGACAGGTCCCTGAACTAAATCATAATCGTGAGGACGAGATTTGCGACAATCGGTCACAAACAGAAGCCAGGGCTCGTCGGCTCCTGTGAACCGACGGATATTCCAATCGGCATTGTCAAGCTGCGTTTCGTCAAACTCATAGACACTCACCACAGCACGTTCCGCATCTTCGCGCTCGCGCTTGATATGTGCCCAGCGCACAGCCTGCTCAAGGACGCTGGTCGTATAGAATCCCTTGCCAAAGTCGGCATTCGAACGACCAGGTCTTAGGGAGGGTTTTCTTACCGCTACAGTAGAGCCATGATAAAGTTTCATTTCTTTCTCCTGTTTATAAAACGCTGGATGTCATCCAACACATACTCCAGCCCTTGGGTGTGGAGCAAATCATAGTTTTCAATGACATACTCATCGGCTCTGGATTCCTTAAAAATCACCCATGCGCGCATACCGCTTATCTGCTTACGGATAGCATAGTTCTCCAGACAGTAGGTGTAGAACTCAAACTCCTCTTTTGACACCTCCCGGCTCTGACGATTACGCTTCAGCTCAAACTCCTTATACAGCGCCTCGGTGCTCAGATACCACCACTTGGCATCCTCGTCATACAGCCGCTCATACATCGGATTCACATAGATATACACCAACGCATCATCCAGTGAAATCCTCTTCACCTTGGCGACATACGCCGCCAAATGTGAAATCTTAATAGGTATGATATTCTTCTCGTAAACACCCATAGGAGTTATTGTCTTTATAGGCGGTTGCCATTTATCCGTAGTATGCTTTGTACCACTGGGTGAAGGGGTGGAGGTCAGTAGTTATATTGTGACTCGGCGGCCCAGGCGGTGTTGAGGTTCAGGGACGAGATGGTGGAGGTGGTGTTGGAGGTGGTGAAGAAGGCACCGGAGAACCAGGAGATCTTATTGCACTCGAGAGAGACGTCAAAGGTGCGCTCGTGGAGGACGTTGCTGTTGACATCAAGGGCGGTAGCAGTGAGATGGATGGTGCACTCCTGACTCTGATAAGGGAAGGTGTAGAGGTCGAACTGCTTCTGCCCTGCGGTGACATCGTAGGTCACCTGTTGGGTGCTTTTCACACAGCCCTGACCGGTGGAGGCATTGAAGGAACCACTGCCGCCGGTGTATTTGAACTGCATCTTGGCCACGCCCTGCGGATAGTCATCGGTGATGACGAAACGGCAGAGAGCTACGATGCGGTTGAGGGTCAGGGAGAGGTCCAGGGGTTCGCCACCGATGGTGACTTCTTCGCTATAGAGGAAGGTGTCGGAAAAGCCATCGCTATTATCGAATTGTATCTTAGCGGGGTTCGTCATCGTGGGGTTGCCATTGCTGCTGTGTGCCACAACGACCAGCTGATAGGTGCCTTCTTCGAGTTGGAAGGTGGCCTGGCCGAAATCAGCGTCGGTCGAGGTCTGGTTGACCTGTTTTTCACGGCTGCCGTCGGGTTTATAGACAGCGAAGTTTAGGCGGGTACAGGCGTCGGCAGGAGCAGTGCGGGTGATACTGGAGAAGGGGGTCTGCTCGAGTTGGAAGACGCTGACAGTGAGGTTGCCATGGGGAGTGGCAGGAGTGCCGGCGGCCTCATCGATATAGGGTTTCTCACAGGAGAGGAGAAGGAGAGTGAAAAGTGAAAGAGTGAAAAATGAAAAATAAGATTTACTTTTCATGAAAGGATATGTTTTTACGCAAATTCGAGACATGAATGGTTTAAACTCTCGAGCCTTCAAGGCGAGCAGGTTAGTCGCGCTTGAAGATGTCGCGGGTATAGACTTTATCGGCCACATCGTCCAGAACGGCATCATAGCGGTTGGCGATGATGGCGTGAGAGAGGGCCTTAAATTTAGAGAGGTCGTTGACGACCAGAGAGCCAAAGAAGGTGCTGCCATCAGCGAGGGTGGGCTCATAGATGATGACCTTGGCACCCTTGGCTTTCACGCGCTTCATGACACCCTGGATGGAGCTCTGGCGGAAGTTATCGCTGTTGGACTTCATGGTGAGGCGATAGACGCCGATGACACACTCTTTCTCTGCAGAGACATCGAAGTCACCACGGTTGTAGTAGTCGTAGTAGCCCGCTTTCTTCAGCACCTGGTCGGCGATGAAGTCCTTGCGGGTTCGGTTGGACTCCACGATGGCGGACATCATGTTCTGCGGCACCTGGGCGTAGTTGGCCAGGAGCTGCTTGGTGTCCTTGGGCAGGCAGTAGCCACCATAGCCGAAGCTGGGGTTGTTATAATGGGTTCCGATGCGGGGATCGAGGCAGACACCATCGATGATGGCCTGGGTGTCGAGCCCTTTCATCTCGGCATAGGTGTCGAGTTCGTTGAAGTAGCTGACACGAAGGGCGAGGTAGGTGTTGGCGAAGAGTTTGACGGCTTCGGCCTCGGTGGAGCCCATGAAGAGGACGGGGATGGAAGCCTCACCCCCTAACCCCCTCTCCAAGGGGCGAGGGGGAAGTCCGGAGGACGGTTGGGAAGCCTCACCCCCTAACCCCCTCTCCAAGGGGCGAGGGGGAAGTCCGGAGGACGGTTTACTGTTTGCAGTTGACGGTTGGGGACCGATGGCACCTTCGAGAAGGAGGGAGGCGAAGGTGTGGGCGGGGATTTCAAGAGCGGGGTCGTCGTAGCCGACGATGATGCGGGAGGGATAGAGGTTGTCGTAGAGGGCCTTGGACTCACGCAGGAACTCGGGGGCGAAGATGATCTTGGGGCTGACGACCTTGAAGGAACCGTCGGCGAGGCGTTCGCGGTAGCTGTATTTCTCGCGGACAGAAGCGGTATAGCCCACGGGGATGGTGCTCTTGATGACCATGACCGCATTGGGGTTCACGCTCAACACGAGGTCGATGACATCTTCGATATGATGGGTATCGAAGAAGTTCTTGACGGAATCGTAGTTGGTGGGAGCGGCGATGACCACGAAGTCAGCATCCTTATAAGCGGACTTACCATCAAGGGTGGCCACGAGGTTCAGGTCCTTCTCCTTGAGGTATTTCTCGATATACTCATCTTGGATAGGGGATATCTTGTGATTGATCTTCTCCACCTTCTCAGGGATGACATCGACAGCTGTCACCTGATGGTGCTGGGCCAGCAGGGTGGCGATGGACAAGCCTACATAGCCTGTACCGGCCACGGCGATTTTAAGATTTTGGAAATCGGACATATGAATAAGGGGGCAAAGGGGGGTTAAGGGTTTAAAGGGTTTAAGGGGTTCAAAAGTTCAAAAAGTTCAAGAGTTGACCTGCGGTCGAGCCTGCTCACGCTCGGCAATGCTCAAACGAGTTTGGCGTTGCACTCGCTTAATCGCAGCCTTTAAGGAGGTTAAGAGTTTAAGGGGGTTAAGAGTTGACCTGCGGTCGAGGCTGCTCACGCTCGGCAATGCTCTCGCTTAATCGCAGCCTTTAAGGAGTTTAAGAGTTTAAGAGTTTAAGAGGTTCAAGGGGTTTAAGGGGTTTAAGGGGTTTAAGGGGTTTAAGGGGTTTAAGGGGTTTAAGGGGTTTAATATTTTGTTGAGAGTTGAGAGGTGAGAGTTAGTAGCGGACGGACTTGCGAATCAGGGAGGTGAAGGCAAGGAGGTGGCGGGATTTGGGTTGTCGGACGCGGATGTACTCCTTGACAGCATCGCGATAAGCAGGGTCGTCGGTGGCGACTTTCAGCGCGATGCAGAGGTAGGCATCGGTATCGGAGGCGAGGGTCGAGGGGCGACTCTGGTGAAGGGTTAAGGGTGAAGGGTTAGGGGTGGAGGGTGAAGGGTTGAGGGTGGAGGGGCGACTCTGGTTAAGGGTGGAGGGTGAAGGGTTAAGGGTGGAGGGTGAAGGGTTAAGGGTGGA
>Ga0265301_10007517_pt1 | contig 10207 bp, 12 predicted proteins | sample AusTroGonzalo_MG_2_FD_193488 | JGI IMG/M metagenome (GOLD analysis project Ga0265301, IMG submission 193488) | Bovine rumen microbial communities from tropical cattle in Woodstock, Queensland, Australia - Gonzalo_04 | ecosystem: Host-associated > Mammals > Digestive system > Stomach > Rumen ...
GGTGACCTTGTCGACCTTGTTCTTGTTGGGAACGCCGCTGCCCTTCGCGAGGCCCGCCTCCTTCTTGAGGAGCACGCTCGCCGGCGGCGACTTGAACTGCAGCGAGAAGCTGCGGTCCTGGTAGACCGTGATGATCACGGGGATGACGAGCCCCGAGTCCTTCGCCGTCTTGGCGTTGAACTCCTTGCAGAACTGCATGATGTTGACACCAGCAGAACCGAGGGCAGGGCCCACGGGCGGCGCGGGATTCGCGGCGCCGGCGGGAATCTGGAGCTTGACGACTCCGGTTACCTTCTTGGCCATTTGCCTTTTCCTTCTTTCGTGCGGCTCCTCCCGGGGATCCCTCCCGGTGGTAGCGGACCGCAAAACCTGCCGTCTACTTGGCCGGCTCGAGCGTCTCCTCGAGGGGGACCTTCTCGACCTGCCAGTATTCGACGTCGACAGGGACCTTTCGGCCGAAGACCGCTACCTCGACCTTGAGCTTGCCCTTGTCGGGATCCACCATTGAAACCTGGCCCGTCAAGCCCATGAACGCGCCGTCGGTTATCTTCACCGTCTCCTCGACGGAGAAACTCACTTTCGGACGCTCCGCCTGGACGCCCTGCGCGGGCTTGTCCAGGAGAATCGCGTCCACTTCGCTCTGCTTGAGCGGCTGGGGGCGGTCGCCGCCGACGAACCCGATGACGCCCGGGGTCTCGCGGAGGAACTGCCACGTCCGCTCGTAGATCGCCTTCTTCCCGTTCTCGTCAATCCCCTTCGCCTCGTCGTAGAGCGCGAGCTCGGCGAGGACGTAGCCGGGGAAGAACTTCTTCGTGATCGTGCGCTTCTTGCCGTTCTTCTTCTCCGTCACGCGCTCGGTCGGGATCACGCACCGGCCGACGTACTCCTCCATGCGCTCGAGCTTGACGCGCGCCTCGATCGACTTCTGGGCCTTGTTCTCCTGACCGGTGAGCGTATGAAGCACGAACCACTGCTTAGTCATTGTCTTGCCCCCTTCAGTCCTTACCAGACGGACAGGATCAGGCCCCCGCGTGGACGAGGCGGATGAAGCCCTCGATCACCTTGTCGCACACGAGCGTCGTCGCCGCGAGGATGAAAATGAACGAGATGACGACAAGCGTCGACTCCCACAGCTCGTGCTTGCCGGGCCAGGTCACGCGCTTCGCCTCCGCCGAGACGCCGCCGAGGTACTCCTTGGTCTTTTCGAAAAAACTCATCTTCGCCGTTCCTCTGTTGGCAGGGTAGGAGGGAATCGAACCCCCATAGGCGGTTTTGGAGACCGCTGCACTGCCATTGTGCTACTACCCTAGGAATGTCGGAAACCTACTTCGTTTCCTTGTGGGTCGTGCGCTTGCGGCAGTGCGGGCAGAACTTCACCTTCTCCAGACGCTCCGTCATCGTCTTCTTGTTGCGGGTCGTCGTGTAGTTGCGGTTCTTGCACTCGCCACACGCCAGAATAGCCAGATCACGCATTTTCTCAATCCTTGCGCCCTGCTTTGGGAGAACAAGCCCGGCCGGCCACTTCCGGCCGGGCCTCTCACAGGACTTCTTGTCTGATTACTTGATGACCGAGCTGACCGTTCCGGCGCCGACCGTGCGGCCGCCCTCGCGGATCGCGAAGCGCATCTTGTCCTCAAGCGCGACGGGCGCGATGAGCTTGACGGTGATCTCGACGTTGTCGCCGGGCATGACCATCTCGACGCCGTCGGGGAGCTGGATGTCGCCCGTCACGTCCGTCGTGCGGATGTAGAACTGGGGACGATAGCCCTTCATGAACGCCGTGTGGCGGCCGCCCTCCTCCTTCGTGAGGACGTAGACCTGGCCCTTGAACTCGGTGTGCGGGGTGATGGAACCCGGCTTCGCGAGAACCTGGCCGCGCTGGACCTCCTCCTTCTTCGTGCCGCGGAGGAGCGTGCCGATGTTGTCGCCCGCCTGGCCCTGGTCGAGGAGCTTGCGGAACATCTCGACGCCCGTGACGGCGGTCTTGGCCGTCGGCTTGAGGCCGACGATCTCGACTTCGTCGCCAACCTTGACGACACCGCGCTCGACGCGGCCCGTGACGACCGTGCCGCGGCCCTCGATCGAGAAGATGTCCTCGATCGGCATGAGGAACGGCTTGTCGAGCTCGCGCTCGGGCTCGGGGATGTAGGTGTCGAGGGCGTCCATGAGCTCGTCGATGCACTTGCACGCAGCGTCCGTCGCCGCGCCCGCCTGCGTCGCGGGATAGGCCGCGCCGCGGATCACGGGGGCGTTGTCGCCGTCGTAGTCGTACTTGGAAAGGAGCTCGCGGACCTCCATCTCGACGAGGTCGAGCATCTCGGCGTCGTCGACGAGGTCGCACTTGTTGAGGAACACGACGATCTTCGGAACGCCGACCTGGCGGGCGAGAAGGACGTGCTCGCGCGTCTGCGGCATCGGACCGTCGACGGCGGAGACGACGAGGATCGCGCCGTCCATCTGCGCCGCGCCGGTGATCATGTTCTTGACGTAGTCGGCGTGTCCCGGGCAGTCGACGTGCGCGTAGTGGCGGTTCGCCGTCGCGTACTCGACGTGCGAGGACGCAATCGTGAGAATCTTGGTGGAGTCGCGGCGACCGGCGGACTCGGAGGCCTTCGCGACCTGGTCGTACTTGATCTCCTCGCAGAGGCCCTTGAGAGCCTGGACGTGCGTAATGGCGGCCGTAAGCGTGGTCTTGCCGTGGTCGACGTGGCCGATGGTGCCGACGTTCACGTGCGGCTTTCCGCCGCGATCGAATGTTTCCTTAGCCATTTTTGTGACTCCTGTGAGTTGTTTTTCTGTGCCCCGCCCCCGATGGAGCCACCTATCGGAATCGGACCGACGACCTCTTCCTTACCAAGGAAGTGCTCTACCGACTGAGCTAAAGTGGCAACGCTTCTAGAGCGAAAACCTGGGTAGTATACCAAAAATGCGCTCATTCGCGCAAGGGGGTATTTTCATCCGCGCCATCGCAGCAGAAGCTGGTGGCGAAGGAGGGGTTCGAACCCTCGACCCAAGGCTTATGAGTCCTTTGCTCTACCGACTGAGCTACCTCGCCATTTGTCCACCAAGAGACAACGGAAGGATAGTTTACCAAAATGGCGCGTCTGCCGTCAAGGGCGATTTTGCCCCTGCAGGGTAGACAGTTCGGGTCGCGCCGGACGGCGCGACCCGAAGCGGCTCGCCCCAGGGGCGGCCTCCCCCTACTTCGCGGTGAGGGCCGCGACGCCGGGAAGGACCTTGCCCTCGAGGAACTCGAGCGAGGCGCCGCCGCCGGTGGAGACGTGGCTCATCTCGGCCGCCTTGCCGCTCTTCTTGACGGCGCTCACGGAGTCGCCGCCGCCGATGATCGACGTGCCGCCGTTCGCCTTCACGGTCGCGACCGCGTCGCAGACGCCGTACGTGCCCTTCGAGAGCGGGGCGAACTCGAAGCATCCCATCGGGCCGTTCCAGACGACCGTCTTCGCGCCCTTGACCGCCTCTCCGAAGAGCTCGACCGACTTCGGGCCGATGTCGAGGCCCATCCAGCCGTCCGGGATGTCGCCCTCGCAGAGCTTCATCTCGATGTCGGACGCGTCCTTGGTCTCCGGGAACTTGTCCGCGATCACGTTGTCGACGGGGAGGAGGATCTTGATGCCCTTCGCCGCGGCGGCCTCGAGCATCTCCTTGCAGTACGCGACCTGCTCGTCCTCGCAGAGCGACGTGCCGATCTTGATGCCCTGCGCCTTCTTGAACGTGTAGGCCATGCCGCCGCCGATGACGAGCGTGTCGACCTTGTTGAGGAGGGCCTTCACGACCGCGAGCTTGTCCGAGACCTTGGCGCCGCCGAGGATGGCGACGAACGGACGGACGGGATTCTCGACGGCATCGCCGAGGAACTGGATCTCCTTCTCGAGGAGGAAGCCCGAGACCGCGGGCTGGATGTAGTCCGCGACGACGGCGGTCGAGGCGTGGGCGCGGTGCGCCGTGCCGAACGCGTCGTTGCAGTAGAGGTCGCCGTAGGAGGCGAGCTTCTTCGCCATCTCGGCGCGCTGCGCCTTGAGCTCGGCCTTCTTCGCCGCGAACTCCTCGTCCGTGAGGTGGATGCCCTTCTTCTCGTCGTCCTTCTTGACCTTGCCGTCCTCGGCCTTGTAGAAGCGGGTGTTCTCGAGGAGCGCGACCTCGCCGGGCTTGAGCGCCTTGACGACGTCGTCGGCCGCCATGCAGTCGGGGACGAACTTGACCTGGAGCCCGAGCTTCTCGGAAAGCGCCTCTGCGACGGGCTTCAGCGTGAACGCCGCGTTGTCGGGGTTCGGCGCCGCGCCAAGCTTGACGCCCTTCGGACGGCCGAGGTGCGACATGAGGACGAGCGAGCCGCCCTGCTCGAGGACGTACTTGATCGACGGAAGGGCCGCGACGATGCGGGTGTCGTCCGTGATCTTGCCGGAGCCGTCCTTGGCCATCGGAACGTTGAAATCTACGCGCATCACGACGCGCTTGCCCTTGAGCTCGACGTCGCGGAGAGTCTTCTTGTCCATTTTGTTTGTTTCCTTTCTGTGTGAAATTAGGTGGTTGTGCGGTTAAGCAACCCTTTGAACTTTTAGACTTTTGAACCCTTTCCAAACACAAAGGGCACCAGAATGGGATTCATTCCGATGCCCTTCGCCATCACATCCCCGTATTCCCTGTGTTGTTTTACTTCGCCTCGGCCTTCGCCATCTTGTTGAGCTTCAGCTGGGCGCGGGACTTCTTGCGGTCCGCCGTGTTCTTCGTGATGATGCCCTTCTTCACGGCCTTGTCGAGACCGGAGACAAACTCCCTCAGCTTCTTTTCCGCCGCTTCCTTGTCATTCGCGTCCGCAAGCTTGAAGAGCTTCTTGTGCGCGTCATGGAGCTTCGCCTTGCACACCTGGTTGCGCTTGCGCGCCTTTTCGTTCTGACGATCGCGCTTGCGAGCGGCGCGGCCACCCTTGATGTTAGCCATTTTATCTTGTCCTTTTTATGGGAATGTTCGCGCGTAGTATATCATAAGCCCCCGCCCGAAGGCAAGGGGTCGGAGTGCAGAAGTTCCGCCCCGGCCACTTGCCGGGCGCGCGCCGAGACACTTCTCGAGAACTCGCAGCCGCAATAGGACTGGCGGTAGAGCCCGAGTTCCTTCGCGCGCGCGACGGAGAGCTTGAAGCCCTCGCGCTTCTTGAAGTCCTCGGGAAGAAAGGCCGTGCCGCCCTTCTCCGCGACCTCGCGCCCCGCGGCAAACACCATCTCGCTTGGCTTGTGCGGCGAGACGGTAAGCGAGGTGGTGAACGAGTCGAACCCGTGCGCGGCCGCCCATTCCGCCGCCTTGCCAAGATTGTAGCGGAAGCACCTCGCGCACCTCTCGCCCTTCTCCGGCGCGTCCTCGAAGCCCTTCGCGACCTTCTCAAGCCAGTCGGCGTGGTCGTAGGGAAGCGACGCGAACGCAACGCCGTCGTGAGTGGCGAGCCGTTCGGCCTCCGCGCGCCTGTGCTCGAATTCCTCGGCAGTGTCGATGTTGGAGTTGGCGAAAAGCATCGTCACGTCCCGCCCCGCGTCCTTCAGCCGCGGCACGCACGCGCTCGCGCACGGCCCGCAGCAGACATGGAGCACCGTCTGCTTTCCACTCGTCTTATTTTCCTCTCGCACCATTCCCATGCCGATATTATATCACAGCGCATCTATCACAGCGCATCGCCGCTGCCACAGCAACAGATCATTTACAGACCTTGATATTGCGGGCGGCGAACCACTCGCCAAGCAACTTTCTCGATTCAGGCACAAGACTAGCGTCGCCGTAGAACCCCTTCCAGCGCAAGCCCTGGAGATGCTGGACCGCCGTGCGTGCAACAAGCACGTCGCCCTTCCACCAGTCAATACCCGGATGGCCGCAGCACATGCAACTGCCGTTTTGGCCTTTGTCCTCGAACTTGAACATCGCGTTGAAATCGGCGATCTCCTTCGGATCCGCCAGGACGAGAAGAACAGGGTCGCGCTCCGGCTTCCCACAGCATCCAAACCCGCCGTCGCGGATCACGACGCGATCTGCGCCTGCGATCGCCGACTGGAAACGCTCCGTCTCCGAGAACAGTGGAATCACTACTGGATAGGGACTTGCCGAATCCGGTTCATAGTAGCTGAAAAGGTCCAACTCCTCCCAGCGAGAAAGAAGATCTTCTTTCGTCGGAACCTTCTTATCCTTCAATTCCAGAGTCATCTTCTTGAGGCGAGGCAGCAGACAGATGTCCGCGAGGGATGATAGCGGACAGTCCCAAACGGTCAACGATTCAATCGGACAGCTCTCCAGTCCGCGTATCTCACGGATTGGACACCGGATCAATGTTAGCTCTTTCAATGGGACTCGCCCCAACATGGCGACATCCATCAGATTCGTACAGTCATTTAAGACGAGATCAACAGAGAGATGTGAATTAGTCAGCGTCGCCAGCGTGTCGAGTGGTCGAGCCGGGCTTGCTACGTCGTCAATCGAAAGCAACATGGAGACGGCTTTCCGAGACTTCTGCTCGCGAAGCACGGCAACTATATTCGCAAAATCCTGATAGGATATCTGCTGTTTGTTCGTCTGGGATCGCACATCGGAAAGACTGTAGGTCAAGTCAATCCTTTTGCTGTCAAAGTCAATGTCACCCAGCGAGAACGACTTCCGCCCGCTCGACCCGAAGTCATCACCCCATTCGTCTTCATCCTCGTCATCATCCTCATCTTCTTCATCGACGCAAGATGCGTTTTGTGGGATTTGTGGGCGACTACGTGCAAGGTTAGAGAACACAACGACTCCTACTACAAAAAACGCAAGGAACAAGACAAACCATCCATGGCTACGTAAGCTACGGTAGTCCTTCAATCCCGCCCGCGCAAGGGCGTCCTTGAGCTCGTCTGCCTGCACGCCCTTTTCTTCGAGACAAGGAATGAGCAGCGTCGGCATCTTCCCCTCCATCATAGCGACACCGTCGCCAATAAAAAGATAATGCGACCCAAGGTTTCGCCAGGCGACACGCATAAGATTGGCGCCGCAGCGACATTCGTAGCTGTCATCGGTCATCACCAAGGTCACTTCTTCGGAGTCGCCCATAAAGCGACGAGAGATGCCATCCATGGCTTTCTGAAAGCGGGATCTCTGGAACTTCTGAATCAAAATGATCGGAATGACGAGAAACAGGAAATGGAAGTCGAATCTACCACTCCTGACGAATGTCAGCGCTTCCAAGGCTACGCATGCGGCAAGGAACACATAGCAGAAGATCAATATTCTGCGCACAAACCGGTCGAAGACCTTGCCCGCGAAGCGCTTTGTCGCCACCGCGTCGTATTTGCCTGTAAATTCAATATTCATGGTAATGACTATCCTCAAACTTATTTGTCGTCTGGAAACTGGTTATTGATCTCTCGCTCGCTGTCAGTCAAGAAAATGAGTTCAGTTACGGTTTCTTCGGCACGGCTCGTGAAGTTGGTGATGACGGCACCTTTTTCTTTGACCTCATACAGACTGACATAGGTGTTGGTCACAATCGAGCCATCTTCCTGAATGACGCCAATGAGTTGGATACTCGTTATCTCATCTCGTTCTCCGCATGTGATGGAGTTCGTCGACCGACAGTCAAGGCACTTCGCCTTCCCCTGTGCCATCGCCATTGCCCAGGCTTCAGTGGCCGGATCTTCGCTTATGCATTTCCGCGCCAACTCTTCCGCCCGTTGCTGCTTAATGGCGAGATCCTCCGGACTCCCCGGTTCGATGAATCTAACTTCAACCCGAATCATAAACACATTCATCAACGCGACAATCACAAGCAAGGCGATTGTCAGTGCCTTGCGCTGATACAACCGATGCTTGATATACCAATAGGCACAGGCAACACAAAGCGCCCAGACAGGGAATGGACAAACATATTGAAGCACCCACGAAGGGCACTGGTGCATAAACACCCCCCACACCAAGTTCTGCCAAACATCAAAGACGCAGCGGACAGGTGTACCCCATGCAAGGCCTCCGAAGAAATGGTAAATCGTGGCGCAAGGCCGCAAAAGCGCAAGCGCCATCACAACCATCCAAAGCCCAACATTAACGCTCCGCTGGGGAGACACCCCTCTAGCACTGCTATTTTTATCGTCCATTTCGCAATTTCCTTTCACTCTTCCCTCGCCGCGGCAAATCTGCCGCGCTGCATCTGATTGTCAATCGTGGCGCGGAGCCGTGCATTTGATCTCTGGCCTTCCGTCTTCGCCGTAGGTGAGCGAATACTCGCCGCCGGCCGGACACGCCGGAAACTCCTTGCCATTCTTCTTGAACTCCTCTCGAAGGTCGTCCATCGTCGGCTTCTTGCTATCATTAGTCTTCGCCAAATCAAGCGCCTCACTCTCAATTCTCGCACGAGCCATCATGCATCGACGATACCGCGGCGAATTGTCGCCAGGCGTAAGCCCACAATGCGTTTCAAGCCACTCCTGAACGCGACGCCTCGATTCGATGGTGAAGCGCAGGTCTCCGCCTATGCCGCTAATGCGCAGCGCATGTCCATGATGGAGCGCGGATACAACGACGCACTGACCGTCGCGCCACCAGTCTATACCCGGATAACCACAGCACTTGCAAGACATTGTTCGACCAGAGAACTTGAACATGTCGTTAAACGCTGCGATCTCCGCCTTGTTGGTGATTTCAAAGAGCGAGGGCTCCTTGTCTGGCTTGGAATGGCAGAGCCCTCCTCCGTCGCGTATGACGATACGGTCAGCATCCTTAACGGCAGACCTGAAATTCTTGTCGATCAGAAACCCGAAAAGTCCCGTGGCTAGATGCAGCCAAAGTGCCACCAGAGCAAGGTGAAGAGCCGCAGCGAGCCATACAAACGACTCGCCAACCGTCCTCCATGCGTTTTTTACGGTATGAGGCCGACCGGGAACCATCCAGCCAATCAGCGCAGAGACAACCGCAGCACCAAGCGGGAGATAGGAAAACGCAAAGCCAGGCAGCAGAAAAACGATTGGGAAAGCGATCGCCAGCCCTCGCGCCGCACCATACCAGCGACGCGCGCCACCTTTGCTCCGCTGGGGAGACACCCCATTTTCGTTGTCGTTTTCTGTCGCCATATTGCTCCCTTAGGGTCGTTTGGCGGTAATCGAGTGGATGTAGATGTCCGTCGGATGTTCGCCGCCGAAGACGGTGTGCATGACATTGCAGAGCCAGGCGATCTGGACGCCTTCCTGTCCGGCGGCCTTAACCTTGTAAGTCGCGCCGAACTTGTCGTGCTCAACTATGTGGAGATGGAGTTTCCACTCGTCGGGGTTCGGAATGTCCGACGACAGCACGACAAACACTTCGTCGGCACCATCGGAGACTTCTTCAAGCAGCGTGTCCGCGCCGGCGACCATCTGGTTCTCGGCCTTGGTGTGCTGCGGAACATCTGCGAACCACTCCGTGCCGGAGCGGTAGAAGCGAATTTCCTTGCGAACGGTCGAAGTGTCGACGCCGGTCGTCCGCGAGCGCAGAAAGCAGCACGCAAGAAGCGCGCCTATTACAACCGTTCCGACAACCGCGCAGACCGCAACACGCAACAATGATATTTTCATGCCTACATTATACCAAAACTCATCAACCGGCTTCACTCAACGAGTTTTCGTGCGGCGGCGTAGTCACTTGGGGCGACGAGAACACACATCCGCGTGCCAAGGCCGCCGTTCCCATAGCGGTGCCATGCGCGGTCTTCCTTTAGCAATTCAAGCCGACAGCGGATTTGCGCCTTTTCAAGCGACTCGGCCGCCGCCTTTGCCTCGTGGACGGCAACATCGTCCATCAGCACCGCCCAACCCTTCCACATCGCAAACTCTTCCTCTGAAACATTCTCCTCTCGCCAGTCTATCCCTTCGTCGTCATCGTCAAGTTCGCTGATGTCCTTGCACGGCTTCGTCTTAGAAACGGCATGCAACTGCGACACTATAAACAACACCACGACTGCAAATGCGCCTGCGCCCACGCCCAGTTTGCCATTCTTCGTGATGCCTGCAAGCACAACCGCCGCGACCAACGCCAAGAGAAGGAACTTTTTGTTCATTATGGACTACTACTCTCCTATCACTTCAATATCCCCGGCTTCAAACTCGGACTCAAACTCGTTCACGGCATTGGTGGTGCAATTTGGCGACTTGTCTTCTTTCTTGTCGTCTTTCAAAATCATCTTGCCCATTACAGACGCATCTCGCGTCTC
>Ga0265301_10007521_pt1 | contig 10203 bp, 8 predicted proteins | sample AusTroGonzalo_MG_2_FD_193488 | JGI IMG/M metagenome (GOLD analysis project Ga0265301, IMG submission 193488) | Bovine rumen microbial communities from tropical cattle in Woodstock, Queensland, Australia - Gonzalo_04 | ecosystem: Host-associated > Mammals > Digestive system > Stomach > Rumen ...
CGCGCTGGCGGAGGAAACAACCCAGGCAACAGACGCGGCCTCATCCGCAACGCAGGAAACCGGTAAAGGCCACGGCCGGAACAATCAGATGCCCGGCAACAATCAGCAGCCGCAGCAACAGCCCGGACAGGATAACCAGTTCCCCCGGCAGCCCGGAATGGGCGGCCGGAACGGACAGATGCCCGGCAACTGCCAGCAGCCCGGTCAGGACGGACAGAATGACCAGCAGCCGCAGCTGCCCGACCAGAACAGCCAGGACAGCCAGAATGACCAGAACGGCCAGAACAACCAGCAGACCCTGCCCGGCAAAAACGGGCGCGGCTCGAAGCGCGGCGGCCGGGACGGACAGATGCCCGGTAACGGCCAGCAGCTGTTTGACCAGTTGCTGAAGGACGGCGTCATCACCCAGGAAACTTATGACGCAATCGCCGCTTACCTGCAGAAGAATGCCCCGCAGCAGCAGGACAACACCGCTGCCCCGGCCGAAGGCAATGAACCCCCGGCCGCTCCTGAAGGGCAGCAGGAAGCTCCCGAACAGAAGCTCCTGAAGGATATGCTTGATAAGGGCATCCTTACCCAGGAACAGTATGACGAGTACCTGGCCAGCCTGACTCCCGCCGCTCCCGCAGACACAGCTGAACCGGCCGGAAACACCTGATCCTCTCCTTTCCGGACTCCCGGCCTGGCCGGGAGTCCTTATTGATGTCCGGCGAATGCTGTGATATGATCAGTGTACGGAGGAAAACAGAATGCGCGTATTACTGGTAGAGGATGAGCGGAACCTTTCCGCAGCCATCTGCAAACTGCTTGAAAAAGAACGGATCACAGCCGATCCCGTATATAACGGAAACGACGGACTGGACTGGGCGCTGAGCACGGAGTATGACGCGATCATCCTCGATGTGATGCTCCCGGGCATGGACGGTTTCTCCGTCCTGCGGGAACTGCGGAAGGAAAAGGTTTCCACGCCCGTGCTGATGCTGACCGCGCGCACGGCGCTGGAAGACCGGCTGACCGGCCTGGACAGCGGCGCGGATTATTACCTTCCCAAGCCTTTTGAATCCGCCGAACTGATCAGCTGCCTGCACGCGATCACCCGCCGCGGCGCCCGCGCGCCGATGATGAGTCTCAGCCTCGGCGATATTGAGCTCATCCAAAGCAGCGCAAAGCTCCGGAACACGGAAAACGGGCAGGAGGTAAAGCTTGGCGCCAAGGAATACCAGCTCATGGAACTGTTCCTGCGCAATCCCGCGCAGATCCTGTCCAAGGAAACCATGCATGACCGTGTCTGGGGCCTGGAGAGCGACGCGGAATACAACAACCTGGAAGTCTATGTCTCCTTCCTGCGGAAAAAGCTGAGCTTCATCGGTTCCAGAATGAAGATCAAAGCCACCCGCGGTATTGGATACTCCCTGGAGGAAGAAACATGATCAAACGCCTGCGCCTGCGGATGACCCTGATCGTGATCGGGATCCTGATCCTGGTTTCGGTCGGTATCGTCCTGGCTGTCCATTTTTCGAATGAGCGGAATATTGCCGCCCAGGCGGAATCCTCCCTTGCCGTGATGGCGGATGAAAACGGTGCTCCCGACGGACCCGCTCCTGAGGACGACGGTACGGAGCCGCCCGCCGGCCGCGGGGAAACACCTCCGCCCAAGCCGGACAAGGACGACCGGGGCGGCCGCATGAATAAAAACCAGCGCGGCCGAAGCCAGCTCTTCGAGATCCGCAGCGGCCGTGACGCCGCGGCAGCCGGCCTGGGCAACTCCTATACCATTACGCTGAATGATGACGGCACGGCTGCTTCCTGGACCTCTGAACGGACAGACCTGTACACGGATGAACAGATCAGCGCCATGGCGGAAAGCGTCCGGGCCGAGGGTAAAGAAAGCGGCCGGATCGGGACGCAGTTTTACCGGACTGCGGAAAGCGGCGGGCAGAAGAAGCTGTATGTGCTGGACGCCCGGCTGGATTTTCTCTCCGCCTCCAATACGCTCCGCTCGATCATCCTGATCTCCGCGGCCGCCTGCGCGTTGCTGTCCCTGCTGGCTGCCCTCCTGATCCGGCGCATGATCCGCCCGGTGGAGGAAGCCTTTATCCGCCAGAAACAGTTTGTGTCCGACGCCAGTCATGAGCTGAAAACACCGCTGGCCGTGATCTCCGCCAACGCCGAAGTGCTGGAGCAGGATATCGGTGAAAACGAATACCTGGGTTATATCCGTTCCGAGGTTAAGCGCACGGATTCCCTGGTCCGCAATCTCCTGACCCTCGCCCGGATGGATCGGAATGAAAGCCGGGCGGAAATGAAATCCTTTGACCTGAGCCATGCGCTGCTGGACGTGATTCTTCCCTTTGAGAGCACGGTCTATGAAGCCGGGAAGACCATGGAAACGGAGATCCCGGACGGGATCACCTGCACCGGCAATGAGGAAATGATCAAGCAGCTGGCCGTAATCCTGCTGTCCAACGCCCTGAAATATTCCGATGACGGCGGCCGGATCCGGATCAGCCTGTCAGCGCATGGAAAGCAGCGGGAGATCCGTGTTTTCAACACCGGCGATCCGATTGATCCGAAGGACCGGGAGAAGATTTTTGACCGGTTCTGGCGCGCAGACCCGGCCCATAACCGGGATACCGGCGGCCACGGGCTTGGCCTGGCCATCGCCCGGTCCATTGTGGAGGCGCATAAAGGAAAAATCCTCGTGGAAAGCAGTGAAAAGGAAGGCACCACTTTTACCGTTTTGCTGAACGCCTGAAAAATTGGCGTTCTTTTTTTTTTCAAGGTTCATTTAAGCTTTTCGCAGATAATGGAACCTGCCGGGAGGAAAGAACCCCGGCAGAACAGAGAAAGGCAGTGAACGGATATGAAAAAAATCCTTTGTATTTTCCTGATGATCACCATGCTCTTCACCGCGGCCGCTTTCGCGGATGAAGAAACAGCGACCCCGCCGGATATGCCCTCCGGCGATATGACTCCGCCCGACTGGAACGGAGAAGGCCAGCCCCCCGAACCGCCGGAAGGTGGCATGACCCCTCCCGGTGACGGAAACGGCCAGCCCCCTGAAAAACCGGACGGCGAGCCCGGCGCAGGCGGCGGTTTCGGCGGCGGCACCCCTCCCGGAGGCGGCACTTCCTCCTTCGAATATGCCGCGGCAACGGAAATCACTGAAGCATCCGCCCAGGAGAACCAGAGCTATACTTCTTCCGCAGCGGACGAAAGCGCCCTGATGATCAACACCGCTGACCAGGTGATCGTGAACGGCGCCCAGGTCACCAAGACCGGTGATTCCAACGGCGGTGACAACTGCAACTTCTACGGCCTGAACGCGGCGGTGCTGGTCATGGGCGGCTCCACAACCACGATCACCGGGGCTGTGATTGAGTCCTCCGCCAACGGCGCCAACGGCGTCTTCTCCTACGGCGGCAACGGCGGCCGGAACGGCGCCGCGGGTGACGGCACCACCGTCATCATTTCCGACAGCACCATCACCACCACCGGCGACGGCTCCGGCGGCATCATGACCACCGGCGGCGGCGTCACCTACGCCACCAACCTGGATGTGACCACCTCCGGCCGCTCTTCCGCGGCCATCCGGACCGACCGGGGCGGCGGCACCGTTGTTGTGGACGGCGGCACCTATACCACTAACGGCCTGGGCTCCCCCGCCATCTATTCCACCGCGGACATCACCGTGAAAAACGCCACCCTGACCTCAACCCTGTCCGAAGGCGTCTGCATTGAGGGCATGAACTCCATCACCCTGGAAGACTGCGACCTGTCCGCCAATAACACGGAATGCAACGGGCACGCCACCTTCCATGATACGATCATGATCTACCAGTCCATGTCCGGCGACGCGGACAGCGGCACTTCCTCCTTCACCATGACCGGCGGCAGCCTCACCAGCCTCAGCGGCCACATGTTCCATGTGACCAACACCCACGCGGTGATCACCCTGTCCGGTGTCAACCTGGTGAACGAAGGCAGCGACGTCCTCCTCTCCGTCTGCAACGACGGCTGGAGCGGTGCCTCCAACATCGCGGAATTCGTCGCCGACGGCCAGCTGCTGAAAGGCACCCTGCTGGTCGGGGATAATTCCACCCTGACCCTGACGCTGAAAAACGGTTCCTCCTTCGAGGGCTGCGTCAGCGGGCAGATTGAAAACGCCAAGGGCGAAACGGTTTCCACGGAAACCGGCACCGTGAACGTCATCCTGGACAGTTCCAGCACCTGGACCCTGACCGCGGATACATACGTGACCTCCTTTGAGGGAGACTCGGCGAACGTGACCGCCAACGGCTATACGCTGTATGTGAACGGAACCGCCCTGGAAGGAACCAAGTAATCAATTCCCGCACAAAGGGGACTGCCGCCCGGCAGTCCCCTCTTTACGCTGTCTGTTATTGATTCGGAATCATATCCCGGATCGTCCGCAGGGAAACATTGTTTTTCCGGGCCAGCACCGCCAGGTCTTCATATTCCGGCTTGGCCTTCTCCGTACCCATACCCGCGGCGCGCTTGACCCGTACGGGACCGCAGGGTGTTTCCACTGTACCGATCTCCCGGGGAAGCACATACCGGCTCATGTCCTGGCGGCGGATACCGAGGGTTGTTGTGTGCTTCATGATCTCTTCCGCCATCCGGTCCGCCTCCCCTGTCCGGCAGATCACCGACAGCAGGATCCCGGGCCGGCTCTTTTTCATGCCGATGGGCTGAGTATACACATCAAGGGCGCCTGCTTCGAACAGGCGTTCCATCGCGAAACCGATGTCCTCCCCCGTCATATCATCCAGGTTGCATTCCAGCTTCGTGACCGTTTCCTTCTCCCCTTCGCTCTCCCCCAGGAAAGCCCGCACGCAGTTTGCCTGCTCAAAGTCCTTCTTTCCCATGCCGTAACCGATGGCTTCCACCGCCATCACCGGGCGGTCACCGAAGCGGGACGCGAAATGCTTCAGCAGCGCGGCGCCGGTCGGGGTGCAGAGTTCGCCCTTCACCTGCCCGCCGTAGGAGGGGACCCCCTGCAGGATCAGCGCAGTCGCGGGTGCCGGCACCGGCAGGATGCCGTGGGCGCAGCGAACCTGGCCGCTGCCCGTATGCACGGGAGAAACGATCACCTGTTCCGGAGCCAGCAGATCCATCAGCAGGCATACGCCCACCACGTCCGCCACCGCGTCCATCGTGCCCACCTCATGGAAATGGATCTCCGTAACCGGCCGGCCGTGTACCCTGCTCTCCGCCTCCGCGATCAGGGCGTAAACCGCCTTCGCGTCCGCTTTTACCCGTTCCGGAATATCCAGGCCGTCAATCAGCCCGTTGATATCCTTCACCGATGCGTGATGGTGATGCCCGTGGTCATGGTCATGATGGTGTTCGTGATCGTGCCTATGTTCATGGTGATGTTCGTGCTCATGCTCGTGATCGTGGTCATGGTGATGCCCGTGATCGTGGGCATGCTCATGCTCATGGTCATGGTGATGATCCACGGACTCCTCTTCCTCCCCGTCCACAGTCACCTTCATATGTGTGCCGGTGATCCCGCACTTGACGGCCGGCTCCGCCTCAATCCGCACTCCCGGCAGGCCCAGGGTGTTCATTTTATCGATAAAAGCCTGCCGGTCCTCCGTCAGCTCCAGCAGCGCCGCGGTCAGCATATCCCCGGCGGCACCCATATTGCATTCCAGGTACAGTGTTTTCATGAAATTCTTCCCCCCTTCACTTGTTCAGGGACAGCCCGGCTTTTTCCAGCAGCATCACCAGCACCGGGATCAGGACAATATGCAGGATGATTCCCGGAATTGCGGTAGTGACCGCCCCGCTGATAAACAGTGCCCAGGTAAAGGTATTCCCGCTCAGGCCTGCCAGGATCAGCCGCACGATTCCCCACACCACGCGGCCCGCGATCATTGAAACAACCAGCGTGAGATAGATATTCACCTTTGTCTTTGCCAGCCGGCGGTAAAGCAGCCCGGACAGGCATCCGTATGTCGCCAGTTCAAAGGACATCGCCACCGCGCCGGGGAACATAGCCGGCATGCCGAACACCACCGAGCGCAGCAGCGGCGCGACAAAACCCACCGCCAGCCCCCAGGGCCAGCCGCAGAGGAAGCCGCACAGCAGCACCGGGATATGCATCGGGCAAAGGCTCTTGCCGATCTCCGGAATCTGTCCCGTGAGAAAGGGCAGCACCATCGCCAGGGCCAGGAACAGGCCTGCGTAAGTCAGTTTTCGGACATTCACGGTTTTCAATATGGTTTCTCCTTCCATACGGCTTTTTCTCCCTGTATTGTATGCCTTGAAGCTGACTCTAAGTCAATCCCCGATCCATATTCACCCCCGGCCCCGGCTGTGTACTTTTTCCGCATACAGATAATACAATGATCCCCGCTTTCCCACGAAAAAACCACGGTCCGAAAACCGTGGCTTTTTTCAATGGATACCGCCTTACCGCTTCAGGCCCAGGATGGAGGAAGCGATCCAGCCGGTACGGGTCACGCCGCCCTTGTCGGTATAGGTCACTTCCACGAAGTTCCGTCCGGCCACCGGATCATACACCAGTTCGTCGGAAATCGTGTCCACCACCGTACCGTTCGGCAGGGAAGCGATCTGCCGGTCACCCTTGGAAGGGCCGCTGCGGACCGCCGCATTCAGGCCGGCCTTGCCGGTATTGACCTTGCGGTATACACCGCCGCTGACCTGATCCATTTCGTCCAGGGAAAGTTCTCTCTTCTCTTTATCCATACGTGTTTCCTCCTTGCCATAAAGGCATCATTTTTATCCTTTACATCAGTTGATACGCAGCAAACCTGCAGCCTGGCAGTTATCTTTCCGAATATTTTTTACAGTGAGGCGTACATGGACGCCATCAGTTTCGGGATAAAGCGGTAATGGTCGCCGGGCAGGTTGGTGGTCAGGTAAACGCAGGTCAGGTTTTCCTTCGGGTCCACACAGAACCAGTTTCCGAAAGCGCCGTCCCAGCCCCATTCCCCGACAGAGCCGTTGATCTCCGCGACTTCGGGGTTATTCATCACCCGTACGCCCAGGCCGTAGCCGTAACCGCGCTGGGTATCCCAGCTGTGGGTCGCCTGCTGCTGCGGCGTCAGGTGGTCCATGGCGATCAGGTCCACGGTCTTCCGGCCCAGGATCCGTACCCCGTCCAGCGTGCCGCCGTGCAGCAGCGCCTGGGCAAAGCGGGAATAATCCTTCACCGTGGAGAACATGCCGCCTCCGCCGCTTTCAAAGGGCGGCCGCTGCGCCGGGAAATCCCGGTCCTCCCGTTTCAGGCCTTCCCGCACATGATACAGCGTGGCGATCCGGTCCTGTTTTTCCGCCGGGATAAAAAATCCCGTGTCCTTCATGCCCAGCGGATCCAGGATGTTTTCCTTCACATAGTCGCCGAGCCGCTTCCCGCTCAGCACCTCAATCACGCCGCCCAGGATATCGATGGAGAAACCGTACATCCATTTTTCCCCGGGCTCAAACGCCAGCGGTAGTTCGCCCACCAGGTTGCAGTAATCCACTGTACCGGGTACCGGTTTACCCGATGCCATGTATTCCTTTTCCTTCTCCAGGCGGATCCGCGCCGCCGCGGTATCCTCCCCGGGATAGGGCACGCCGCTGGTCATTGTGAAGAGCTGGCGCATGGTCACCTCGCCCTTTGCCGGAACGATCTCATAGCTGCCGTCCGGGTTTTCCACGGCGATTTTCGGGTTTTTGAAACCCGGCAGGTATTCGCTCACCGGATCCCACAGCTTGAACAGGCCCTGCTCATACAGCTGCATGATCGCGGCCACCGTGATCACCTTGGACATGGACGCGATCGCAAAAATCGTATCGTCCGCCATCTTTTTTCCGGCCTCAATATCCGCATAGCCGAAGTTTCCCTCAAAAAGCACTTCGTCATTGCGCATGATCCGCGCGGAGCAGCCCGCGATCTGGCCGTCAGCCACAAACCGGCTGAGCGTATTCTTTACCAGGTGCATCATGACAGATTCATCCCCTTCAGTATCGTATGCTTCTCTTTTCTCTGTCTTTAGCATACCATACCAAAGGGGATGCGGGCAACAGGTTTCTCTTATAAACTGTTTACGCTGCCGGTCAGCTGCCGGCGGCCGCGATCTGGATATCGTTCATCCGGGCGTAGCTGCCGCCCAGCGCCGCCAGCTCCTCATGGGTGCCCCGCTCCGCGATCCGTCCCTCCTCGATCACGAGGATCTGGTCCGCATTGCGGATGGTGGACAGCCGGTGGGCGATGGCGATGATCGTCCGCTTGCCGGCGATGCCCGCCACAGCCTTCTGGATCTGCCGCTCCGTCTCCACGTCCACGGAGGCGGTGGCCTCATCCAGGATAATGATCGGGGACCGGCGCAGGATGGCCCGGGCGATGGCCACCCGCTGCTTCTGCCCGCCGGAAAGGCGGAGCCCCCGCTCGCCCACCTGGGTTTCATAACCCTCGGGCATGGCCTGGATATCGTCATGGATATTGGCGGCCCTGGCAGCCTCAATGATTTCCTCCATGGTGGCCTCGGGCATCGCGTAGCCGATATTCTCGGCGATGGAGCCGTTGAAGAGGAACGTGTCCTGCAGCACCGGCGAAATATGCCTCCGCAGGCTTTCCATGGTCACGTCCTGAATATCGTTCCCGTCAATCAGGATCCGGCCTTCCGTGGGCTCATAAAAGCGGGAAATCAGCTGGGCCAGTGTCGTTTTGCCCACGCCTGTTGGACCTACCAGGGCCAGCATCTGCCCCGGCTCGCACCGGAAGGAAACATCCTGCAGCACGGGAATGCCCTCCCCGTAAGAGAAGCTCACATGGTCAAAGACGATTTCCCCCTGCACGTCCTTCAGCGTTTTCGCACCGGGTTTGTCCTCAATCTCCTGCGGCGCGTCCAGCACAGCCAGCACGCGCTCCGCGCCGGCCATGGACTGCTGCATGTTTTCCAGCAGGTTTGCCAGGCCGGTCACCGGGCCGTAGAACAGGCTCAGGTACAGCAGGAACGCGACGATATCCGCCACGCTCAGCTCTTCCCGCCAGGCCAGCAGGCCGCCGAAGGCCACCACCAGGATCGTGCCCAGGGAGGAGATAAACTCCACCGAGGGATGGAAAACCGCGCTGATTTTCAGCGCCTGCAGCATGGCCCGGATATGCTCGAAATTCCGCTCGTTCACCCGGCCGGTCTCATATTCCTCCCGCCCGAAGGACTGGATCTCATGAATGCCGGACAGGTTGTCCTGCAGCTTGCCGTTGAGCTCGCCCATCTTCTTCTGGGACACGCGGAAATAGGGCCTCACCTTTTTGGAGAAGATGATGCCGGAAAGGAAGATCAGGGGAATCGGCGCGCAGGTGATCAGCGCCAGTTTCCAGTTGATCGTCAGGAGCACGATAAGCACGCCGGTAAAGGTCACCAGGTTGGTGATCGATTCCGGAATCATATGGGCGTAGAGCAGCTCAAAGTCCCGGGTATCGTTCACAATCCGGCTCATCAGGTCACCGGTCTGTTTGTCGTGGAAATAGCCCAGGTGCATGCGCTCCAGCTTGTCATAGGTCTTGGTCCGCAGGTCACCCACCAGGTACCAGGCCGCCTTGTGGGCCAGGTAGTTGCTGAGAAAGCGGAACAGGATGCGCAGCAGGTAGAGGCCCACCAGTAGCGCCGTCAGCCAGCCGATGGTGCGCATGCCCGCCGCGTCCACGCCCTTTTCCACAATGCCCGTCATGGCGGACAGGGCCTTTGGCGCCGCGAGGTTGACCGCCGTGAGGGCCAGCGTGGACAGGATCGCGACCGTATAGAGCGTCCTGTACCGGATCGCCTCACGGCTCAGCCGCCACAGAGTTTTAATCATACCGTACCTCAGGCCAGGGTAATCGTTTCGCTTATATCGCTGTCCAGAATGAACACCGCTGTGCCGCTGCCGGTTTTCACCTCATAGCCGCCTCTGAAGCCGGTAAAGGCAATGCGGCCTTCCGCGTCCGCGGTCAGCGTCTCATGGGTCTCCCAGCTGCCGTGGATCAGGCTTTCCAGCGCGTAATAGGACGGTTTTTCGGTGTTGTCCCGATGCACAAAGCCGGACGGCGCCTTCAGCCAGCAGCCGTCATTGAAGTCCCAGGTAGTAATGGCTTCCACCAGCGGATGCTCAAACAGCACCGTGTACATCTGTGAGATTTCCCGGGCCTGGCGCTCCTCGCCTTCCGGCGTGCTGGGCCAGCTG
>Ga0265301_10007524_pt1 | contig 10199 bp, 13 predicted proteins | sample AusTroGonzalo_MG_2_FD_193488 | JGI IMG/M metagenome (GOLD analysis project Ga0265301, IMG submission 193488) | Bovine rumen microbial communities from tropical cattle in Woodstock, Queensland, Australia - Gonzalo_04 | ecosystem: Host-associated > Mammals > Digestive system > Stomach > Rumen ...
CGGACGATTATGCAGAAAAGAAAGCCGAATTGGTTGCGACCATCAAAGCAAAATTGGAAAGTTCTGTTGAACCTGAAACACCAGAAGTCAAAGCAGAAATGGACAAGGTTGCAGACGAAGTGGTTGCCGCTGAAAATGCTAATACTGATTCTATCGACGCTGAATTGGACAGCAAAGACGAACCAGAAACCCCAGAATCCAGCGAAAGTGCAGAAAATGCACAAATCGAGGATTCTGCGGATTTAGACAAAGCGGAACCTGAATCAGAGGAAATTCCATCATTTACATATACAGAAACAGACGCAGCCAAAGCAAAATCTATTGACGAAATTATCATAATGAAAAAAGCGTGCCGCGAGGAAATTGCACGTCTTGAAAAAACACGTCTGAAACACGCAACATACAAACAAAATCGTGAATTGGACGCTGCAATTTGGAAAATCCGTCGTATCATAGGTATTGCTTTCAAGCGTGAAGTTGCCTTGAAAGAACGTGCACGTCGTATCAGAAACGCAGGTCGTGTATCTAGTATTGCGTTGAAACGTGCCAGATTCGTCAAACTTATGCGTCAAGGTTTTTCTATCACAAATATCACAAACCACCCAGAGGGCGTTAAAAAAGAGGAATTGGTGGACGTTTTAGATGAAGCAACCATCGAAGCGTGCAAAAAAAATAATTCACGCTTTCCTGCTATGTGGTTGAGATGGAAAGAAAAATTTATTGACAAGAAAGACGATAATAAGTAATAATCGTGTTGTAATAGCGTGGTGGTGTAGTAGTAACATATTCGGCTCATACCCGAAAGACCATTGGTGCAAGTCCAATCCACGCAACCAACATTACGGGTCGCCTATCATTGAGGTATCTCGGATTCCGCCAGTAATCCGCCCAAAACTGGCACATTTTGAAAGGAGGATTGTCAATGCCTATGAACCCAAATTTTTTATGCTGTATCGGTGCTGAATTAAAAAACAGCACACAACAAACAACACGTATGTCCCAAGTTTATTTATATCGTGCATTCGAGGACGATACATTATCTGATATGTTATCTGCTGGATTTTTTAATGCAGCAATGGGGATTATTCGTCAGGACGATTTACTTTTATTATACAGTCCAAACGAAACAACAGCAAAATACACTTATGCACGTGTATCGAGTGTAAGCAGTTCAGGTGTTGTTATTGAACGAGTTGGTATTGAAGCAGCAAGTATATCAGTTGATACAACAGGTTATTCCAATTTATCAGGAAATAATTTACAGGAAATATTGAATAATCTTGATACAATCATAACCAGTATAAATAATGCGTTTGTAAGAAAAGACGGTTCGTCAATTATGACGGGACCGTTGAAATTCCGTGCTGGTTCATTCGAGGGTGCGATTGCTGGTGGATTGGGCGATGGTATTTCAGTTTATAAACTTAAAGCCGATGGAAGTATAGATTCCGAAGTTGCAAGTTTGACAAAGACAAATGGATTCGTTCCAGGAACAAACAATGCAATGAATATCGGTAACAGTGCGTTAAAGTGGAAAGACGCATATATTGCACGTGTTATCACAACAATATTGAATAACGGTTATGATATTGCAGTTCCAGTAACAAACGGACCTGATACATTAGCGTTGAAATCAGAAGTTGATAATGCCGCAAATTCAGGGGACCAGTTATACTCAACTGGCGTATGGTATGCTAAAATGTATTCTGGCACAACACCACCAGCCAGCGCAGAAATTGAGGGGCGTAATTATGCGGATTTTTCACAAACCGATAGCGGTGGCAATCCAATAATCGTAATTTACACATATACTGGTGGTGCTTGGACACAAACAGCCACAATCACGCCACCTGCCGATTATAATGGCTATATGACAATTACAAGCAAGATTTGGGACATTTCAGAACAAGCAGGGCAACAAGGCGGTAAAGTTTTATGGTCCCACAACCAAAAAACATTCACGCCATACCCACAAATCATTTCATTTGAAAATGCAGCATTGACTGGAACACCGACAACACCAACGCCAACTAGCACGTCCCCAGATACACAAGTCGCAAACAAACAATATGTCGATAGTATTTTAAGTCAATTATCGCCATCAACAGTCGTATCTTTGGGTTGGGCACCTTATATCTTATTGACAAAAGATTTTATACAGGCAGATTTCAATCCATCAACACGTCCAACAGGCAGCAAAACCGCTTTAAGATTTATGGCTGGCACAGTATTAAAAACACCATCAGGCGATATATTCGAAGTTGGCGATACTGATTCTGTGATTGAAATATCAACGATTGTCCAAGGGACAGCGTTAGCGGCAGGCGATAAAGTTTATATCTATCTGGTATCAAATGGCGATGGCACAGCAAGTCCAGTCGTATCAAAATCTGCAACATACAGCGGTTATATGATTGGCGGATTCGCTATGTTATGTCCTTTGCGTGGGGGTTCATTCACGAATTTACCAGCAAGCCACCCATATTATTCATACAGCAATTCAGGCAACCAGATTATGCACACGTCCGTCTGGCATTTGAAAAACGCATACGACCAGAATTTAGGCGTCTGTGTGTATAATTCTGAAAAGAGATTGTGGGTCCAAGCATACATACCATCATTATATGATTCTGCTGGCACTTGGCAATCAGGGTCTTATTCAACGACAAACGGTGGCGGAACAAGATATACAGACCCGACATTACAGTTGCGGTCCGTCTATAATGTCGCACCATCAAACAATATGACATTTGGCGAACAGTCCCAGTGGTTAAAAATGGCTGGCGGACGTTATATCTTTGACGACGAATTTACAAGCACAGCCGAGGGTTCAAACGAACAAACAAATGTCAATGGTTCGAATCAGAAAAACGCTGTCGGTGGTTGGTATGATACAGCAGACCGTCCTATGATTTCTAACTTTGGGGCGTGGGAAATGAACGGCTTTTACTGGCAAGATATAGCGATAAATGCTGCTGGCGGTTCTGCGTGGGCTAATCAAGGTCTAAACAAGGGACAGACATACGGTGGGCAGCGGCTGCGCGCTGGTGCGTATTGGAACGATGGCTCGAATTCAGGGTCGTTGTCGCGGGTTGCGGCTGATGCTGGCGTGGTACGCTATGCGCGTAGCGCTGCGCGCGGTGCGAGCCCTTGCTACGAAATAATATAAGCGTTGGGTCGCGCTTGACGCGACCTGCGGCGTAAGCCGCCTTATAAAAAATTTGCCATTTTTGGCAAATAGGTAAAAGGGTTCTATTTGTCGTGCGGCTGCACGCTGGTGCGAATTGGAACAATGGCACGAATTCAGGGTCGTTGTCGCGGAATGCGAATAATGCTGGCGTGGAACGCAATGCGAATAACGCTGCGCGCGGTGCGATACCTTGATATCTAGACAATTCCTAACCCAACAGGTTAAATAGCAAGGGCTGATTCTTTTACCTCTCGCGAAAGCGGAAACACTAATCAGGGGTGGTAAGGTGCTAGTAAGGATTTCCTGAACGCACCGAACCAGAAAGAGAATGAAAAGATACGGTAATTTATGGGAACGTTTTATTTCCAAAGACAATTTCCAAATTGCTTTACATAACGCAATTCGTGGCAAGAAAAAACGGGACTATGTAAAAAAGTTTATGCTGGACCCAGAAAACAATCTTGAACGAATCAGACAAGATATAATTCACAAAAGATTCCACACCGCAAAATACACAGAAAAAGAAATATACGAACCTAAAAAACGAATTATTTATATGTTGCCATTTGTGCCAGACCGAATTGTCCAACACGCACTTATGCTGATTTTAATTCCCATCTTGGAAAAATTATTTATAACTGATACTTATGCTTCGATTGACGGGCGTGGAATGCACAAAGGCAGTAAAAGGGTTATGCAGTTTATCGCAAATAACGATTATTTCCTGAAATGTGATATTCGCAAATTTTACCCAAGTGTCAATCACGATATACTGATGGACATTATCAAACATAAAATAAAAGACAAAGATTTATTATGGTTGATAGAGGACATTGTCAGGTCTTTTCCTAGCGACACCAATTTGCCCATAGGGAATTATTTTTCTCAATGGGCTGGTAATTGGTATCTAAATGAACTTGACTATTATGTCAAGAATAAGTTAAAGTGTAAATGCTATCTAAGATATTGTGATGATTTCTGTTTGTTTTCGAACGACAAAAAACAACTGGCAGAGTGGAGAGAGAAAATTCGTATATTCTTGGCTGAACGACTGAAACTAACTTATTCCAAAGCAGAAATATCTCATATCAAAAATGGTGTAGATTTCTTAGGTTATAGACATTTTAGGCGGAACGGCAAACGATATATTCTGGTAAGAAAGCGGACCGCAAAACGAATGATAAAACATATTCGTAAAACCAAACGGGGCTATAACAAAGGATTTATACCTGTGGAACAAGCACTAAGTCGGGTTGGTTCGTATTATGGTTGGGTTAAATACGCAAATTCGCACCATCTCAAAATATCAACAAGAATAGACGGATTTATGAGGTATCTTAAAAATGAGCAAGACCGCAAAAAGATTCAGTGATATTGCCAAAGACGATATTATGTTGGTTGGCGAAAAAATGAAAATGGAAAATGTTATCGGCAAAGAAATCGAAATTGTTGCCTTTGCAGTGATAAATTCCAAATATACCAAACTATGCACCAAGATTCAATTTGAATACGAGGGCAAAACATACTTTGTATTTACTGGTTCCAGTATTATTACTGGACAACTGGAAAAACACAAAGACGATTTACCATTTATTGCCACCATCGCAAAAATGGACAGGTGTTTAACATTGACATAATACAAAGTTTGATTTATAATGTTTTTGAAAGGATTAAATTATGTTATTTGAAAAAACAAAACTTTTCGTAAAAACAACCCTGATAAAATCAGAAGCGTTGTTTGTGAAAAAATCACTAATAACCAAACAGTAACGGAGGTAAAAATGTCAACACCACTTGAACTTGATACTTTATATGCAGTAAATACCATAGATAAATTCTCGCCACAAGGCGGAATTGAAATTGTTGCTGCCGACAGTGCGGTAACTATTCGTGCAACAACAGACAGTCATTTTACAGGCGATTATAGTGAATTACCTGAAATTGTTGACAATGGTGCAGAGGGCGATTTCTATAAATCCGACGTGTTATCTGCAATCAAATTTATATCTGTGTCTTGCTCTGATACAGACGCAAAGATTGTATTATCTGGTTGCTCTGTAAAAAAAAAGGCATAATGGCGACGGTAATCTTTAATCCTGCCAAAATATCTTGCTCTGGTTCAGATTTTGTAAAAGCCCTAGCAGATTTATTCCCAGGTGTTGATTTGACAACAGTTACAAACGGCACAATGACATATTTATATGGTGGGGACATTTGGAAAATGGAAATCAAAGATTCAGGTGGTTCAACACTGGGAACATACCAGCAATATACGGGCGATTGGACAAGTGCAGGATTTACATTTACTGGCGAATTTGTGGACGAGGAAGTTGTATCGTTCGAATGTAATATAGAAAACCGCTAACAAAGGAGGACGAAATGCCTTGCGGAAAAAAGAAAGGTGGTAAAAAATAATAATTGACATTCCATCAAAAGAAATGTTATTATTGTTTTCGAATCACTAGTATAAAACACCTGGGCGATAGTTCGGGTGTTTGTTTTTTACCATATTGCTAACGTCGGCAAAATGATACCAAAACAATTTGTCAACACTATATATAGGTATATACAAGAAAATCGGTCAAAAAAAGTGGCGGATTTCTCACATTCGACATACGTGTCGTTCTAACGGTAGTATTTTATAAAAAAATTCTTGACATTTTTTAATCTTTTATGTGATTATAATAATGACCAGTGCGATGGACAATCGAGAGAACCCATCAAACAACACTGACAACAGCCCAAACTTTAAGAATAACCATTAAAACAAAAGGACAAAAAATGGACCCAGTAACAACAGGGTTGTTAAATATAACCCACTTTGTGGCAGAAGTTCAACGTTTATTGCTGAACTCCACACACGGTTTGCGTAACGTTGTCAATAACAAGGGTATCGTTGTCGGAAACGAAATCAGATTCCCATTGGTTGACATTGACGGCGAAGCACAACCAATCAACGACGGTGCAGACACCGTTCCAACCGACTTGTATGCAGATACAGCAGTTGCAAGTATCACGTTATTTGAAGCAGCGACAAAATTGAATCGCACTGTAATAAATGCGACCAATTCCGCAGCCCCATTACGTGCACAAGCAGCGGCAAAAGTCGTTCACTTTATGGAAAACCGCTTTACACGTTCAATCTTGGACGCTTTAATGCAATATGACGATACAAATATGGAAGTTGGCGATAACTCAACACCATTTACAGTCGATACATTGCACGAAGTCGGTTTGTTAGCAGGTAAAAATAACTGGGGCGAAAATGACCGCTACCTGTTATTGCCTCGTGAAGCAGAATACACATTGAAACAAGACCAAAAATTCTATGAAATCTGGTCTATTTACAATGGCGGAAACGCAGTAAATGGCTTCACAAAACCGAACGATATGGACGACAGCATACGTTGGATTCCATACAACGGCTTTATGGTTGCATTTATGAACACCAAAGACGCTAACAATGCAGTTGGTTTGCCAGTTGCTGCGGACGGTGCTTTGATGGGCTTTGCATTCAAGGGCTCTCGTGTTGGCTTTGGTATGAACCAAGAAATGGAAACTCGTATATTCGAGGACAAGACCAAACAAGGTAACCCAATTATCTTTAAGACAAATGGTTCTTGCGGTGCTTCAATTATCGACACTCGTGGCGTAATTGGTATCAAAATGGACCCATCTATCTAATAGGTAATGTTTAACTCGTTCCCAGGGAAACCTGGGGACATAACAAAAAAGGATTTACTATGGCATACACAGTAAAAAATTTATGTTGCTTTGGCGGTCAAGTCGAATCTGGCAATCCTAGATTGTGGAAATACAACGTTCCTGTTGTATCGGGCACACCTGATACAGTAACAGCAGCAGGTTATTTCCCAATCGAATCAGGTATTGCTGATGGCGATATTATTATGGCGATTTCAACAGAATTGACAATGTTGGTGGTTGCTGAATCCAGCGGCACATTGACAGCGTCTGCTATTGAATTTGCGTCAGATAACATACCGTCCTAATAGAACGATTACCCTGCCCTCTTTTGAGGGTTGGGCAATCGGTTGAAAGGGAGGTATGAATGCCAACAGAATATATCGCAGTAGGAATCTCGATTGTTACCATTTTAATATCAGTGGGTATTTCATACGGGATTATGAAAGCCAAAATGAATTATATGGAACAAAAACTCGAAAAACACGATAAGGACCACGATTTGCTGGTCGAAGTCAATACCAAGGTTGATATGTTGTTAGAACGGAGTAAGGAATGACAAATAAGAAACCTGAATTTTGGTATTCAATGTTACGCGACGACGATGGCGATTTTTGCTTGTGTCGTTTTTTACTTTTATTGTCCCCTGTATTTGGTTTGGCGACTATGTGCGTATATTGTTATTTCTTTAAGAACACAGCCACAGAAACGAATATGTGGGACGCAATTATTGCTTGCTCTGGAATGTTAGGACCAGTAATAACATTCTGTGTAATGCGAATTTATGAAAGTCGAGAATGGATTGCAGAACAGGCGAAAAAATGGAAAAAATAGTTATAGCGGACGTTTATTACTGGATTTTCATAACGGGGGACAAATGAAAAGAAAGGCAAAAGATATATTATATTCATTACACACGACAATAATATGTCCGTATTGCCTTAAACCGATTGAACCAGGGGAATTGACAAAAGACCACGAACCGCCATTATCACGCGGTGGAAAAAGGGACCAGTGGGTATATGCGTGTAAGAAATGTAATAACACAAAAGGCAGTTTGACCGCAGACGAATTTTTAGAGTGGAAACGCCTAGAACATTTGAGAAACGGAGGTCGATAATGACTGGACTTGATATTGTTAAAAAATTCGAGGGGTGCAGATTAAAAGCATACCCAGACCCTGCAACAGGTGGCAAACCTTGGACGATTGGTTGGGGTTCGACACGTAATGCCCAAGGTGGCGAGTTCAAACGTGGCGATATGATAACGCAAGCGATGGCAGATGGATTACTTATTCGGGACTTTAATGCTTGCAAAGACGAATTGAAAAAAGATAAAAATTTATCAAAGTTATCAGAAAATGCGATTGACGCATTGACGTCATTATGTTATAACATTGGTATAGGTGCATTCAAGCGTTCAAAGTGTTATAAAGCGATTGTTGCGAACGACCTTGAAACCGTCTGCAAAGAGTGGGATTGGTTCAAAGCAAACGGTAAATTTATGAAAGGTTTAGCAAGACGTCGCATAGCAGAATTGGGAGTGTTTTTAGAAAATGTATAAAATCATAGTTGCAATTTTATCAGTATTTATTTTGGCTGGGTGTGGTGCTAAATCGCCAACACAGTCAATCGTTGATTCTGGTATTGCACAAATTGAACGGTCCCAGGCAATAATTAAAAACACAGAAACATTGGTCCAATGCAAAGAGAACGCAGATAATTCATTACAGACCGCCAAGGAATCTTTGGTTGCTGCTGGCGAATCTTGCGAATCGGAAGTATCAAAACTTGAATCTGATTTGATTCGATGGAAAAGTTATTTTGGATTCTTGGTATTCGGAATTGGTATATTTTTGTATCTGTATTTAGTTCGGAGGTTATCAAAAAATGTCATTTAGTATAAGACGATTATTGCCAGGCGACGTTTTAGATTTCCCAATCTTGCCAGAATGGGAGGACGGGACCGCTGCTGAACTAGATAAAGCAATGACAGAGGACGGTTATAGTATTGCGATATTAAAAGATTGTGAAGTAGTTGGTGCTATCTGGTTTAAGCCAGATACAAACAAAGATATTCAGGCAATTACAGCGTGGAAATACCGCCCAGGAAAAGAATTATCGGTGTTTGTGCGTGAATTGGTTGCTATTGTATCACACGCAGCACCAGATAGAACAATTTATACCATATCAAAATCAGGCAAAGCGTCTGATAGATGGCACGAATTTATCGGTCTAACCGAAAAACTGGAATTAAACCCAGAACAAACACAATATAATACGGAGGCATAAAATGTCAAAAGCAGTCAAAGAAACGAAAGAATTTGTTAAAAATCCAGTCAAGGGAACTGTAAAACTTGTCGAAAAAGCGTCGCAACCAGTAATAGACACTGTTCGCAGTGTTGGGCACGTTGCAGAAGCAGGTTATAACGTTATGACTGGCGATTTCAAAGAAGCAGGCAAAAATATTGCAAAAGCCACTGGCGAAATTACAGCAGCAGGCGTTGGCGATATGACACTTGGTCTTGGTAGTTTTGTTGCACCAAAACTTATCAAAACAGGTAAGGAATTTGGCGAAATGGTCGGTAATTATTCCACAGGAAACTTTAATCGTGGAAGTCAAAATCTTGAAAATATAACAGGTTGGGACGTTGATAATTCTATTGCAGAAGCAAAAGAAAGGGCTGCAAAAGAAGCATATCAAGCAGAAGTTGACGCTGCAAATGAAGCAGAAGCACGTAATCGTCGTGCGAATCTGTTGTCTTTGCGTAAATCATTGACACCATCTTTAAGTCGTTCGTCCCAAGGCGGTGCGGCTGCGTCTAGTATGGCAAAATCACAAGGTGGTATTATTTTAGGGTAATTGGAGGTCGTTATGTTGAACCAAACACAATTATCACACATTCGCGGACTAGCCACCACGTCAAAGCAGGCGTGGAATAGCGAATATTTTGAAGCGATGGCTTATACACAGCCAGAACGCAACGAAATATGGCGTGTCAAAGGTGGATTCCCTGGTAATCTGAAACAGATACCATTATTCACAACGGCTGGAAAGGTTGGTGTGGACGTATTCGTTGCACGTGTCCAAAACAAATTGACACCGTATGAAAAACCGTATTTTTCATTCAAGCCAAAGGACAGTTTTGTATCTGAATATGAAGCAGAATTACGCGACTTATGCACACAGATTTCACAACGCGTCAACGAACGTAAAAACGAATTGCGTTTGGACGATACTTTGAATGAAGCATATTATGACCTTGCAGCAGGAACCGCAGCAATCGTTCGTGAAAACACTTTATTCG
>Ga0265301_10007526_pt1 | contig 10197 bp, 12 predicted proteins | sample AusTroGonzalo_MG_2_FD_193488 | JGI IMG/M metagenome (GOLD analysis project Ga0265301, IMG submission 193488) | Bovine rumen microbial communities from tropical cattle in Woodstock, Queensland, Australia - Gonzalo_04 | ecosystem: Host-associated > Mammals > Digestive system > Stomach > Rumen ...
CTCCGAGGTGCGCAAGGTGTATCACAAGCACCTTATGGTCAAACTGTCGCCGAATGTGACCAACATCGCTGAGATTGCCATGGCAGCCGAATCCGCTGGTGCTGACTCGGTGTCGCTCATCAACACCTTGATGGGCATGGCTATCGATGCGGAAAAGCGCAAACCAAAGTTGTCTGTTGTCACAGGCGGCCTGTCGGGTGCCTGCGTGAAGCCCGTGGCCCTGCGCATGGTGTGGCAGGTGGCCAAGGCAGTGAAGATTCCCGTAGTGGGCTTGGGCGGCATCTCTAATGCCACCGATGCCGTGGAGTTCATGCTCGCCGGCGCCTCAGCCATCGAAATCGGCACGGCCAATTTCCTCGATCCTGCCGTTTCAGCAAAGGTCGCATGGGGTATCAACGAATACTGCGAGCGGCACGGATTTGCCAATGCCTCTGAATTAACAGGCGCATTGTTGTAGAGACGCAAGATTTTGCGTCTCTACATTGCGTCTCTATAGATTTAATTCCAATTCACACAATCCATCCTTGTTGCCCACCACAAAGGCCACAGGAGGATTGTTGCCTTGCACAAGGTCATTCAGATAAAGAGGTTCGCCAAGGATGAACAGTCCGCAGCGGAAGGTGTTGCCTGTTTTCAGCTTGGAGTTTTCGGCTTGCTCCACGATGAACTGATAGTCGCCGAGGTAACGGAAAACGCAGTGGCGGTTGGGCTTCCATGATACGGAAACAATGTCGCCGACCGACAAGCCTTCAGTTTTGATGTGCTGTTTGGTCACCGGGTCGGAACCGTTGTCTTGGCCAATGTGTTCCAGAAAGCCGTCCCAGTCTTTGAACCCCAAGAATTTGGACAGGATTTCAAGTGTGCTGTTGCGCGTAGCGTCGGCACCGTCAACGTATCCCCAAAGACGTTTCAGTGTTGAGGTGCTGATGTTTTCGTGTACCCGCTCCCAGATGGCGCCGCTGAGGAAGGTGAAGTCATTCGAGGTCTTCATCTTGCGCCCGACACTTTCCTCGATTTGCTGCTTGAGTTCGGAGATTTCAGGACAGGTTTTCTGCATAGATTTGGTGTTAGTAATAATAAATGATGTTCTTCCTCTCGACCGTCATCGCGGACTTGATCCGCGATCTCCTTAGCGTATTGGGAACGTCCTCCGCGCATAGGAGATGGCGGATGCTTCTCCGCCATGACGGCATAAACGTAAGTATAAATGCCCGCAATAAAACACACAAAGAAACGAACTTTTTTTTGAATTAGGTTTATTCTTTTTGGTTCATATTGTTTACAAACAGTTTTCAATTTGTACTTTTGCCGAAAAATGTGGCCATGGACGATAACAGCACTTCGGGCATCATCGACGGTAGTTTCATCACTGAGACGGAGGCCGTGACGGTCTACGAGTCCTCGTCGTCGCGTGGCTTCAACCAGGTGGTGAAGGTGCGGCGACAAGGCAAGTGGTTTATCTTGAAAGGCTTGAAACCCGAATGCCGTGACCAGCAGGCCTATATCGAGTTGCTGAAGAAGGAGTTTGAGCTTGGCATACAACTCGACCATCCCAACATCGTGAAAATCCTCGCCAAGGAGCTGAACCCCGAGGTTGGCCCATGCATCGTGATGGAGTATGTGGACGGCGTGACTTTGGACGAGTTTCTTGTAGCCAAGCCTTCTGCGTCTGCCCGCAAAAAGGTGGTGGAGCAGTTGGTTGAAGCCTTGTGCTACATCCACGGCAAGCAAATCATCCACCGCGACCTGAAGCCCAGCAACATATTGGTTGCCCGCAACGGCAACAATGTGAAAATCATCGACTTCGGTCTATCCGATGCCGACGACTATGCCATCTTAAAGCAACCCGCCGGCACCATGAAATACATGGCTCCCGAACAAAGGCAGTCCGACACGAAGATTGACGGTCGCGCCGACATCTATGCGTTCGGCTTGCAATTACGTGAGATATTCCCGCACCGATTTCGCCATATTGCCGCCAAATGCTCCCGTCCCGACCGCAACCGTCGCTATGCCAACGCCGAGGCGTTGAAGAAAGCCTTTGAACGGCATGCTCGCTGGCTTTGGGTGCTACCTATACTAATTGGTGTGGTTTTGGCGGTTGTGCCTTCTTTGTGGCTGAAACCTAAAGAAGTCGTCAGGACGGAGGTGCAGCATGTGATTGACACCATCATCGTGGAGCGCAATCCCAACGGCTATTCTGACGAATTCATGCAACTGCTTGACAGAGCGGAACATATTATTGACAGCATGTATAACCCTGTCATCGTAGACATTGAAAACGGCAGGCCCACCATTGAAGTGACTATGGACATAGTTGAAAGAGGCAAAACATGCAGGTCGCTTTTGATGAACATACAATCACCATTGTTGGATGATGAAAAAACCGCCGACGAGTTTCGCACCGCTTGGGAACACTTGTATGGCGATAAGTACAACATGGTGGTTTTTATGCTAAACGATGTCATACAAGCTAAACAAGGTTATTAGAATAGGTTCTCCTGCGTCTTTAGATAGTGCGCAAACATGAACCAACATGAACCAACCCAATCCCATTTTTATTATCTTTCTTTGCAGCCGTTAACACTCATTTAATCACTTAAAGGTTGCGCCCGACACGGAATTAGGGAAAAGAAAATGAAAAAGCTGTTATTTGTATTGTTTGCTGTTGCCACAATGGGACTGGTCTCCTGCGGAAGTGGAGGCGGAAAATCATCAAGCCAAGTTCCTATCACGCTGGACGAGTTGGATGATTATTTCACCGTCATGAGTTATAAGTTGGAAACCGATGTGGCCGAAAAAGGATTAGAGCATCTTGAAGATGCGAAAGGGACGCTGATTTTAGAGCTTAAGAGAAACAAAGAAGCGATGAAACTTAAACCAAGCGACATCAAATGGGCAGAAGTTGCAGGAAGTGCAGAAGGCACCAGTTACAAAATCTTTACTGCTGATATTGATGGCATTGCAAGGAAACTTGTAAAGCTTGAACCGGGTGAAAAGGAACCCCTTGAAATCCCTGTCAGAATCATTGATCCGTATAATAGATTCAATTCGGACGAAGAAAACCAGAAATCCAGGCAAGTTCATTATGATGCCCTTACAGGAGTGAAGGGAGCTTTGTCGGAGATTTATTTTGATGTTTCCGTAAAAGACCACGATGACGACGATGACTATTGAATTGATAGAATAAAATAACCGTTTAAGCAAGCGGTGTCGTCAGTAAAAAGACGGCACCGCTTTTTTTTGCATAAAAATGCGTTTATTCCGCTACGAACATCCATTTTTGTGGTTTCGTAGCGGAATAAATGCGAAATTATACAGAAAGTTTGCTCAGACAATCTAAAGACAGGTTCTCGGAAGTGATGACAGATATGAAGACGGCTCTGATGTTTTTTTCTAAAAATCGGGCGTTAGTTTGAATTATTTCAAAAAATGCCTAATTTTGGAGCCGTAAAACTAAACGAAATGCCTATGGAATAACCCGCCGCAAGGCGCAATAAGAAGCAATATATATCACTTAATCAAACGATTAGCTATATCCTGACTTATCGAAAGTTTGGCGATTTGAGATTCAGTACAGGGAAATGGCTAAAGTCACGCAAATAGCGTGAACTTTTTCCATTCGGTACTGAAGGTATGCCAAACACCTCGATAAGCGGATGCAAAAGTATCACGCTTTTTTTTGTGCTGGCAAGGAACGGGGGAAAATGAACCAACATGAACCTGAAAAGAATGCTTGAAAGTGTGTTTCTTTGCGGTCTAAATGGAGAGAAGATGAGAGAAGTGAATAGCACATATAATTGTCCCAAATGCGGTGCGTCAATTATGTCTTTATTGAATACTTGTCCGTACTGCGGTTATGAGTTGTCAGAGGTGGATCCCAATTCTTCAATGGCCAAGCTTGCAAGAATCATTGACGAAATATCGAAAGAGGGATCTGAAAGAAAGCTTTTGGCGGCACAAACAGTTCACGATAACGAAAAAGGGAAGAAAAGATTTTTTGAACAAACTCCCATTGAAAGAACAATGTATGAAATCTCAGAAGATACACGGCTGAGAATACGCCAGGCTATCTTGAATTTTCCCATTCCGAATACCAAAAATGATTTGTTTGAGTTCACTTCATCTATGCTTGGTAGAATAAGTGATGTTGAATTTGGAGATGTGTATGGACAAAAACTCAATGAATGCTTGGCGAAGATAGAAGCATTGTATCCTTATGACAAATACTTTGCTTCCGTCAAACAATCCGCTGAAAAGTCCAAATATGAACGAAGAAGGAAAACAGTGATGATTGTTGTCGGAATCGTTGCCTTTTTCTTGGTCCTATTCGTGTTGGTTGTACTTGAAGAATACAGAATAATCTGATTATTAAACAATAAATAGTACTATGATGGAAAAGATAGATTTATTAAATGAAGCCCAAAACGCTGATTATGTTTTTATCAGCGTTATGGGACCGCATGCAAATGAAAGTGAGAGCGATATTTTGCATCGGAAATATGATGATATCAAGAAAGCAGGAGAAAGCTTTTGGGTGTCAAGAATATTTGAAAAATTCATTGAGGAAAGTAGGAATAAACTGAATGGAGGACTGGGTTATATGGTTTTAGTAGAGGGGGAGAGTGTGGAAGATACTAAAGTTTCAGTTCCCGCTACTCAATACTCTGAAGATAAGATAGATTGGAAAAGTATTGATGATAGGATATCTCATGTAACTGGTAATTTGGGGAAAGGCGCAACTGCATATTGTTTTGATGATATGGAACTATTCGAGGATAAAGAAACCCCAATCAATATGAATTATTCCATCGACTTGAATTATTATTGTGAAGTTGATAATCCCTTGGAAGCGATAAGATTTAGGCAAGGAAAAACCAATGTGTTTGCAAAGAAGAATGAAACCAAATTGGAAGGTGGAATGAAAAGATCCAAACGAAGAATTGTTGCCGTTTTGCGTTTAAAACATCCGTATGTTGTTTGGGTGAAATAAAAGGAGTAAAAACTCATAAAAAAGAAAAAATAACAAATCATTATGGACACATTTGTATATGTACTTGTTGGAATAGCAAAAACTATTTTCTATCCTGTGTTAATACTCTGTGAAATATCCCTTTTATTCATTTTGGGATTTGTCTTCGCACCTATCGCCATAATAATAAGACCATTAAGAGATTTTACCTTGAAATGGATGTCTCGGCTTGAAAGGATTATCATATGGCAAGGTGAAGGAATAATCGATTTCTTTACCTGGAGCGGTAATATTGTGTTCCGAATCATTTCCATAGTGTTGCAAATAATATTGAGAGTTGCTGCGATCGCAGTTGATTGTGGTTTCCTTTTCTATGTTTTGGCAGCATACTATTTTGGTATTGTTCCTTTAATAGGGAAGTATCTTCGTGATCCGTTTCTTTCGGCAATAAAAAGGTGGGGAAAAAGAATATATGTTCATGTGAAAAGAAGTATTGATGCTTTTCGTGGTGATGATGAACATGATGATGACGACATGGAATTTGATGATGAATATGACGAAACCGAGCATGTTTTCAAAAAAGATGGGACATGGGATATGCGTTATAAGGTGAATAGATAATTGATTTATTGGAGTATGCCGAAAAACCATTAAAGAGTAGGCAAAACAAAAAAACATATTAATCATGGGAATGCCAAAAACAAAAGCAGAATGTGATAAACAAATCGCTTATCTTGAAGGTGACGTAGAAGGATGGAAAGCAAAGTTGGCTGATGTAAAAAGCAGAAAGAACGCTGGCTGGCAAACGGTTGCTGGCCATTATCAAGATATGATAGCAAAGAAAAAGGCAGAGATAGCCAAACTAAAAGCTCATAGAAAGTCTTTGAAGTAGCACTTGTGGATTTCTCTTTCCCTTTACCAAGCGATGGTCGTGTCAATTGGAGAAGGCGTACCAACGAGCCGTTGATGAACTTTTTCAAGGAAGTGGATTGGTTTCGCATTTTCTCCGATGTGACAAGTGTGGAAGATTTGGAGGATCTCATGAACATGGATTGTGGGCAATGCTTTGTTGCCTACAATTCTGTTTCAAATGCTCCGTTTGGGTTCATCTATGTATATGTTGAAGACAAGCAAACAAAGAAAGTGTCTGTGCACGGTGGCGGATGGCTACAGGGTCATGCTTTATTGAACTATCGTGCATATATCCTACTAATAGAAACATTGTTGCAACAAGGCTTCAAGGTAAGAACAGCGTGCCAAATCGACAACACGAAAGCCTTTCGGTTCAATAAAGGTATTGGTTTTGTCAATCATTACACTTCAAAGAACTACCGCTATCTATGGATTTCGGAAAAGCGGTTGCGCTCATCATTGGTTTATAGGCATCTTATGAAACTTGTTTAAATCCAATAATATGACCGATTCAGAAAAACTACAATCCCTAAAGTCTCAAATCAAGGAACTAGAGCAAAAGAAAACCACCTTAACCGATGCCGCCGAAATCAAGGCCGTCAACAAGCAGATCAACGCCTTGCAGGAGAAGTTTGGGCGGTTGAGAAAAGAAATCCAATACCAAAGGTCATACGAGAAGTCAATCGAAAGAGAGTTTATCCATTGTGAGATAGGGGATGATTAATAACGACACCATGAATAAAGCGATAAAAATAACCGAGACGTGTGACGGAAAGCAGGTGGAAGGGTCCTGCAGCTATAGCGAGAGGAGTAAGGTGGTTGTCATGACCAATCCTTTCCCTAACATCTCAACCGCTCATGCATCCATGATAGACTTGACGGATGAGCATGCCGAAAAACTATCGAAGGAGCTGCTCGTAAAACTGTATGAGGATTGCAAAAGTATCCTCGACCATCAAGATGAGATTCGTGCGGCCTTGCCGGAGTTTTATAGGCAAAGGGCAGAGTTGAAAGACGTTCTCGACGAAGAGACAAATGCCAAAACCCTTTTCGCAAAGATGCTGCACGGAATCACCGGAAGATGGTGTGGCATTGATGCCATGGAGGCCAAGGTCACTGGGATGTTGGATGAGCCGGACTACTATCAAGGAAGATAATACTTTGAAATCCAGCATTATCGATGTGCCCTGCAGGAAGAAATCGGAAAGCTGAAAAGCGATATTCGCCGTTATGCCAGCCTAAACAAAGACTCCATCCGCGACTATCATGAGATGGTTCTGGAGGATTTGGATTAGTTGTTTTACCGCAAAAAGCAAAAGTAAAATACCACAAAAAACTAAAGTAAAATACCACAAAAAGCAAAAATAATTTTGGTAATTCATTTATTATTAGTAACTTTGCGGCATAATTCAAAAGCGATATAATATGGGTTATTTGAAACGAACTGCTGATGCCGTCCTTCGTGAACATCTTGAGGCTTTTGGCGCCGTATTGATTGAAGGACCAAAGTGGTGCGGTAAGACGACTACCGCCGAGCAGGTGGCCAAGAGTGTCATTAAGCTGCAAGACACCGATATGCGTGATGAGTATCTCGCCACCGCTGCAACGAAACCTTCCCTTTTGTTGAATGGCGCTACGCCACGTCTGATTGACGAGTGGCAGGATGCTCCCGTGTTGTGGGATGCTGTACGAACCATGGTTGACAAAAGGGTTGAGCCAGGGCAGTTCATCCTGACAGGCTCGAATGCAGTGGACAAATCACGGATTCATCATTCAGGCACGGGCCGCATTTCCAAGTTAAACATGTTGCCGATGAGTTTGTGGGAGTCCGGTGACTCGAATGGCAAGATTTCATTGATGGAGCTGTTCGATCATCCCGACTTGGATATTGATGGCGTTGAGTCCGATATGTCGGTCGAAGAATTGGTTTTTTGCGGATGCCGTGGAGGATGGCCTGCAACGGTGAATATTAAAAGCGACAAGGCAAAACTTCTGGTGGCGCGTAACTATGTCAAGACGGTATGCTCAGATGACATCAGTCGTGTGGACGGAGTGTCGCGCGATGAGCTGCTCACAAGGATGATTCTACGCGCTTACGCGCGCAACATCTCCACATTGTCGAAGAAGTCCACGCTGATTGCAGACGTTGCAGCCTCTGGCGAGGTGTCGTGTTCGGAGCCCACATTTGACGATTATGTCAGAGCATTGCGGAAACTCTTTGTGGTTTGTGACATTGACGCTTGGTGCCCAGCTATCCGTAGCAAGACCGCTATTCGCACAGGTCCGAAGCGCTCTTTTGTCGACCCGTCCATTGCAGTAGCGGCATTGGGCCTTACCCCTGAGGCGTTGCTGAGCCAACTGAAGACTTTTGGCTTCATCTTTGAGCAGATGTGCATTCGTGACTTTAAGGCATATACACTTGATTTTGACTCGCATATTTCACATTATAGAGACCGTTATGGGTTGGAATCCGACCTTGTCTTGCATCTTGGTGATGGCCGTTATGCACTAATTGAATGTAAGTTGGGTAGTAAAGAGATTGAGGATGGCGCATCGCATCTTTTGGAACTGAAACGTCTTATCCGCGAATACAATAAAAAGGAGAAGCAAATGTCCCTGCGCGAACCTGACCTGCTAATTGTGATTACGGGCGGCAAGATGGCCTACACTCGTCCGGATGGTGTGAAGATTATCCCTCTGGCATGTATTAAGGAATGAAACAAACGTGATTGTAGAGACCAAAATGTTGAAAAATCATGCTGTTTTGTTATTTTGTTTCCAAAAATTACTGTTTTTGCAGAGTTTTAGAAATATAATGACACAAGGCGAACGCAGAACGGATACTGAAATTCCCTGATTTAATAGCTGAGATGTAATTATACAAAATTCACCTCAGGACTAATCCGGATCCCGAACTTGGTCTCCACGGAATCCTGAATTCTGTGGGCCAGTTTCACGATTTCACTGCCTTTGCCGCCACCATAATGCACCAGGACGAGCGCCTGCTTGTCGTACACGCCTACATGTTCGTTGCGCCAGCCTTTCCAACCGGCTTGCTCGATGAGCCATCCCGCCGGGACTTTCACCCTGCCGTCAGGTTCGTCATAATGTGGCATGTCGGGATAATCCTTTTGCAAAGCCTCGAATTGCGCCTTGTCAATGACGGGATTCTTGAAGAAACTGCCGGCACTGCCGATTTGCTTCACATCGGGTAGCTTGGCGTCGCGGATGGCGCAGATGGCGTCATGAAGCTGTTGCAAGGTTGGGTCTTCTATGCCGTTTTGCTCCAGATAGGCTTTGATGTTGCCATATTCAAGATGGAGCGGGGCGCATTTCTTCAGCATGAAGTCCACCGAGGTGATGACATATCGGCCTTTCAACTCGCCTTTGAAGATGCTCTCGCGATAGCCGAAACGACATTCCTCTTTGGTGAAGACCTTAGTCTCGCCCGTGGTTAGATCCGTCGCATCGCATTGCAAGAAGCTGTCTTTCAGCTCCATGCGGTAGGCGCCGATGTTCTGCACGGGTGCGGCACCCACCTTGCCGGGGATATGGGCGAGGTTCTCCACACCATACCAACCCTTGCCGACGCAGAACCGCACAAAGTCGGGCCAGTCCTCACCGGCTTTGGCGCGGACGACGACTTCGTCCTCGTCTTCCTTGATGATTTCTATGCCTTTGGTATTGATGAAAACCACGAGACCGTCAAACACCTCGTCTTGAAACAAGACATTGTTCCCTCCGCTGAGAATCAATACCTTGTACTGCTGCAATGCGCCACCTTGGATGAGCGTTTGCAGCTCGCAGGCCGTGTTGATCTCAACGAAATACCTGGCCACGGCATCGAAACCGAAGCTGTTGTAAGGTCGTAGGCTGACGTTGGTTTTCATGGCTGCAAAAATACACAATAGAAGTGAAAAACCATCGTTTCATCAAAAACATTCGTATCTTTGTCCCATGAAACGCGCCATCGTATCGGTGATTAACGATTTGGTCACGGACCAAAGGGTCAACAAGTCGTGCCTGGCCTTGCAAAAGGCTGGCTACGAGGTGCTTTTGGTAGGACGGAAACAACGTAAGAGCCCGCCGATGGACGAACGTCCCTACGCCTCTCACCGCATGAAGCTGCTCTTCGAGAAAGGGCCGTTGTTTTATGCCGAATACAACATCCGATTGTTTTTCTTTCTGCTGTTTCATCGCGCCAATTTGCTTTTGTCCAACGACCTGGATACCATCTTGCCCAACTATTTCATCTCGCGTCTGAAAGGCATCAAGATGGTTTTCGATAGCCATGAGTATTTCACCGAGACTCC
>Ga0265301_10007528_pt1 | contig 10197 bp, 10 predicted proteins | sample AusTroGonzalo_MG_2_FD_193488 | JGI IMG/M metagenome (GOLD analysis project Ga0265301, IMG submission 193488) | Bovine rumen microbial communities from tropical cattle in Woodstock, Queensland, Australia - Gonzalo_04 | ecosystem: Host-associated > Mammals > Digestive system > Stomach > Rumen ...
TTCGCAGACTGCCGTTCTCATAAAGGTTGCTTTCACGGGTTGCTGCCTGTTGATCTGAATTGATCCTTCGCAATGCCACCCGGAGACGGGCCAGCATCTCATCCACTGAAAACGGTTTGGTCAGGTAATCATCCGCTCCGGCATCCAGTGCCTCCACCTTGTCCGAATCCTCGCTGCGTGCAGAGATTACAATGATCGGGATATTGGACCAGCTTCGCACTTTGCGGATAATCTCAACACCATCCAAATCCGGCAGTCCAAGGTCCAGCAGCATCACATCCGGTTGATGAGTTGTCGCTTCAATCAATGCTTCAGCACCGTTTTGTGCCAGATGATAACGATAACCCCGCGTTTCCAACGTTACTGCCATCAGGTTACGAACAGCCGCATCGTCTTCAACCACTAAAATCATCGGCTTATTGCCCATATTCTTTCACCTCCGCGATCGGAAGGGTAAACGAGAATTTCGCGCCATGCGGTCGTGCATTCATCATCCAGATTTCTCCGCCATGCGCCTGAACAATAGAACGGCACAGTGCCAATCCGAGTCCAATCCCCCGACGGCTGTCAGCGGAGTTTTTAACGCCCGTATAAAACATTTCGAACACTTTGTCCTCATCTCCTTCCGGGACACCTTCCCCTTCATCTTGCACCCATAGAAGAGCCATCCCATCCTCAGCTTTTGCCCCGATTGTGATTTTCGCGTTTTCCGGAGTGTATTTGACCGCATTATTGATCAAATTGATCAGCACTTGAACAATCAAGGCCGCATCCATCTGTGCCATCAGCAGGTCATCCTCAAGATCCGTTATAATTTTACGTTTTTCAGCGTTCCGGTCCAAATGCCGCAGCGCCTCCTCGATCGCATCGGAAATTAGTTCCGACTGGAGGTTCAGTTTCATGGTTCCGTTCTCGGTCCGTGTAATGGTCAGCAGGTTTTCCACAAGTCCGTTAAGCCAGATGGCATCATCATAGATGGAGGCATACAATGCCATTTTGCTTGATTCGCTCAGTTCCCCCTCATCCTCAAGCAGAATTGCGGCATTTCCGGAGATGCTGGTCAGCGGAGTACGCAGATCATGGGAAATCGCACGCAGCAGGTTGGCACGGAGCGCTTCCTGCCGTGCGCTTTCCTCCATGCGTTGTTTCTCTCTTGTCATATGGTCCTTTTCAATCGCCAGTGCGCACTCATCCAGAATCGAAATCATCAGGTTCTTCCGATATTCATCAATCGAAGGCGCATTATCGGCCCGGATCCCGATCACAGCCCAAACCCGGTGTTCGCTGCGAATCGCCATGTACAGACACTTTGATTGAGGCCATTTGCGTGTAGCACGTCCCGCATGCTTCCCGTTCCGACCAACCCAAGTCGCCGCTTCCTGTTCCCCGTCTAAATCAACCTGATCAAAACCACCGTCTCCTTCGATTTCTTTGCATACAGGATCTGCGGAAAGTTCTCCGTTGGTTCGATCATAGTACAGTACACTGTGTTCAAGCAACCTGCTCAGCTGCTGAAGGACTACATTCAGGATAGCTCCCCGGTCCTCCGCTTTCTGCAGCAGCTGACTGGTGGAGAGCAACAATTCTGTCTGATAAGCCTTATTTGCCGTCTGAATTGACTGCGTTTTAATCCGGCTGGTCAGTGAACTGGACAGGAGCGCAGCAGCAAACATAACCGCAAAAGTCGCAAAGTAATCAGGACTGGACTGCAATGAGTAATACGGTTCCGTAAAAAAGAAATTGAAGATCAGCACAGAAAGCAGTGAAGACAATACGCTGTATATGTATCCGGTTGTGTATAAAGCAACCGCCATCACTCCCAGAATATAGATCAGCACCACATTGGTAATGGCCAGACCGACTGCAGAGAACAGAAAACCCAGGCCTGTACACAAGGCCAGGATCAAAAATGTTTTTATCAGATCACCTGCGGTAATCCGTTCTTTCTGCATCATCCTTTTCAGACTGAAACGGGTGTTGTCCTCCTTCAGACGATTCGGAACGATGATTATTTCAACATCCGGTGCCAATTCATTCAGGCGGGACATCAGCGTTTCTCTCGGCGCGAAAAGACTGCGCCGTCCCGGGCTCTTTCCCAATATAATCTTCGTAATACCGCTGACCCTGGCATATTGTGCAATCGCAGTTGCCGGATCGTCACCATAAATTGTTGTCAGAATTGCACCATGTCGTTCAGCCAGATCGAGATGCTCATGAACCGCTTTTTCCTGTTCATCGTTCTGCGTTTCCGAATCTTCCACATATAGCGCGATCAGCTCCGCACCGATAGCCCGGGCAAGTCCGGCTGCGCGGCGGATAACATCCGAGTTAGTCGGTGATGCGGAAACACATACAAGGATCCTTTCCATGCCATGGTCCTGCATGATCTCGCCTCCTGCTACATTTCTGGACAATATCATTATATCTTATCCTGCATAAAGAAAAACACAAAGGTTAAGCAACTGTATTAAAATCATATAAAGACCGATTTCCCCGATTTAATACAGATTTAATACAAGGCTTAAATGATTAACGGCATGTTGACAAAAGAAATGATACACTGAAAAGGCTCCAAGATAAACATTTCAGGAGGTTCTCATGAAGAATGTTCTGCTGATCGGACTGGGGCGTTTCGGACGCCACATGGCGCAGAAGCTTACCGATATGCGTCATCAGGTACTGGTTATCGACAAGGATGAACGCAAGGTTCAGGAAGCCATGGGGTACGTAACAAACGCAGAAATCGGCGATGCCACGGACCCTGCCCTGATTGACTCCCTGGGTGTTAAGGATTTTGATCTTTGCGTTGTCACAATGAGCCATGATCTCCAGGCTTCCCTGGAAATCACAGCATTGCTGAAAGAAAAGGGCGCACCCTATGTACTGGTCCGCGTATCCCGGGATACACACGCCCGGTTCCTGCTTGCCTGCGGAGCTGATGAGATTATATATCCTGAGAAGGAGATGGCGGATTGGGCTGCTGTGCGTTATAGCGGTGATCATGTCTACGACTACACACGTCTGTCTCCGGATCACGCGATTTATGAAACAGAAATTCCCGACACCTGGATCGGTCATACCGTTGTCGACCTTGGAGTACGTCAGCGATATCATCTGAACATTCTGGCTATCAGGCGAAACGGGGATGTTGAACCGATGCCCGGTCCTTCCTATCAGTTCAGACCAGGAGACCGGACTGTTTTGCTGGGAAGTGACAAAGACGTTCAGAAGTTCCTGAGATTCTGATCAAAAATCGCAGCATCAAACTCCCGCTGCACGACCCTGTTCGGCAGGGCTTTTTTCATTTCTGACGAATACTATTAATGCTGTTCGGAAATGATGATGATCGCAGAAGGCTGGAACGGTAACCGGATTTCAATTTTATTCAGCGGGTGAACTGGAGGAACCATGAAGATAAAAATCTTTCATCTGATTGAAGGTGCAAAGCAGGCAAAAGGCCTTGCCGTGATCATCGATGTGTTCCGCGCCTTCTCCATGGAATGCTGGCTGCATGCTCTTGGTGCCGGGGAAATTCGTCCGGTCGGAAGCATTGAGGAAACCTTTGCATGGAAGCAAAAAGATCCCGGCTGTATTCTGGTCGGGGAGCGCCATGGCAAAAAGATCGAAGGGTGTGACCTGGGCAATTCTCCCTCGTCCATCAATCCTGAAATGATCCGCGAAAAGCGAATCATTCATACGACAAGTGCCGGAACCCAGGGGATCGTCAATGCCGTTCATGCGGATGAGATCATCACCGGCAGCTTTGTGAATGCCAAAGCGATTGCGGATTATATCCTGAAAGCTTCGCCCGTCGAAGTGTCACTTGTCTGCATGGGAAAAGAAGGAACAGCGCTTGCCGAGGAAGACGAACTGTGTGCCGTCTACATCAATCGGCTGCTGAGCGGTGAAGCGTTCCCTGATATTGATGAGAAACTGAAAGCTCTCCGCATCGGCGGTGGCAGGCATTTCTTTGATCCTGATCTTCGGGATATTTTCCCGGAAAAGGATTTCTGGATGTGCATTGACCGGGATCGATTCGATTTTATTCTTCGAATTGAACGGGACAGAAACGGGCTTGTTTCCATACCGGTAAAAAATGTCGGGAAATAATTCTGAAATGAATAACCCGTCCCGACAGCAGTCTGGTAAAAAACATCTTCAGGAGGCTAAATCATGTTCGCTTATATCTGGCCGATCGCCCTGGTAGTCCTTTCCAATACGCTTTACCAGGTTTGCGCAAAGTCCGTTCCGGACGGGATGAATCCGCTGGCATCGCTGATGGTCACTTATCTTGTTGGAGCAGTGGTATCCTGCACTATGTACTACATTCTGAACCGAAACGCAAACCTTGTCCGCGAGCTCAGAATGCTGAACTGGGCACCGTTTGTTCTCGGCGTCGCAATTGTCGGTCTGGAAGTCGGTTTTATCTATGCCTTCCGTGCCGGATGGCAGATCAGTGTGGCACAGATCGTCACTTCCGCCATCCTGGCCGTTATCCTGATCTTCGTCGGATATCTGCTGTATCATGAAGCGATCACCTGGAATAAGATCGTCGGGATTGTCATCTGCCTGGCCGGTCTCATCCTGATTAATTACCGGTAAGGAATCACGGCTGTCCCACAGGGCATGCCGCCAGGCAAAGACCGCACGCGTTCTTTCTTCCGAGCTTTTTGATAAACGCACTCCTCATCCTGTTGCATTTCTGATAATCAATAATCTCAGATCTGTCCGAATTCACTGTCCATTGCTGGTTTTTCAGTGCCTTGCAGGGGCAAATCTCGACGCATTTTACACAGTCAGCCGGGCATTTGCTCTCTGTGAACGGCTGCCCGTACTCAAACATTTCATCGATCAGAATCGCAGACAGCCGGACGCGTGGACCGTATTTTTCCGTGATAATAACATCATTTTTTCCAAACCATCCGAGTCCCGCGCGGGCAGCGGCAGTTTTAAAAGAGAACAGCGCCCGCAGTTCTGTTTCATTCTGCTGTGCCACCGGAGGAACCCAATACTTCACCTGATGTTTTTGAAAGATATGCTCTAGATCGGAAACCACAGACTCAAGGATGCTTCTGGCGCTTTGAATACCCTGTTCAAATCTTTCTTCCGTGTACGTCTCCGGAGAAAGCTGTTCCCCGTAAGGTACCGCAAACACCAAAGCAGAACGATAATCCTTTGCATAGGGACTGTATGGTATATCCGTAAATCCGAAGATAATCTCCGGATGTTCTGAGAAAGCGGTGCGGATTTCTTCCTGCAGCATTGTATTATTCCTCACTGTGTTTTGATTGGCTATGTTCCCCGATAAGCTTCTCCATCCAGATCATATTATACCACCGGCCGAACTTATATCCACACTGATGGAATGTGCCGACTTTTCTGAAACCGAGATGCTGATGAAACTGTTCGCTGTTATGCGTCAGGTATTCATCCTCCGTGATCGGATCGCCGATACAGGCATACAGGTTCAGGATACCCAGCTTCCTGAGCTCAGATTCCAGTGCTTCGTATAGCCTCCGTCCGTAACCGCGTTTTCTGGAAGCACGATCCAGATATATTGTCACCTCGCAGCAATGGCTGTAAGCTGCCCGGCTGTGGAAAGCACCGGCATAGGCATAACCCAGAACCATGCCGTCTTCTTCCAGCACAAGCCATGGATATTTCTTTGTAATATTGATGATCCGGTTTTTGAATTCTTCTCCGGAAGGAATCTCATATTCAAATGAGATGGCTGTGTTCTCCACATACCAGCCGTAGATCTCAAGCAATCGATCCGAATCCTTCAGCGAGACCGGTCTGATGTTCATGGTTCCTGCTCCGTTGTCATATCCGATCATCTGGCTGCGACCACTTCGATTTCAACCAAACCGCCCTTGGGCAGCTGTGCAACTTCAACACAGGACCTGGCAGGCTTGTGATCGCCGAAGAAGCCGGCATAGATCTCATTCACGGCAGAAAAATCGGACATGTTCTTCAGAAAAACTACCGTTTTAATAACATCCGTTTTCTGAAAACCCGCTTCTTCCAGAATTGCCTGAACATTCTTCAGAGACTGCTTTGTCTGTTCTTCAATGCCTTCCGATAAAACACCGGTTTCCGGATTCAGTCCCAGCTGACCGGAAGTAAAAAGCAGATTGCCTGCCGTAATTGCCTGCGAATAAGGCCCAATGGCTGCCGGGGCGTTTTTTGACTGAACAATCCTGTTGGACATGTTGATCGTAACCTCCTTAACGAACAGATTTATATATCATTCATTTCGATACAGGATGTGTGGAATCCTATATCTTTGTTCTGAAAATGTTTTTGTAGGCAATTCCAATTGACACACTCTCATTCAATGCTATAATTTCACCAAGATTTTGGTGTGAGGAGGCAACGGCATGAAACGGAAAAACCGCAATCTGTCAGTTTACCCTTGCCGCCTTTCCATGTCTGTATCTTTCGCCTTTAGCAGCGCAGTGCGCTTTTTCAGTGCGCTGCGTTTTTATTATTTTAACTGCTGGTTTCATCCGGCCCCCATCTGCAGGAACTTTTCATGATCACTCAAGTGGATCAACAAGGGAGTTCTTCCGGATGGATGAACTTCCTTTTTTGATACTATGATTATGTAGGAGGAAAACACCATGAAAAAAGCGCTTTCTGTTCTGGTTTCCCTGATCCTCATCCTCTGTCTGTGCGGGTTCGCTTCAGCAGAGGGCACCCCTTACCGCATCGGCATCTGCCAGCTGGTTCAGCACGTGGCCCTTGATGCTGCAACACAGGGCTTTCAGGCTGCCCTGAAGGAAAAATTGGGCGACGGCGTCGTCTTTGATCTTCAGAATGCTTCCGGTGATACCAACACCTGTTCCACCATTATGAACGGTTTTGTCTCCAACAACGTTAACCTGATCATGGCAAATGCCACGCCTGCCCTGCAGGCAGCAGTCGCTTCCACAGGCGATATCCCGATCCTCGGCACTTCCGTGACTGATTACGCAACCGCCCTGGACATCAGCGACTGGACCGGCGCGACCGGGATCAATGTTTCCGGCACCTCCGATCTGGCTCCGTTGGATCAACAGGCTGCCATGCTGCACGAACTGTTCCCGGAAGCCCGGAAAGTCGGCCTGCTCTACTGTTCTGCCGAACCTAACAGCAAGTATCAGGTGGATGTGATCAAGGGTTATCTGGCAGATCTGGGCTGTGAATGTACAGAATTCACCTTCGCTGATTCCAATGATGTCGCCTCCGTAGCGCAGAACGCCTGTGACGGAAGCGAAGTCATCTATATCCCGACAGATAATACCGCCGCTTCCTGCACCGAAGCAATCCGGAATGTCGTAGAACCCGCTAAGGTACCGGTTATCGCCGGTGAAGAAGGTCTCTGCAAGGGTTGCGGTGTCGCAACGCTGTCCATCAGTTACTATGACCTCGGCTATGCCACCGGCGCGATGGCTTATGAAATCCTGGCAGGCGGTGCAGATATCGCGTCCATGGAGATCCGCTTTGCACCGAATGTGACGAAGGAATACAACAAGGAAATGTGTGACCTGCTCGGTATCACCATTCCTGAAGACTACACCGCCATCGAATAATCATCACATGCGAAGCAGGAGAGGAATTCCCGCCGGGAAGTCTCTCTCCTGTTCCGCATCCCGGAGGTAATCATCGTGAATCTGGAAGCTCTTCTGAACGCCCTCCCCGGAGCGGTAGCCCAGGGGCTGATCTGGGGGATCATGTCCATCGGTGTCTATATCACCTATAAGGTACTTGATCTTGCCGACCTGACCGTGGACGGCAGCATGGCCACAGGCGGAGCCGTCTGCGTCATGTTGATGCTGAACGGATGCAATGTCTGGCTGGCTTTGCTTTGCGCAATCATCGCAGGAATGCTGGCAGGGCTGATCACCGGTATCTTTCACACGAAGTTCGGGATTCCGCCGATCCTTGCCGGTATCCTGACCCAACTATCCCTGTATTCCCTGAACCTGGCCATCATGGACTTTAAGGCAAATCAGGGAATCAATGTAACAAAGTATCAGCTGATCGTCAGCCAGAGGAACGTCCGTACCTTTGACCTCTCAAATCCGATTGTAATCACCCTGGTAATCCTGGCGGTGCTGATCGGTATTCTGTACTGGTTCTTCGGAACAGAAACCGGCTGCTCCCTCCGGGCCACCGGAGCAAACGAAGCCATGTCCCGCGCCCAGGGCATCAACACAAGGAAGACCAAGATTCTCGGCCTGATGATCTCCAACGGAATCGTAGCCCTCTCCTCCGCCATGCTTGCGCATTATCAGGGTTTTGTCGATGTTAATATGGGGCGCGGTGCCATTGTGATCGGCCTGGCTGCTGTGATCATCAGTGAGGTCCTCTTCGGCAAGCTCTTCCGGAATTTTGCCCTGAAACTGCTTGCTGTGGCTATCGGCGCCGTCCTGTATTTCATCGTAATCCAAATCGTGCTCTGGCTCGGCCTGAATACCAACCTGCTGAAACTGCTCTCTGCCCTCATCGTTGCGGTCTTCCTCGGCATTCCCTTCTGGAAGGCCAATTTCTCCGCGAAACATTCGCATAAAGGAGGGCAGTCAAATGCTTGAGATTACGAACATCACCAAGACCTTCAATGCGAAAACCGTAAATGAACGCGTCGCCCTGAACAATATCAGCCTGCATCTGGACGACCGGGATTTCGTTACAGTGATCGGCGGCAACGGGGCCGGTAAATCCACCCTGCTGAACGCGATTGCCGGTGTCTGGCCGGTGGAGCATGGAAACATCACGATTGATGGCACTGATATCACCGGTATGCAGGAGCATAAGCGGGCTGCCATGCTCGGAAGGGTTTTTCAGGATCCGATGATGGGCACTGCCGCCACCATGCAGATTGAGGAAAATCTGGCGCTTGCTGCCAGGCGCGGGCAGAAACGAACCCTGAAAGCCGGGATCACTCAGGAAGAACGCGAGCGCTACAGAAAACAACTTTCCGAATTGGGATTAGGACTGGAAAACCGGATGACAGCAAAAGTCGGGCTCCTGTCCGGCGGACAGCGGCAGGCCCTGACTCTCCTGATGGCCACTCTGAACAAACCCAAGCTGCTTCTTCTGGATGAGCATACAGCCGCACTGGATCCACGGACAGCATCCAAAGTTCTTGAGCTTTCAGAAAGGATCATCAATGAAAATCAGTTGATGACCCTGATGGTAACGCACAACATGAAGGACGCCATCCGGTATGGAAACCGCCTGATCATGATGAACGAAGGGAAAATAATCCTGGATATCTCCGGCGAAGAAAAAAAGCAGCTTACCATCGAACTCCTGATGAAGGCTTTTGCCGAAGCCAGCGGCGAGTCCTTCGTCAGCGACAGGATGCTCCTGTCCTGAACACTGTATAATGCTGTTTTCGCGGCAGCCTGCATGACAGCTGCCGCTTTTTCTTTTGCCTATCAACTCGATAGGATATAATTGACCGGAAGCAATCCCTGTGGCATAATATCAGCATCTGTGCAGGCGGGTCAGAAGAATATCGGAACGCCGCCGGAGAGGAGCACCATGAACAGAGAAGAATTAACCCATTACAGCCGGTGTCTGGACCGGGAGATGCATATGATGGTTTACGGTCAGGGCGGAATCCCGATCCTTGGTTTTCCTACCCAAAACTCGACGTGTCATAACTATGAAGATTTCGGTATGATCCATGAGTTGACGGATTTTATCGAAGAAAACCGGATTCAGCTCTTTGTGGTGGATACAGTGGACAGCGAGAGCTGGTCCCCGAAGGATGGAGATAAAACATGGCGCGCCGCCCGGCAGGAACAGTATTTCCACTATATTGTCGACGAAGTGCTTCCCCTAATCGGGAAGTACAACCCGAAAACGCCTGCGGTTACCGGCTTTTCCATGGGTGCGGATCATGCGTTAATCACCTTTCTCCGCCGCCCGGACCTGTTCAGGGGTGTCATCGCCCTGTCCGGCGTTTACGATGCCGATTATTTCTTTGACGGCTGGATGGATCCGACGCTTTATGAGAACTCACCGGAGCGTTTCCTGCCCAATATGCCCGCCGATCATCCCTGGATCAGGCTTTATAACGATCGTAAGATCATCCTGTGCTGCGGCCAGGGTGCCTGGGAAGAAGACGGTGTGCGTACGCTGAGAAATCTTGACCGAATTTTCCGGGAAAAAGGAATCAATGCCTGGTGCGATTTCTGGGGTTTT
>Ga0265301_10007529_pt1 | contig 10197 bp, 9 predicted proteins | sample AusTroGonzalo_MG_2_FD_193488 | JGI IMG/M metagenome (GOLD analysis project Ga0265301, IMG submission 193488) | Bovine rumen microbial communities from tropical cattle in Woodstock, Queensland, Australia - Gonzalo_04 | ecosystem: Host-associated > Mammals > Digestive system > Stomach > Rumen ...
GTTAATGCAAAAAAATGTAATGGGGAAGGGAAGGGTCTTGCAATTGCTGGTATCATTATTAGTGCAATATTTGTATTACTATTAGTTCTATTGTACATATTCGGAATTACATCTGTAATTGCAACAGACTTTGCAAAATATGCTTAAGGTTATGATTTATCATAACTTTTTAATTATATAAATTTATGATGACGAAAGTACTCCATATTATTTTATTTGTAATACTATTGTTGTTACTAACCTATTTTGGTATAACTTTCCTGGATGTTATTCATTTTAAATGTATATTCAATTACTTCGGTATTTATTGTGCTGGTTGTGGTACTACCAGAATGTTTAAAGCTCTTTTTCATTTTAAACTATATCAGGCATTTCGATATAATCCTTTCATGTTTGTGCTATTGATTTTATCTGGGATTAATATAATATATAATATATATTTATATATGAAAGGAAGAAAGCTTAAATATCCAAATTATATAGATATTATTCTGTTAGTAATTCTTTTGTTAGTATATATGCTTTTAAGAAATATTCCAGGAGGGGAATATTTCTTACCAACAAAAGTTATATAATGCACCTGACGCTTTAACTTCCGATAATTGATATTATGTTAACTTCATTTTCGTAGAAGTGTTTTGTAGCTGTTTACTTGCAGTATATAATACTATCTCTCCCTTCTTCTCTTTGTTGCAAGAAAAATTTAAAATGGATTTGTATAAAATCCTTCTTTTTTGACAAAATAATATTAAAGGAGGATTTTTTTATGTCTAAAAAAAATAAAAAATTAAATGAAAATATTAAATGTGATGTAACCTCTTGTAATCATAATGATAATAAAAATAATTATTGTGAACTAGATTCTATATCTGTAAGTTGTACGTGTGATGCAGATGACTGTACTACTAGTAAAGAAACCGTTTGTGAAAGTTTCGAATCTAATTCTGGAACTATTACAGATACAGAGTATGAGGTAACTGCAGAAACAGAAGAAAACTAAAATAAAAGTAGGAGAGAGCTAAGTCCCCTACTTTTTTAATTTAAAATATTTAACATACTGGTCCCAATTTCTGGTTTTTCTATATCAAAATTATCTGCAATCGTTGCACCAATATCTGCAAAAGTTTCAAGTGGTGGTAGTAATTTGGGATTTTTAAAGTTTCTGCTATATATAATTACAGGCACATTTTCTCGCGTATGATCACAACCTTTAAATGTTGGATCATTTCCATGATCTGCTGTAATAATTAATAAATCATCTAGTTCCAACTTGTTTAATATAATTGGAATATCGACATCCAATTCTTCTATAGCTTTCGCATATCCTTCTGTATCTCTATTGTGGCCATATAAACTATCAAAATCGGCTAAATTTACCATACATAATCCAGTAAAATTCTTATCAATTATATCTGTTAGTTTATTAACAGCTTCTGTATTATTTGTAGCCTTTATATTTTTATTTATTCCTTGTCCATCAAAAATATCATTAATTTTTCCAATACCTATAACGTTATAACTATTTTCAAGCAAACTATCTAATATTGTTTTTTTTGGTGGCTTAACAGCGTAATCTTTTCTACCATTACTAGATAATTTAAAAGCTCCGATTGTTCCTGTAAAGGGTCTAGCAATGATTCTCCCTACCCTCCACTCTTCTTTTAATGTAATTGCCCTAATACGTTCACAATATTGATATAAAGTAGATACGGGTATACAATCTTCGTGTGCGGCTACTTGTAGATCAGAGTCTGCTGATGTATATATAATTAGAGATCCATAGTTTAATTGCCGCTCTCCTAATTCTTGAATTATGGAATCATCATTACAGCATTTATTACCTATTACTTTTCTTCCAGTGACTTCTTCAATACTATTTAAAATATCAGCAGGAAAACCAGCATTAAAGGTTTTAAATGGAATATCATTTTTAATACCTACCATTTCATAATGGCCATTTAAAGTGTCTTTTCCTGCATTAATTGGCTTTGCAATTGTGTAATATGCTTCAGAATTATTGTTTTCCGTCAAATTTAGTGTGTCCAAAAAGCCAATTTTCTTTAAATTTGGTATAAATAAATTATAGTTTTCATTTATATGACCTAATGTATTTGCACCATTATCTCCAAAATTAATAGCATCAGTTGTCTCCCCTACTCCTAGGGAATCCAAAACCATTAAAAAAATTCTCTTAAATTTCATTAAAACATCTCCTTACTTGTGACTGCGTGGGTGATATTTGTTATAATCTTCTCTTACTTTATCATCGCTTTTATGAGTATATATTTTTGTAGTAGAAATATCTGAGTGACCTAGCATCTCTTGAATACTTCTTAAATCTGCTCCGTAATTGAGTAAATGAGTTGCAAAAGAATGTCGTAATGTATGTGGTGATACAGAACTATTAATACCTTTTTGTTTTAATAAGGCTTTCAATATTTTAAAAAATCCTTGCCTTGTTAATGGCATTCCATGATTATTTAAAAATAATTTATCACAGGGCTTGTTTTTCAATAGTAGGCTTCTTTTTTCTAAATATAGGCTTACATAATATATGGCATATTCTCCTAATGGTATTTCTCGCTCTTTGCTTCCCTTTCCCATGACACGGACGATACAATTTGTTGAATCTATATCGTTTAAATTAATATTTACTAATTCACTTACTCTTAATCCAGTGCCATACATTAATTCTAACATAGCTTTATTCCGATAGTCAAATGGAGTGTCTAAGTAAATATCTAGTAATTTTGTTACATCTTCTATACTCAGACTTCGTGGTAAATTTTTTCTTAATTTTGGCCTATCAACGGATTCACTTATATCTTCTTTTACTATTTTTTGTCTATATAAATACTTGTGAAAGTTTTTAATCACTGTTAAATTATGCGCGATAGTAGATGTTTTTTCCGTTCTTGATCTTTCCTTCAGAAATGATCTTAGTGTTTCTTGATTGATATCTTCAACCTTATGGATTTCTTTCTTTTGTAGAAATAATTCATATATATTTAAATCATTGCTATAAGATTGTTTTGTCTTATCTGATAAACCTTTTTCAAATATACAATAATTTATAAAATCCTCTATGGCAATATTAATATTCATAGTAATCACCTAATTATATTATATATAATCTTTCTTTTATTTACAAATATATTCATTAGATATTGTATAGCGTTTTATTAATATTTCTGATAAAATGGAATTGGTGATTACTATGGATAAACCATTAGCATATAAAATGGCACCCGTTCATCTTTCTGATGTAATTGGACAAAGTCATTTAATTGGTAAAGGAAAAATACTAACGAATTTGGTTAAAAACAAGAAATTGTTTTCTATGATCCTTTATGGTAAACCAGGGATTGGAAAAACTAGTATTGCGACTGCCTTAGCCAATTCATTAGGTGTTAGATATCGTTTTTTAAATGCTACGATTCATACAAAGAAAGATTTAGATATTGTAATAGAAGAAGCTAAAATGTATGATGGCTTGATCTTAATTATGGATGAAATTCATAGGTTACATAAGGATAAACAAGATGTTTTACTTCCACAATTGGAAAGTGGTTTAATTACTTTAATTGGTATGACTACCTCTAATCCATATCATTCTATCAATCCAGCAATTAGGAGCCGTTGCCAATTGTTTGAATTGAGGGATTTATCAACTACAGATATTATAACGGGTTTAAAAAGAGCTATAAAGCATCCAGATTTAGTCGGAATAGAAATAGATAAGGAAAGTATACAGTTGATTGCTAAACTGTCAGGAAACGACCTTAGATATGCCTATAATCTTTTGGAAATTGCCTACTACTCGTCTGATAATAAAAAAATTACTTGTGAATGTATAAAAAGTATAAATAATCGTCCGGTATTCTTTTCTGATAAAGATGGTGATGGACATTATGATGTCTTAAGTGCTTTTCAAAAATCGATTCGAGGTAGTGATGTTGATGCTTCCCTACACTATTTAGCAAGGTTAATTACCGAAGGGGATCTAGAATCTATTTATCGTAGAATGAGTGTTATTGCCTATGAAGATATTGGTCTTGCAAATCCATCTATTGGACCAAAAGTAGATGCTGCAATTGCGGCGGCAGAACGCGTTGGATTGCCGGAAGCACGAATTCCTCTTGGTACTATTGTTGCGGAAATGGCACTTTCTCCTAAAAGTAATAGTGCACTTATGGCCTTAGATTTAGCATTAGAAGATATTGAAAAGGGAAATGTAGGAAGTATTCCCCCTCACATTAAAACAGATTCTTCTGATTATAAATATCCTCATAGTTATAATGGTGCTTTTGTAAAGCAACAATATTTGCCAAATTCTATAAAAGATAGAAAATATTATGTTCCAAAAGATTTAGGATATGAAAAGCAGCTCAAAGAAATTTATGATCGATTAGAAAAAATAAAGCATACAAATTGATATTTGTATGCTTTATAAATTTAGAATAAATAATTGAATCAGTATATTTGAATCTATTGTAGAGGTTTTAATTTTTTTATCTATGTTATTTATTTCAATCATAATACTACGTAATTCCTCTTTACTATATAGATTAATTAATTCTTTTGTCTTTGCAATTCTATAGGACTTCTCATTCAAAATTTTTGATATCTCTTGATTAGACAAATGTTTATCCGCTAATACTTTTACTTGATAGATAATTTTCATTTGGCTTCCTAATAATCCTAAAATAGATAACGGTTCTATATTATATTTTAATAGTTTGTTATAAGCGTTTAAAGCATTCTTTTTGTCTTTTTCTGCAATTGATCTTGAAAACTGAAAAGTTAATTCACTACTATCTTCTAATTTTTCTATAACGAGGCTTTCAATATCTTGTTTCGTTATTTCTTTTTCCTTCAGTTTAAAATCTTTTAATTTTAAACATTCGTTATAAAGTTTTGTTATGTCGTTTTTACAGTAGTTGCAAAGTAATGATATAACTCCTGTTTCTAATTTATAATTTTTTAATTGTTCTTGCGTATATCTTAGGGGATCTGTTTCTACTTGTATATACGTTGTTAGTTTCTTTATATCTTTAACTATTTTTTTTCTATCATCTAATTTCTGCGTACAGATTATTAGTAAATTATTTTTCTCAGGATTTTCTAGATATTTGAAAAGATGTTGAAGAATTATCTCATTACTATCTATAGTAATATTTTGAAAATTAGAAATAATAATTACTTTTTTTTCCGATAGAAAACCATACGTATCTAAATCTTCTAGTGCATTTTCTAATAAGGAAATATCTAAATCATAATTACTCCTAATGGCATTACTAAAATTGTTTTTTTCTATTAATTCCTCTATTTTTATTTTTAATGATGTTTGATCTATACTTTCTAATAAGTAGCAACTATTATTCATTATTTAACATTTCCTCTATCTTTTTAAATATGGTTGGAAGCATTGATTGATCTTTTCCTCCGCCTTGTGCAAAGGTTTGACTACCTCCCCCATTTCCAGATGCAATGATTGCAGCTTCTTTTACAGCAAATCCTGCATTTAGATGACAATTACTTCTTGCAATAAATTGAATACTATTTTCTTTATTTATATTCGCAAAAAAGATGAAGCCTGTTCCTAACTGTTGTAGTAAAGAGTCGGCAATGGTTTTTAGAAGATTTATATCTTTTAGAGATGTTTCCATGATAATACCTAATGTACCCCTATAGTCTTTAATATGATTTTTATATATATCTAGATTTTCTAGAGTTTTCTTTTCTTTTTCTAAAAGATATCTTTTTTCTAGATTTTTTACTTCCTGTTGAATATAATTTAATTCATTTCTATTAAATAATATATCTTTATATGAAACAGGTTTATTATTATCAATTTCAACATCAAAATTCAATATAATTCCATTTTGCTTTCCTTCATTCAAAATTGTTTTAGCTTTTGATAATAGTTTAATCATTTCATCATTATATGGTTTAATTACCTCAAATAATGTTGATTCGATTTTATCTTTTGTGGTAGCTTCTATTCGATAGATATTACTACCTTTTGATTCGCAAAGATAGATGGCAAATTTATGAATGTCACTAGTATTTGAAACATGTGTTCCTCCGCATAATTCTATAGATTTGCCAATTTTTACAACTCTAACAACATCTCCGTATTTTTCACTAAATAAAGCCATAGCTCCTAATTGTTTTGCTTTTTCAATTGGTAGTATTTCTGTAGAAACAACTAGATTTTCGGCTATCATCTCATTAGCAAAAGCTTCGACTTCTAATAACTTATCTTCTGTCATTTTACCTGGATATGTAAAATCGAAACGTAGCTTATTATCGTCTACATAACTACCTGCTTGTCTAATATCTTTAGATATTACTTGTTGCAGTGCATATTGTAAAATATGAACGCTAGAATGATTGGCTTCAATTCTTTTTCTTCTTTCTCTATCAATTACTAGTTCGCATTCATCACAAGCATGAATCGTTCCATCTAATAATTTTATTTTATGAATATGTTGTCCATTTGGTCCTTTGAAAACATCTAGAACTCTGGCTTTAAAATTTTTCCCAACAATCATTCCAGTATCACTAACTTGTCCACCAGATTCTGCGTAAAAGCAAGTCCTTTCTAAAGCAATATAACCATCATGGTCTAATTTTTCCAATCTTTTTTCCTCATAAAAACAAGCAATAACAGATGTTTTTAAACGATAAATTCCATATACAAATGTTGAATCATCATCAAACTCTAATAATGCTTTATTTTGACTGGCCATTGAAGATTTTGTTTTGGCATTTTTCTTGGCTAATTCTTTTTGAATATTCATATATTTATTAAATTCTTCTTGTGATACAGTATATCCTAAATCATTCAAGTATTCCAGAGTTAATTCAAATGGGAATCCATATGTATCATATAATTTAAATGCTTCTTCTCCGCTAATCATTCCATCTTTTGAATCTTTTATCAGCTCTTTTAATCTGCGTTCTCCAGCTTCTAATGTCTTTAAGAATAAGTTTTCTTCTTCTAAAACCAAAGCTTCAATATATGCTCTTTTTTCTATTAAATAAGGGTAAGCTTGTTTCATAACCTCTATAACATCCGAAACAAGTTTATACATAAATGGGCATGATAATCCTAAAATTTTGCCAAAGCGTACGCTTCTTCTTAGTAGTCTTCTGATAACATATCCTCTTCCAACGTTTTCAAAACTAGCGCCATCTGCTAAGGCAAAAGTGATTGCGCGTACATGATCCGCAATAATTTTGTATTCTTTTTGACCAGTATAACTGCTGTTGGCTAATTCTTCAATATGGTGAATAATTGGCTGAAAAAGATCTGTTTCGAAGTTACTATCGACATTTTGAAAGATACAACACCAGCGCTCTAAGCCAGCACCAGTATCAATATTCTTATGTGGTAATTCCTGGTATTCTGATCTTTTTAATCCGTCCTTAGAATTAAATTGGCTAAAAACATTATTCCATATTTCTACATATCTTTCTTGATCTAAGTCGTTTTTAAATTTTTCTAAGGCATCATTATTCGGATCATATTTTTTTCCCCTATCAAAGAATATTTCAGAATCTGGACCACAAGGCCCTTCCCCTATTTCCCAAAAATTTTCTTTTAATCTAATTATGTGTTCTTTCTCTAATCCTACTTCAATCCAATAATTATAGGCATCCTCATCTTCCATATAAATTGTAACATATAACAAATTTTTATCTATCCCAAAATACTCTTCAGATGTCAATAATTCAAATGCATAAGAAATTGCTTCCTTTTTAAAATAATCGCCAATTGAAAAATTCCCCATCATTTCGAAAAATGTTTGATGTCGTTTTGTTATTCCTACATTTTCAATATCGTTTGTGCGAATGCATTTCTGAATACTAACCAGTCTTTTAGAATCTGGAACTTGACTTCCATCAAAATATTTTTTTAATGGTGTTACGCCTGCATTTACCCATAATAAACTATCATCATTAATAGGAATGAGTGGAGCACTTTCTATAAATTTATGTTTTTTCTTTTCAAAAAAATTGATCCATGTTCTTCTAATATCATTATGACTCATGTACTTCATTTTTATATTCTCCTTCTTTATTTATGTCTTCTATAATTTCGTTTAGCCGCTTATAATATTCATCAAGATTTCCATTATTTAATAAATAATAATCTGCAAAGGCAATAGGTCCGCCTTTATCTAGATCTTCTATTTCTGTTACGTCTCTATAAAAAATGGCAGCTTGATTAAATGGTCGGTCTTCTCTGGTTTGTACTCTACTATATCGAATTTTTTTATCTATCACTACACAGATTAATTTTAAATTAGGAAAATGTTGTATTAAATATTTATATTCTTGCCAAGAGTATAATCCATCTAAAACTACATTATGAGTTTTTAACTCTTTTTCAATATCTGGTTTCAAAAATTTTGCAAGACATTCTTTTCCGTAGTCTTTTCTTAATTTTTCCCTGAATTCTTTTTCGCTTTTGCCATCTTCTGTGCGAACAATCTCCGCTTCTTCCATTAATTTGTAGGTAATTCCTCCGAAGTATAATTTTGCCCAATTGTTTTTTTGTAGATATTCTGTAATGACACTTTTACCAGAACCGCTCATTCCGACAATTGCAATTAATTTATTCATGTTTGGATACCTCTTGTTCTTTAACTATTTTGTGCACTATTTCTTTTAAATTTTCTATACTTGTATTTTCTATTTCATAGTCGAAGTTGTGATAGTCTTCTAATTCAATTTCAGTAATATGATTCTTTTCTTCTATATTTAAGCCGTTATCATAATTTAATCTGATTAAATGGATTGTAATAACATTGTCATATCTTTTCTTTAATTCCGTTAGTTCCATAATTAAACGACAATCTGTTATGATGAAAGTATCAAAGAAATTACTCAATATTTCAATATCTTCACTAAGACGATCCAATAGGAAATAGTTTTTGTGTAATTTTTCTTTTATGATTTCTATTCCCATTTTTTGTAAAAATTCCCTTGGTTTTTCACCAGATCTTTCATCCCAATCAAAATGATTTTTGGCATAGTTATATAATGGTTCTGTTAGATGGAGAATACAAGGTTTATAGCTATACTTTTTTAATTCTTCTTTCAATAATGTACCAAATAGATTTTTCCCTGATCCCGCCGGACCTGCAATAACATAAAGATTCATTTTTTCCCTCCAAACAAATAAAAGACCTTTTTAGGAGGACAAAATGCCCGGTACCATCCTAATTCGGTCTTAATTTTTAATAACGGTTTTCCCGATAAAACTCCGAAAGTAGCTTCTCAAAACATTCATTACTAATTCCCACCACCATTAGCTCTCTGTAAATTACTTGTTTTGATACTTATCTTTCATCTACATTTTATTTACTCTATTAAACTATTTTTCTCATTCATTTTTTCATCCATAAATAGATAAATGGTTTTACAACATGACACTATAGGTGTTGCAACTATCATCCCTATAATACCAAAAAAATGTTCAAAAATCAAGAGGCTTAAAATAATAACTATTGGATGTAATTTTGTTTTTTGTCCCATTATTATTGGTTGATATAAATTATTTTCTAGTAGTTGGATAATAATAATAGAAATAATTGTAAATAAACCTACCGCTGGAGATGTTGCAAAACCGACAATTATGGCAGGAATTGCTCCGATATATGGACCAAAATAAGGAATTATATCAGTAATTGCACAAAATAATGCAAAGATAAAAGGTTCCTTTAATCCAGCTAAATAAAGACCTATTGCTTGTGTTAAAAATACTAAAATCATAATAAGCAGTACTCCTTGAACATATTTTCTTAAAGAATCGTTAATTCTTTCATATAATTCTTTTGTATTTTGATGCCATTTTTGTGGTAAAAGCTTTAATGCATATTGTCTTATTTTATTAAAATCATATAATATATAAAAGCTAATTATTATTCCTAAGAAAAAAAGAGCTCCCCCACCTATTATATTCTTACCAATATCAATAATAATATTAGGTAGATTGTCTGAAGAAGTGTAAATAAATTTTTCAATTCCTCCATATAATTTCAATAATACTCTTTTTATTTCTAAATTGTTTTGAATATTTAGTAGTTTTTCAATCCATAATTTTAATTTATTTAAAATTTCTGGTAGAGTTATAGCAAAATCTTTTAATTCTTTCATCACTAGGGGAATGAAATTACAGAGAAT
>Ga0265301_10007530_pt1 | contig 10194 bp, 6 predicted proteins | sample AusTroGonzalo_MG_2_FD_193488 | JGI IMG/M metagenome (GOLD analysis project Ga0265301, IMG submission 193488) | Bovine rumen microbial communities from tropical cattle in Woodstock, Queensland, Australia - Gonzalo_04 | ecosystem: Host-associated > Mammals > Digestive system > Stomach > Rumen ...
CGGCTCCGGCAGGGGAATGTCCAGTCACCAGCATAATCCCTTTGTGATTCTCTGTGACCGGCTGGCAACAGAAGATCACGGCGACTGCTATGGGTTGATGTATCTGTATTCCGGCAGTTTTCGCGCTGAAATCGAAGGTGAACCGTACGGGTCCGTCCGCGCGGTCATGAGCCCCGGGGACGAAAGCTTCCGCTGGACATTGCAGCCGGGTGCGCAGTTTGCCGCGCCGGAAGTCCTGATGAGCCGGGCGGACGGGCTGACAAAACTCAGCCAGCAGTATCATAAGGCTGTGCGCGAAAACATCTGCCGCGGTGAATATAGCCTGGCACACCGGCCTGTCCTGATCAACAGCTGGGAAGCTGCCTATTTCGATATCAGCGCCGAACGAATCCTGAAACTGGCCGGACAGGCAGCATCCCTCGGAATTGAACTGTTTGTGCTGGATGACGGATGGTTCCGCGGCCGGAAAGACGACAACGCCGGCCTGGGAGACTGGGAATACGATCCGGAAAAGCTGCCGGAAGGACTGGATCATCTGATTGCTGGCATCCGTGAAACGGGTATGCTGTTCGGCATCTGGGTGGAGCCGGAAATGGTCAACGAGGATTCGGACCTGTACCGCGCACATCCCGACTGGGCTCTGGCGGCGCCGGGACGGAAGCCTGCCCGCGGCAGAAACCAGCTGGTGCTGGATCTGTCCCGCGTAGACGTGCAGGATTATATCATTCAGTTTATGACCAACCTGCTGACAAAGTATGATATTTCCTACATCAAATGGGATTTCAACCGAAGCGTTGCAGACGTATACTCTCACCTGCTTCCGGCGGAACAGCAGGGCGAGGTTGCACACCGCGGAATTCTCGGGCTGTACCGCGTTCTGGAAACGCTGACCGCGCGCTTCCCGAAGGTGCTGTTTGAAGGATGCGCCGGGGGCGGCGGGCGCTTTGACGCCGGGATGATGTATTATACGCCCCAGATTTGGGGCTCGGACGATACCGATCCGATTGAGCGGCTCACCATCCAGAAGGGAACCAGTTTCGGCTATCCGCTCAGCATGGTCGGCGCGCATGTATCGATTGCCCCGAACCATCAGACCGGACGGACTACCCCGATTTCCACCCGGGCGGCGGTGGCTATGACCGGCGCGTTCGGCTACGAGCTGGATCTGAGCCTGATTACCGCGGAGGAACAGGCAGAGATCCGCAGGCAGGTTCAGGAATATCGGGAAGACGAGCAACTCATTCAGCGGGGACTGTACTATCGCCTCGGCGAGGATACGGAAGGAATGGATGCATTTTCCTGGCTCCTGGTCAGCGAGGAGCAGGATCAGGCGTTGCTGACTGTCGTTGCGACGGCGACCCACGGGAATGCCCCGCTGATCCATGTCCGGTTCAAAGGCCTGGATCCGGCTGCCCTGTATGAGCTGCGCGAAGACGACCTGGTGCGTTCCGGCGCGGCGCTGATGAACGCAGGTTATACGCTGCCCCAACTGACAGGCGACTATCCTGCCTTCCGGCTTCACCTGAAGAGAGTGCAAAACGGCGCCGGCAAAGAGGAATAAGCGATGGCAAACAGGCTTGCAAACTGGTTTCAGACCGAACGTGAAAAGATGCGGGAACTGACCGCTCAAGAGAAGGCCCAGTACGTATGGAGCTATTACCATCTCTGGATTATCGGGATTACCGCTTTTCTGGCGATCAGTATCTTCCTGACGGTGCGCATTACGACCGCCGTCAAGGAGGAATGGCTTTACGGCATGTTTGCCAATACCATGGCGAACGCGGGAAACGGGTCTGAGCTATGGAAAGACTTCACGGAATTCTCAGGGCTGGATCTGACGGAAAAACGGGTGGAGTTTAATGCCGAAGCCTATTTTGACTATCTGAAGAACCAGGCGAAGGGAAACGACTACTATAATGCCTTTGTTGCCCTGACGGACGGCGGAATCCTGGACTTCATCACGATGGAGACTCCGTCGCTGGAAGCACTGGCTCAATCAGGCCGGCTGACGGATCTGAATCTGGAACGATGTCAGGAACTGCGCGATCGATATGCGGACCGGCTGGTCTACTTTCACGGCGTTGAAGGAGATATTCCCGTAGGCTTCGACATATCAGACAGCCTTCTGGTGACACGATACGGTCTGTACAAGGACAGCTGCGCGATCGGAATCGGCGCCCGGTCGGAAAAGATGGATACGATTGCGCTGTTTATGCGTTTTATCCTGGAGGAGAAATAGCCCATGCGGGACTGGATCAATTCGTTCTTATCCAACGACAGCACCTTCGGCAAAACAATGACGAAGATCGGTATCATTATCGGCGCGAATCTGCTGTTTGTGCTTGTTTCACTGCCGGTGGTTACCATCGGCGCCGCATGGGCAGCAACACTCCATGTCATGTTCAAGGTTCTCAGAGGAACCGAAACTCTCAATCCGATCAAAATGTTCTGGACAGGATTCAAACAGAATTTCAAACAGGCGACGATTGCCTGGCTGATCATTGTGGCGCTGGGTTTCCTCGGATGGGTTGATATCCGCTTTCTGTTCCACATGGGCGGCGCTATGGTGAATTTTCGCTATGCCGTTTACGCAGTGGGCGTGGTGCTGCTGATCGGCGCGATCTATCTGTTTCCCACGATGGTTGCGTTTTCCAACAAACTGACGGTGCTTTTCCGCAGCGCCTATTATTTTGCATTCAAAAAACCGCTGAAACTGATTGTCCTGCTTTTCTTCTACGTAGCCCCGATGGTGCTGACCTATACAGACGCGCAGATGCTGCCGCTGTACGCGTTTATCTGGTTCTTCTTCGGATTCGGCGCGATCGCCATGCTGACAGCCAAACTGCTGGTGACAGACTTTGCAAAGTTGCTGCCGCTGGTTGACTCGGAAGGAAATTATTACTACGACGAGAACGGTAAGCCGCTGATGCCCGGTGATGAAGATAAGATCGTCGGCGACAGCGGATCCTATTCGACGGTCGACGAGGATATCCTGAAGGAGATGCTGGAACTGGATATGGGAGAAGGGAAGACACAAAAAAAGAAATCCGGCCGGAAGTCTCCTGATGAGACAAACTGAAACATGGATTAAAGGAGGAAATACGATTATGCCGAAGATTACATTTATGGGCGCGGGATCCACGGTTTTTGCCAAGAACGTGTTGGGTGACAGCATGATGACACCGGCGCTGGAGGAGAGCACGATTGCCCTGTACGACATTGACGCCGTGCGATTGGACGAATCCGCGCAGATGCTGGAAGCCATCAACCGCAATAACGGATCAAAAGCCAGGATTGAGAAGTATCTGGGTGTCGAAAACCGGAAGGAAGCGCTGCGCGGCGCGAACTATGTCGTCAATGCGATCCAGGTGGGCGGATATGATCCCTGCACGATCACCGATTTCGAGATTCCGAAGAAATACGGCCTGAAGCAGACGATCGCCGACACACTCGGTGTCGGGGGCGTATTCCGTGCCCTGCGCACGATCCCGGTGATGCTGGACTTTGCCCGTGACATGGAAGAGGTCTGTCCGGATGCGTGGATGCTGAACTATACCAATCCCATGGCTATGCTGACCGGCGCGATGCTGCGGATGACAGGGGTCAAAACCGTGGGCCTCTGTCACAGCGTGCAGGTCTGCGCTTCTACCCTGCTCAAGGAACTGGGCATGGAATATGATGATACGGTGCAGTGGAAGATCGCCGGAATCAATCACCAGGCATGGTTGCTGGAATGTACCAAAGATGGGGTGGACCTGTATCCGGAGATCAAACGCCGGGCTTTGCTGTACAACGCGGGCAAGCTGGATATCGGCACCTTTGAGGAGCGGATCAGCGGGCTGAGCCAGGGGGATGAATTGCCCGAGTGGTGGATTGAGAACATGAAGAAGGAGTATAAACTCTATACGGAGACCGGGAAGCACGGAGATATGGTGCGGCTGGAGATCATGCGCCGGTTCGGCTACTATATTACCGAGTCCAGCGAGCACAATGCCGAGTATACGCCGTGGTTTATCAAGGAGCGCTATCCGGAACTGATCGACCGGTTCAATATCCCGCTGGACGAATATCCGCGGCGCTGCATTCACCAGATCGAGGACTGGAAAAAGCGCGGGCATGAGCTGACGCAGAACCCGACGCTGAGCCATAAGCGGACCCATGAGTATGCCAGCTATATTATGGAAGCGATGGAGACCGGCGTGCCCACCCGGATCGGCGGCAACGTGCTGAACAACGGACTGATCACCAATCTGCCGCGGAACGCCTGTGTGGAGGTTCCGTGCCTGGTGGACCGCAACGGCGTGCAGCCGACCTACATCGGCGATCTGCCGGAGCAGTGCGCGGCGCTGAACCGGACCAACATCAATGTACAGCTGCTGACGATCGAGGCGGCGCGGACGCTGAAGAAGGATTATATCTATCAGGCGGTGATGATGGATCCGCATGCGGGCGCGGAGCTGTCCATGGATGATATTGTGGCGATGTGCGATGAGATGATTGAGGCGCACGGGGACTGGATGCCGAAGTTCAGTTAAAGGGGCTTTCCGATCGCCCTCGCGCTCCTTCGGCTTCGACTGAAGATGTTATATATGAAGTGATTTAATTGAAAATGTCAAAAAACGCCGACTCAGATGAGCCGGCGTTTTGAAATACATGGAATTTTTATTTTTTCAGGGGGCGGACGGAGGAACCTTCGGTTAATTCTGTGGTCAGGGTAACGATCCGGCAGCCGCTTTCTTCATTCGAGAGCATATTCAGCATCAGATTGGCGGATTCCCGGCCGATGCTCAGCTGCGGCTGACGGATCAGGGTCAGATTCGGGAAGATTTCGCCGAAGAGCTCCAGCTTATCAAACCCGATCACGGAAAGATCCTCAGGGACGCGGACCCCGTTGTGCTGCAGGGCGAGCATGGTTCCGAGGGTCATTTCGAAATTGGTGACAAACAGGGCAGTCGGACGGTTCTTCAGCTTCAGCAGGTCCAGCACCGCCTGATATCCTCCGTCCATGGTATAGTCGCCGTACCGGATATATTCCTCCGTCGGTTTGATCCCGGCCTCATTCAGGGCGTTCAGATAGCCGGTCAGACGCTGATTGGTGGTATACAGATTGGGACTGCCGAGGACGAGACCGATCTGCCTGTGGCCGAGGCCTGTCAGCTTTTCAACGGCCTGGCTCGCGGCATGAACATTGTCAATGATGACGGCGCTGACTTTGCCGCGAAGGCTCTCGATCAAGCGGTCAATGAGCAGCACGGGAATCCCGGAGGCAAGGGGTGCCTTCAGATGGGCGCCGGTGGTATCGGTCGCCATATTGATCAGGCCGTCTACCCGCCGGTGAAGCAGGAACTCCACCGCGTCCTTTTCCCGTTTCGGATCGCTGCGGCAGTCGCAGACGATGACCGCGTAATCATGCTTGCGGAGAATATCTTCCATAGAGGAGATAATGGACGTGATGAAGGCGTTGCTCAGTTCGGGAATGATAACGCCGATGACGCGGGAGTGCTGCGTTTTCAGGCTGCGGGCAACTTCATTGGGCACATAGTGCAGCTTTTTGACGGCAGCCTCAATCAGCACGCGGTTCTTTTCCCGGACGGTTCCGCCGTTGAAGTATTTGGAAATCGTCGCCAGACCGAGACCAGTCTCGCGGGAAAGATCCTTCATTGTTGCTGCCATATGCATTTCCTCCCGAATCATTACCATTATTCTAACATTAAGTGATGCTGATTGCAATACGAAACGTTTCATTATTTTATGGAAAATCAGCGGGAGAACAATAAAGAATTATATTATTCCGTGGTTAATGAAACGTTGTGCGAAATCGGGAATTGTGCTATCATGCCATTGAGGACAGAAACGCATAGGACAGACGAGGAGCGATGACATGAGCCGACGCGAACCGCATTTTGTGAGCAGATATTTCCTGAAGATGATGCTCTCCTATTGCCTGGTGATCGTGGTCGGACTGGGCTTGGTTTCTGTGTTCACAACCTCGTGGGTGACAGCGAGGCTGACCGAAAAGGAGTCCAGGGTTGACCGGGAACTGGTGCTGCAGGCGAGGGACTACAGCGACGAAAAATACAGAACCATCCAGAATATCTTTGCCCAGTTATATATGCCGCTGAGCTATTACGGAAACAACAGCGTCATGGATTACCTGAACCCCCGGAAACCGGCGGGGGCGGACAAAAAGACAAAACGGGAAGTGATATCGGGGTATCTGCAGGACATCTGCGGTTCCAACAGCTTTATCTCCGACGCTTTTATCGCGGATTACGGCGACCGGGAAATTTATTTCTTTTCCAATATCCCGGGAAGGGACAATTCCCTTGATTATGATTTCTTCAGCCAGGGACTGCCCGGAGGGGAAGTGGACAACAGGACCCGGTTTGTTTCCAATTATATCCCGGAGTACATCAACAAAAGCAGCGTCAACAATTTTGAAGTGCTTTCCTATTGTATCTATCTGTTTGACCAGAACGCGATCCGCTTCAACAAGCCGCTGGGCTATATCGTGATCAATGTGCGGGCGGATCATTTCCGGAACGCCATCCGGACGACGGACGGGCTGAACGGGACCCTGTTTGTGACTGACCGAAACGGGACCCTGCTGTTTGATTCTTCCGGCGGGGAAACCGGAAAACCGTTCGACGGGAAACCGTACGGGATTACTGATTTTGATGACATACAATCCTCCGCGGATTACGTGATCAATACGCAGACTTCCGAAAAGACGGGATACCGGTTTATCAATGTTGTCGAACAGGATGTGATCCGGCGGGAAGCCGGTGTGATCCGCCGCAGCCTTTACGGCATCCTGCTGGCCTGTGTGGCGATGGCGCTGATTATCAGTTTTGTTTCGGCGCGACTGTTCTCCAGGAGAATCAATCAGCTGGTTCAGAAGATGCGCATGATGGATGTGGGGGAATTCAACGTCACAACGGACGTGAAATCCAACGATGAGATCGGCTATCTGGAGCAGAGTTTCAACAGCATGGTTACCAGACTGGACAAGCATATCCAGACAGCCTATGTCTATCAGCTGGAATCGAAAACGGCGGAACTGAAAGCGCTGCAGGCGCAGATCAACCCGCATTTTCTGTTCAACACGCTTGAATCCATCCGCTTCAACGCCCTGGAGCACCAGGATGCGGATACGGCAAAGATGATTCATCTGCTGGGCAACCTGTTCCGGTGGAATATCCAGAGCGGAGGCCTTTTCGTGGAACTGCGGCAGGAGATCAACTACGCGGAGACCTTCATCGAACTGCAGAAGCTGCGGTATGCCGACGCCTTTGATTTCATCACGGAGGTTCCCCAGAAATTGCTGACGCTGGGCGTGCCGAAATTCATCCTGCAGCCGCTGGTGGAGAACGCGATCAAACACGGGCAGAAAGGGGTTTCGTCCGGCGGAATCATTACGATTTCCGCCAGGCTGGGGGAAGAGGCCGGTCAGAGTGAAGAGTGGAGAGTGGAGAGCGGAGAGAAGAAATCGGGAACGCTGGAAATCACGGTTGAGGATAACGGGCACGGGATGGATGAGGAAACCGTACGGCGGATTACGGAACGGCTGGGTCAGCCGGAGACGGAGGAAGGCGACCACTACAGCATCGGCCTGAGCAACGTTCATCAGCGGATCCGGATCTTGTTCGGAGAACCATACGGACTGACGATCCGGAGCGAGCCCGGCGTCAGCACTGCCATTCGGATTCTGATGCCCGCGAGAAGCAAGGAGGAACTGGAAGCCTATGTACAGAGTAATCATCGTGGATGATGAGCCTGTGATCCGCCGTGGACTCCGGGAGACCATCGAGTGGGACGCGCTCGGGCTCGAAGTGGCCGGGGAAGCGGCAGACGGGGCAGAGGCGCTGAAACTGATCCGGGAGATCCGGCCGGAGATTCTGATCACGGATATCCGGATGCCGGAAATGGACGGGATTGAACTGATCCGGGAAGTCAAGAAGCTGGACCTGAATGTCAAGATTACGATCCTGAGCGGCTACAGCGATTACGATTATCTGAAGGCCGCGATCCGGCTGGGCGTGGACAACTATCTGCTGAAACCGATCGACAACGACGAGCTGATCTCCAATCTGAAGAACGCAGTCAACGAGATTGAAAAGGAGGCGGCAATCAGCCTGCAGATCCGGCAGGGAACGGTGCTGCTCCGTTCCAACACGTTGCGCCGGCTGGTGACCGGCAACATCAGTCCGGAAGAACTGAAGGAAAAAGCCGAGTTCCTGCATATCCCGCTGGACGCGGAACGGTATCTGTGCGCGGTCTGCTCCATGAACCGGCAGATCCCGGCCGAACTCCGGGATCAGTTTTTCCGGGACGTGATCGCCGAAAAAAGCGGCGGACGGCAGATGGCTTTTATGGACGGAGACGGAAACCTGGCGCTGCTGCTGATTTTTGACGATGTGCCGGAAGACCGGAAAGGGACGCAGCAGGAGCTGGAAGACCTTGCGGAAAGAGCCATGCGGGAGAGAGGAATCCCGCTGATGATCGGCGCAGGACGACTGGTGGAAAAAACCGGACAGATACAGATTTCCTATGAAAGCGCAAAGGAAGCGCTGGAATATGGGGCTTTCCTGAAAAACGGCGGCGTGATCTGGTACGATGAAGTGCCGGAAACGTCGCAGGCAGAACAGATCACGGACCGGATTGATTATGACCGGATGAAGGACTATATCCGGCGCGGCGAACAGGAAAACCTGAAGGATTATCTGTGCTATGAACTGGATGCCATGACAGCTGAAGTCGGCGTTTCGCATCATCGGATCCGCAATCTGATCATGCATATCGCCGTACGGATAACAGACTGTTTCCGGACGATCTACGGCAGTATGAACGCTTTCCGGGAGCCGGCGGATTTTGATTTTGCACGGCTGTTCACCCTGCGCAGTTATGATGATATGAGGAACTGGCTGTTTCGGTTGTGCGATGAACTGTTTGCCGCGAACCGGGCTTTGCTGGGCAGAAGCACATCTGTTGTGGGACTGGCGGTCGACTATATTATGGAACATTATCGGGAAGGGGTAACGCTCCGGCAGGTGGCGGCGGACTGCCATGTCAATACTTCCTATCTGGGGCAGATCTTCCGGAAGGAAACCGGCAGCGCCTTCACGGACTATGTGAACGCGTTGCGGATCCAGGAAGCCAGCAGGCTGCTGAGCGATCCGACACTGAAGGTCTATGAGGTCGCCGAGCAGGTGGGGTTCACCGATTATCATTACTTTCTGAAGATCTTCAGGAAAGTGACGGGGAAATCGCCGACGGATCTGAGGAACTGAAAATTTGACACCATAATCAAGAAATCTTCACATTGCGAAACGTTTCACTTCTGTATACAATACAGTCAAGAAGCGCGCAGGCGCTGAGAAACTTCATAAAAAGGAAAGGGAGAAGAAGAAAATGAAGAAACTGTTGTCCATCCTGCTGTGTGTGCTGCTGGTATGCGGAACGTGCTGTGCCGCGCTGGCGGAAGAAACCGAGATCGTGTTCTGCGTGAACATTCAGCCCCAGCTGCCGCTGGAATTCTGGCAGGGCATCGCTGACCGCTATATGGCGGCTCATCCCGATGTGAAGGTCAAGATCGACGGCAACCCCTCCTCCAACGTGACCCTGTTTGAGTATCAGAAGACCCTGCTGGCCACGGACCAGTTCCCGGATGTCATGGTCATGCAGAACCCCGCCGACTTCGTGCCCAGCGGCGCGCTGCTGCCCTTCGAAGACGGTGAGCTGGATTATCTGGCCGATCCCGAAGTCGGCAAGATCGGCGGCAAACAGTATGTCGCCAACTACAAGAAGCAGATCATCGGCGTGTTCTACAACAAGGATCTGTTCGCAGCCAACGGCATCGAAGTGCCGCAGACCTGGGACGAACTGGTTGCCGCCAGTGAAAAACTGCTGGCCGCCGGCATCCAGCCCTTCTCCATCGGCATGAAGGACGGCTGGCCGCAGGCTCAGCTGGCCAACATGTTCGCCGGCACCGACCTGCTGGCGAAGGATCCCCACTGGGGCGCAAAGCGCAACGCCAACGAAGTGAAGTTCAACAATGAAGACCTGAAGAAGGGCATGGAGAAATACCAGACCATCTGCACCAAGTACGCGGGAGACAACCTCAACGGCATCACCTACACCCAGATGCTCGAGCTGTTCTTCACCGGCAAAGCCGCGATGCTGCCCATGGGTTCC
>Ga0265301_10007534_pt1 | contig 10192 bp, 6 predicted proteins | sample AusTroGonzalo_MG_2_FD_193488 | JGI IMG/M metagenome (GOLD analysis project Ga0265301, IMG submission 193488) | Bovine rumen microbial communities from tropical cattle in Woodstock, Queensland, Australia - Gonzalo_04 | ecosystem: Host-associated > Mammals > Digestive system > Stomach > Rumen ...
CGCATCAATCATGATGGCATCCGTTCCTTCTTTCTTTCTGATGGCCATAGATACACCTCCCCCCATCGTGATATAACCGACATCACTACTGACAATCACTTCTGCCTGACTATCCAAGAGATTACCAAAGATAATTTTGATAGTCGAATTATTAATGCGATATTCTTTTTCTTGTTCCATATCTTCTGTGTTTTTATAAATCCCAAATCTTAACAGTATAGTCATCTGAAGCAGAAACTATTCTTTTGTCATCAGGGCTAAAGAATGCAGAATTTACGAAATCATCATGTCCTTCAAATACTTGTAAACAATTGCCTGATTTTTCGTCCCAGATTCGCAAGGTATAATCGTCCGAGGCAGAAATAATAAGTTTTCCGTCAGAACTGAAAGATACAGAATTGACATCATCTTTGTGTCCAGTTAAAACTTTTATACATTCTCCATTATTGGCATTCCAAATGCGAATGGTGTTGTCTGCTGATGCAGATGCAATTAGTTCCCCGCTTGGGCTGTATTTAGCAAACCATACACCATCGTTGTGACCTCTTAAGGATTTTATGCAATGACCATTGGCTAAGTTCCAAATTCGAATGGTTTTGTCTTCTGATGCAGAAACTACAAGATTTCTATTCGGACAAAAACTTGCATAATAAACTTCTCCCCCATGTCCAGAAAGAGTGTAAATGCATCGCCCTGTTAATGCATCCCAAACGCGTATGGTTTTATCTACTGAGGCGGATACGATATAATAACCGTCTTCACTGTATGAGACAGACCAAATACAATCTTCATGACCTCTTAATGATTGTAGACAATTGCCAGACTTTACCTCCCAAATGCGTATAGATGCATCATCAGAAGCAGAAACAACTTTAGTACCATCAGGACTATATGCGACACATGTGACAGAATCGACATGTCCCTTAATGATGCTTATGATTTGTCCATTATCAGCATCCCATATTCTCACAGATTTGTCATCTGAAGCAGAAACTATCTGTTTACCATCAGGGCTGAATATGGCAGATTCTACACAATTTTTATGCCTAAGCATAAGTATGCGATTACAATTTGTATTACTGGCTGTAATATTTTTTGAGGGAGATGTCTCAATGTTAGTGGTATAGTTGTCTTTTTCAATCCATATCCTTATATCCCGTAATAATTTCTCTTGTTGAGGCCTGTTTCCCCAATAGATGGTATCTGTAAATCTGTAAAGGAAACGGAATTCTTTAATCATTTTGCTATTATCTATATTGATAATGACAATATGATTTTTTGTTTCTTCTTTAGCATAAGACAGTTCAAGTAATGCATACTCTGATACTTGAGATTTTTTTGAGAGCATGAATAAAAAGACAGAACTTATGTCAATAGCATCAGTAATCGTTTTAATAAACCGAGGATCACCAGACTTAATACCTCCATCCAAATCCATCCAACATTTGGCATTTGTTGCCTGTTCAATCGTATTTTTGATGGCTCTTACTACTTCTAAGTCACCTCGGCTGTAACTAATAAAAATATGGTAGTTTTTGTCCATCATAGTCCAGCTTTTACGATTGTATCTTGTATTCTCCTCAAATTGCTTGATTGAATTTACAGGTACTCCCATATTCAGTACATTTATTATTCAACATTATCTCTAATTACAACTCTCAATCCCAATCCACTTGTTTTCTTCGAGTGGTCAGAAGCATAACGACGTGAAACGCGACAGTTCTTGGCTTCATGCCACCAGCTGCCACCACGACGGATAAAGATTGTGCCACTCGGTTCCACGTTAGATGCATAAGAATGAGCGGGAGTTTCTGTCCATTCCCATACATTTCCGCACATATCATATAGCCCTAGTTCATTTGGAGCCATCTCACCTACAGGATGAGTTGAACCATTAGAATTGCCCCTATACCAAGCCACCTCATTGAGGTTGTTGCTACCTGCGTATTTGTAGCCTAGACTCTTTTGTCCACCCCTGGCCGCATATTCCCATTCTTCTTCCGACGGAAGTGAGAATTTCATATTTGTCATTTTGGAGAGACGGCGAACAAACTCAGTAGCTTCATCGTATGAGATGTTTTCTATCGGGTAATGTCCATAATCATCACCATAGATGCTTTGATTGCCCCACGCTTGCGGATCCCATAATCCCGCAACCGCCCCTGTAGAAGCACCCCAGCCATTACTGAATGGCCTAGCATCGTTGCATATAGATTTCCATTGACGATTAATAATGGATTGCTCCTTATCTCTATTTTTTGATTTGTTATATCCCATAACTAATTCCCAAATATTTTGCGTTACAGGAAACTGACCGACATAGAATGTTGGTAAACTAATAAGATGTGCGGGATGTTCATTACTTTCGGCATTTTCAATTTGTTCTTCGGTAGCTCCAATCATCATTTCACCACCCTCCACTCGAATCATACTGAACTTTAGCACACCTAAATCCACCGAAAAAGAATCTCCACTTATTATTGTCTTCTCTAACTTGCGTTCTTCCCATTGAATCTCAATTTCCTTATCCTCATCGGAATCGATATGTTCTTTGAATACTTTCTGTTCTGCTGTGATAGCATTAACAGCCTTAAACCTATAATCTCCCTTCCGAGGAACTGGCAGATAATAAGGTTCATCTGACATCCCTTCAAGGCTACAAACCAATTTTCCTTCCTTGAATACTTGACAGTTTTCGTTGGAATAGAACTTGAAGACGGACGTAGTTTTTTCTTGCAAGTTAGGCTTAGAAAAGAGATATTCTTTCTCAATCAGTTTATCGAGGTATGCCTCAAAGTAAGAAAAGTTAAACACAGGAGCGTTCTTCAGTCTTAGTTCTTTCAGTCTCTCTGGAAAGAAATCCTCTGATGGCATCTGATAGCCATCAATCAGAATGGGAATGATATTCTTTCTTTTCTCTAATGCAAAGGCTATCTCATGGCAGAACCAATCCTTCTCCCAATCAACTTCCTTACAAGCGTCAAGAGAACCTTCTTCAAGAATGACAAACACATCCTTAGCATTCTCAATGTAGTTAAGCAATTGAGTATTGAAATTATCTCTCCCCATCTCTTCAAGGTCAAAGAATGTGGAGAACCCACGCGTAGTAAGCCTATAATACAGGTTGTTTGCTGTTGGTAAACTCTTCCGCTTATAGCTTATGAATATGTCGTATTTGTTTCGTTCCATTTTTATAAATCATATCACACTATACTACCTTTGTATTCAATTATTCATGTTAGAGTGAAGCGAAAGCCTATACTAATGTCACAATCTGTAGGGTTGCCCTTGTCTCGGTATGTGACTCTACAGTACTTTGATTCACTATACCAACATCCTCCACGCAATACACGATAAGAACCATGTGATGGCCCCTTAGGATTGTTTTGGTTGTGTTCTATATAATTCCCATACCAATCCTCACACCATTCCCAAATATTTCCACTCATATCATAAAGCCCTAGTTCGTTTGGATGTTTACCTTTCACTGGATGTGGTTTGTTACCACTGTTGTTAATATACCATGCCACACCGCCATTTCTGTTACCCCCCGAATATAAAAATCCTTGACTTTTGTTTCCACCTCTTGCTGCATATTCCCATTGCGCTTCAGTTGGAAGAGAAAAATGCATTCCTAATATGCTGTTTAATTTCATGATGAATTCTTGACAGTTATCCCAACTCACATCCCTCACTGGCAGGTTTTTCTCCTCTAGATGGGAGTAATTGTTGCCCATAACAGCTTGCCATAATTCCTGAGTTACCAGTGAATCGCAAATATAATAGTCATTAAGTGTCACCCAATGCTGTGGTTTCTCATTGCTTAATGCTTCAGAATCACTATCAAACGCCCCCATTTGGAAATGCCCACCTTCTACATGAATCATCTTGAACTGCACATCGCCCACATTGAATGTCATCTCTTTGGCCCGTTCCTCTTCATCACGGTGTTTCCTCTCATCTTCTTGTTTTCGTTCCTTGTCAGGATTACGTAGTTCCTCAAACTTTGTTTGTAATTTCTTGATTCTGGATTCGCAGTCTTCAAAATCTATTTGCGCCAACTTTAACTCCTGCTCTTTTTGCAGTATCACCTTCTTACGTTCGACTTTCTGTGACTCCAAAGCAGCAATTTCAGTTTCAATCTTTACAATCAGTTCTTGGCGTCTCTTATTTTCCTCCTGCTGTATACGTTGACGCTCAAGTTCCTCCCTCCTGCGTTTTTCTTCTGCTTTTGACTGCTCCTCTGAAGTTTTTATCTCATTTAAGAATGCTTTTACAGAAGTGATGATTTCTTGACGTCCTTTCTCTGGGTTCTTACTATAGTCAACATAGCTAAGGTCAGCAATTCTGAACATCACTTTCTTGTTATATGGGGTATTGTCAATACGAACAGGTATGATGTATTTACCAAACTCATCTGCACAGGCTATTTCCTTGCTAGTCCAAGTAGATTCGCATGCATTTTGGGTTGACAAAAACAGGAAAATGCGAGATGCTTCAATATTTGTGACTATTTTTTCTGTGAATTTGTCTCCGGAGTACACACCTTCTTCATCAAACCAATACGTAATGCCAGCTTCGGTTAGTGCCTCCTTGATTATTGATACCTCGTTGCCGGGAATTATGTTATTATGTTCATCCACGTAATCCTTACGTGAATAACTGATGAAAACATCAAATTTCTTCTGATTCATATCGTCTTAGGTTGTTATTTGGTCGCAAATATAGAAAAAAAACGGAAAAGTCAAAATCTTTTGCGAAAAAAAGAATTTAACATGCCTTTTTTGCCTGAAGGATAAGTCTTAATCAAGGTTTGGATTCCTTGTTCGAGTAATCAGTGAGTATAATGCATGTTGCTGATTCCCTTTATCTTAGCAACGGGCTTGTCGCTTCATCATTTCCTTAGCCTTTTCAAGTTGTTTCTGAGTCTCATCCAATAAATATTGCTCAGTTTCTCTATCTCTATTAATATCTTCTATGTCATTCTTTATGTCAACAACTTTTGCATATCTTTCACCATATTCGGGAACTAAAAGGTCTATTATTTTTTGATAATAATTTATGGCTGTAGTGTACTGTTCAATTATCCATTCTGATTGTGCAACTAACAACTCTTGCCATTTTACGAAATAGTACCAATCCTTTTGAGTGAAGTCTTCAAAAGTGTCAGTGTTCTTGTCCCGTATGGAATCGCTATATAATGTTTCTGCCTGATAAAAAATACTTCGTTGTAGTTCAACGTCTAAAACATACATATTTGCCATATGTTCATATATGGTCGCTTCTTGTTCTGGATAATAACCATTTTTATGAAGAACAGAAAGTGCTTTATTATAATAAGGAATACATTCGTCCAAAAAATATTGGGTATCGCCAATTTCCGCATAACTAACAGCAGCCTCAACACTTTCTTCACCATATATCTTCTTGTATATTTCATAAGCTTTTGTCGCACATTCTTGGGCTTTGTCCAAATACCGATTTAATCTTGTAATAAAACTATATTGGCACATGTATACAATAAATAATCGTCGTAAGCATGTCGCAACTTCAAGACTTTCTTCACCATAGTGTTTTGTGAGCAATTGTAATGCTTTTGGATAGTATGATAGCGTATTACACCCCAAGTCTTTGCCTAAATCTTCTACATCACCCATATACATATAACACAGACCTGTAATAGGACTGTCTCCACCATACTTCTCAATTGCAAGACACAATGCTTCTCGATAGTATTTTTCTGCGATATTAAAATAGTTGTCAGAACGGCAATAGTTGTTGATATATTCACCTGCTTCCAATTTCCATTTAATGTTTTTCGTATCAAGAGAGGCTCGCAGTTCAAGATAGTAGCCTGCGGAATCAAATTGTTGTTGAGCAAAAAATGACTCATAATAACTAAAGCAACGTAGGGCGGCTTCATCAATCTCTAATTGATTGACGCTCTTAGCTTGTTGTAGTTTGGTTTCTTCTTCTGAAATTGCTAAACCTTGTCTCAAAATTTGTTTTACCTGGGCATTTATATCACCACGACTTCGCAATAATGAATCAGCTCGGTCTAGGTTACCATTTTCAATAAAGAAAGACACATGGCGGTAAAAATCATCCAGCTGGTCATAATCAATAGCTACATAGCGTTTTGCCATGTCGGCAATCAATTTTTCATTAGCTCCATGTAGTTGGTAGAGACTGTATATGAGACTATCTTTTTCTTTTTGCGATATTTTTAGGGCTTCTATTTCTTCCTCTCGCTCCTTCAATTGATTCTGTAAATTGCACCTTATTTTTCTTTCTATGGCCAATTGGTCGCTGCGTTGTTGTTCTGGCGTATCCATCACCAGCCTCAAGGGATTCTCAGAATACTTATAATCTGTACAAACACCGTTGTCAACAAGTAGATAACCATTTTTCTGCACATCCTTTATTCTGAAACTACTGTTAGTAACAGGGAATGAAAACTTACCATCGTTTCCACTTAATATTGTTGAGTGCTCATTTATCAAGACTGAGGCTCCCTCCAATCCCTTTCCAGGCTGCAATAGTCCGTTTACTATGCGGCCACGAGTCTTCACCACTCCTTTCTGTATCTGCGCCATTATCAGAACACATGATACAAGACCTATTGTAAATAGAAATAGTCTTTTCATCTACGCATTTCGTATTTATTCTTTGATAATTAGTGTTGGTATTGAGCATCCCTCTGTCCAAGGTTGAATGATACTGTCTTGAATGGCAACAGATGACTTTACAGGATATATTGTTTTTTGTCTTTCTAAGGGAATGAAGAAAACTGCAAATCCGTTCTCGTCTGAAACAGCTTGTTGGTCATCAACACTCACTTCGATACCTTTAATATATTCCTCTGTGCGTTGATTCCAGAATTGTAGATGCACTTGACCATATGCTTTTTCGTCACGACAGATGTCTAACGAAATCGCCTTGGTTAGGGTGAGGGTAGTGTCTAAGGGTAGAAAACTCTGAACCCCATGCGTATCGTAAGATTGTATGGTGATGCGCACTGACTTGCCGATGTGACGGTGAGGAATGTTCTTGAACGTTGTGAAGCCGTCAATCGAATGAATGGTGTCAGCTTTCTTTTCATTATCGAGTGTGATCATGACAATAGCATCCTTTAGAGCGGGAAGGTCGTCATTATGTACAGAGGCTTCATTTATCCGCACCTCTACATCTACCGGCTGACTGTTCCACCATACTCCAATTATTGCTGCCAACACGGCGATGACACCTATTGCCCATGCAATAGCTTTCTGAATGAGCAATCGTTTGTGCCGCTGCCATATGGCATCGAATTCAACGCCTAATAACTTAGAAATAAGTTGAACATAGGCACGCTCTTTATTCATCCATGGCCAGCGATATATCTTTTCATGGATATTTGCTCCAAGAATCTCTGGTAATCCCAGCGAATCTACAATTGGATTGAAACACTCCGTATCGGGATTACTGCTATGCGGTGTGCCATCCACTATAAAGAAATGTATCTGCTTCGACCGACCTAAACTGTGGAAAAACACTATTTCCTTGCCCACCCATTCCGATTGTGCCGAGTTAGGCGAGCAAATCACTATCAGGTTCCTTGAAGTCCGCAGCCGTTCCTGTAGTTCTTCAGTCAGTCCTCCTGGCTGAATATCAGTCGGTGCGAAGAAAACGGGTTTTATGGGGGTACGCTCCCATCCATGCTCGCTGCACAATGTCGCCGGCATTCGGTAGCACTCCAACTTCCGTTGCAGCCGCTTTCCCCATTTCATGTCGCGAGAGCTATAACTGATAAAGGCAAAATATCTGAATTGCTGTTGTTGCATAATCAATTACTTATTTCATTTTTTGCTTTACATCTTCAATGCCATCAGAGATCGTTTTGAGTGTGGGATGATTTTCTGGAAGAATCTCTCTCAGAATCTCATATGCTTTATTGGCCAATTCCAATGATTTTACATAATCGCCTTGTTTTTTGTGCAAAACGCTTACATTGTAATAAGAGATGGCTACGTTTGGATGTTTTTCGCCATATGCCTTGATGAGTATTGGGAATGACTTTTCTACATATACTGCCGCTTGTTCCAAATCACCCTTTTGATTGTATAGCTTTCCCAAATTATTGTACACATAGGATACCATAGTATGATCATCGCCATATACAGCAATGCTAAGATCCAGCACCTTTTTCAATATTTCTTCTGCTTTATCATATTCTTCCATCTCTACGTAGATATCAGCTGTGTTGTTGTAACAACTTATGGTTTTAAGATGTTTCTCGCCAACTATCTCTTTGAATATCCCCAAAGCAGCCGTAATATACTCCAATGCCTTTGGGTAATCCTTAAGATCCCCATAAATAGCGCCGATATTAGCCATTCGTATAGCCACATCAACATGGTGAAGGCCGTAATAATCCTTGTCTATTGCCAAAGCTCTTTGATAATACTTCAAAGCCTCATCGTAATTTCCAAGTTGACAGTATGAAAAGCCTATATTATTATAATCGGTCGCGATTGAAGGGTGATGTTTACCATAAACCATTGTATTTATGGCTAGAGCCTGAAAAAGAAATGTTTGTGCTTCTTCATATTTTCCTATTTCGTTATAAAACGATCCTATACTATTCAAATTTGTTGCCACTTGTGGGTGTTCTTCGCCATAAAGAGCCTTATTGACATCTAAAGACTTCTTATAATAGTCAATTGCCATATTGAAGTCATCTGTTTCTTTAAAGCAAGAAGCCATTCCGGCATAACAGGAAGACTGTAACGGGTTTTCTTTGTCACCATAAATGTCTCGTATCAGTTCATCAGCAGTTTCATAACAACGCATTGCATCTTGGAGTTTGTTCATGTTCAAATATAGTCCACCCAGATTTACATAAATAAGAGCGCTGTCTTCAGATTCACAACGATTACATGCTAATGCTTTCAGATAATAATCTTCTGCTTTTTCATGTTTTCCCATTTGATTACACGTTAGCCCCATATTTGAAAGGGTCGTCACAACGGTATGATGGTCCTCTCCATACAATTCCTTTTCAATTTCAAATACTTTCTGATATAATTCCATTGCTTTCTCGTTGTCTCCAAGTTCATAATGCATCTCAGCAATATTATTATATATAGAAATGGAGTATTGGTTATTATCTCCATAGTGATGGAGAACGTAGTTTAATGTCTTTTGAAAGATACCCAGTGCTTTGTTATAATCAGCAGCATACATTGATATCATGTTGCCAGCTTCAATTTGCCAGTCTATATTCGTTGTATCAATACTTGCACGATATTCAATATAATAGGCCGCAGAGTCTTTTTGGTGCTGCATCTTGAATATCTCAAACTTCAAGTAGCAGTCTCGGGCCAAGTCATCACGAGTTTTTTGCTCCATGGACTCACTGAGCTCTAATTTAGAACGTGTCTGTACATTTGCCTCGTGAAGTTTGTTGAGTCTCTCTATACGTTCTTTTATGTCCCCCTTTGTATTAAGCAGTGAATCTGCTTCTGTCAATCGACCATTGATGATACAGTCACTGATTCGACGGTTGAATTCGTCTGTCTGGTCAAAATCTATCCTAGCGTAGCGCTCTGCCATATCCTGGATAATCTTCTCGTTGTTATCTTGGTCACTATTCAATTTCTGTAGTAACTCACGGAATTTCTCCTCCGTAATTTTGTGTTCTTCCCTCAATACTTCTAATTCATCACTGCGCTTTTGCAACTGGGTATACAGGTTATTGCTGATTTTTCGTATAATAGCCCGTCGTTCGGTAGCCTGCTGCTCTTTATCCTCCAATACTAACACTAGCGGATTTTTTGACAGTACGTATTGTTTTGAAAGTATATCGGGGTCGGTCAGCACGTATCCCTGTTTCTGTACGCTTTGCAGGTAATAGTTGCTGCTGGGAATTGATAGCGAGAACTGACCGTTGCTGCCACTTACCACAGCATTAAGACCCTTAACTATTACAGTTGCACCACTTAATGCCGTACCATGTATTACGGTTCCATTATATGCAAGGCGTCCCTTGGTTTTTACCATTCCTTGTTGTGTTTGTGCACACAAATTAATTGTAACGCAAGTAATTAATAATATAAAGGATAATCTTCTCATCTTTTTCTTGTCATTTTTCAATATATTGACTATATTTTTTCTTAAATGCATCGAATTCATTACATAGTTCTTTTTTCAA
>Ga0265301_10007535_pt1 | contig 10189 bp, 9 predicted proteins | sample AusTroGonzalo_MG_2_FD_193488 | JGI IMG/M metagenome (GOLD analysis project Ga0265301, IMG submission 193488) | Bovine rumen microbial communities from tropical cattle in Woodstock, Queensland, Australia - Gonzalo_04 | ecosystem: Host-associated > Mammals > Digestive system > Stomach > Rumen ...
ACTGGCGGATTTGATTCTTCTTCTGCTTTCGCTATTGTTGGCGATTTCAAGAGAGGTCTTGTTTACGCATTTAGACAAGAAATGGAAGTTCGTTTACTTGAAGAAGCAACATTATATGATGCTGCAACTGGAACAACTTACTACCTTGCACAACAAGATATGGTCGCTTTCCGTTTCACAATGAGATTAGGTGCGGCTTTACCAAACCCAGTCACTCGTGTTAGCGGTGTCCTTTCCAGCGATGGTAAATACATTGAAAAAGGAACATCTGCTTACCCATTTGCTGTCATTACCAAAAGTGGCGCAAGTGCCTAATAATTAGGACAAAGCAATAAAAACTGAAACTCACATTTGTGGGTTTCTTTTTTTTGTGATATTATATTGTAGATATTTACACCTTATGTTATAATTAAATAAAGGAAAATGTAGAATATGAATGATATTAAAATTGGTGGAAAAATAGGTGTGCTAACTATTTTAGAAGAAATAAAAGAAAATGGTTGTATTAGTTATAAAACACTTTGTGAGTGTGGGAATACAAAAATAATTACAAAATGCAATTTGGTTAAATGGTCATATAAAAAATGCTCTTGCGTTAGAAAAAATAAAGGTGGTTTATCATATTCCCCCTTATATTCTGTGTGGCGTGGAATGATAAATAGATGTAATAACCCAAAAGCGCATGGTTATAAATGGTATGGCGGTAAAGGAATAAATGTTTGCGATGAGTGGAACAATGAAATTGATGGGTATGTTAATTTTTATAATTGGTCTATTAAAAATGGTTATAAAGAAGATAAAATGCCAAGTGGTAAAAATAAACTGACATTAGATAGAATTGATAGTTCAAAAGGGTATTCTCCAAATAATTGTAGGTGGGTTGATTATGAAACTCAACTAACTAATTTGTCAAAATTATGCACAAATAAAAGTGGTTATACTGGTGTATCTTGGTCTAAACAGGAAAAAAAATGGATATGTGTAATCTCAATTAATAATCATTCAAAGAGAATAGGTGGATATAAAACTCAAAAAGAAGCCGTTAAAGCAAGAAATAAATATATTGAAGATAACAACTTGCCACATAAGAAAAATAAATATATAGGAGATTTAAGCGATGCTTATTAATGGTAAAGAAGAAGAAATAAGTTTAGTAATACCGTATGTTGACAACACTGATAAGGTATGGTTGAAGATTTACAATGATTATTGTGTAAGAAATAATCTAAAAGAAAAAATAATAGACATAAAAACTGATAGATATGAAGATATTGGTTTAATCAATTATCAATTAAAGTTGATTAACAAACATTGCAAGTGGGTAAATAAAATCTTTTTGCTTTTAATGAATAGAGAGCAAGCACCAAAAGACTTACCAAGCAATGTTCAAATTGTTTATCATGGTGCATTTATACCACAAAAGTTTTTGCCTACCTTTAATAGCACTACTATTGAAATGTTTTTATGGAATATTAAAGATTTAGGCGAATATTTTATCTATGCTAATGATGATATGTTGCCATTTCACGATCTAAAGCCAAGCGATTTCTTTGATAAAAGCGGAAAAATTAAAATTGAATGGTGGAACGAAGATATAAGAGATTGTAAAAATGTATTTAGGTATCAATGTCTTAATTCATATAAAAACATGGCGTATAGACTTCATAAAAAGGTAGAAGATTTTAAATACATTAGACCTGCTCATTCTTGGACACCAATGATTAAATCTCATTGCTATAATGCTTATCGTTTATTAGAAGATGTTATTACAAAGCATATAAGAGCATTTAGAACTGAATATCAATATAATCAATATATCTACCCAATTTTTGAGTATTTTGTGTATGGGACTTGTAATAGCAACATTGATTTTTTATACACACAATTACAAGAAGAAATAGATTTAGACCACGATATTGTTTGCCTTAACATTATTCCAAAGAATAAAGAAAAAGATTTGTTAAGAAAGTTGGATGAAAGTTTATGAGTTATAAAATCGTGGTAATGAGTTGCGATAAAAATTATGACTTGTGGCAACCATTTTACTGGTGTATGGAAAAATACTGGAAAGACCACCCAGAGATTATTTATTCAACTGAAACACTAACAAACCCATTTTATAAAACTGTTGCTTTGAATTACCCAATAGAAAAATGGACTAAAAGAGTTTATGAAACCATTAAGGATTTAGAGTGCGATAATGTATTACTTATGGTTGATGACTTATTCATTAGAAAAAGAGTTGATAACAATTTAGTTAATGTTGCCGAGAGTTGTGTTGGTGGTATTATCGGTGCTTTGAACTTTGAAAAGAGTTTTGATAGTTTAGATACACCACTGGATTATTTAATCGCACTACGAAACCCAAAAGGAAAATGGAAAACAAGTGTAATGTGTCAAATGTGGAACAAGAAAGCACTTTTAGACATTTTAAGAGTTGAAAAAGATAAAGAACCTTGGGTTTTTGAAAGAGATAATGTCGGTTTGAACTATTTATTTTTAATTACAAACTATGGAAACATTATTGACTGGGGTTATGGAAATAGAAAGTGGTTTGGTATTCGTAAAGGCAAATGGTGTAAAGAAATTGTTGAGTTCTTTAACAACGAAGGAATACATATTGACTACTCAATTAGGGGGTTTTACGAATGAAAGTTTGTGTTTGTGCTTTAGCAAAAAATGAACACTTGTATATCAACGAATGGGTTGCTCATTATGTGAAACTCGGTTTTGATAAGATTTACATTTATGATAATGATGACCTTAATGTAAAACCTTCATACAAAAGCATTGATAGTAAGTATAACAAGTATTTGGTTATAGTAGATATTCGTGGGCAACATTATTCAAACTTACAAGGAGAAACCTATACAAGATTTTATAACTCTCACAAAGAAATGTATGATTGGTTTTTGTTTTGCGATATTGATGAGTTTTTAACTGGAATTGATAATGTAAAAGAGTTTTTAAGAAAACCATATTTACAAAATGCCTATCAAATTAGGGTTAAATGGAAACTTTTTGGTGATGATAACCTTATTACAAGAGATATGAATAAAAGTGTTATGGAAACATTTAAGAAAGAAATTACTACACCATTAACCAAAGACTTGAAATCAGTTTGTAAATTACATAATCAAGGAAAAGCATTTGTTAGGGGAAATCTTAAAGACATAGTGTTTAATTCCGTTCACTTTGCGACAATGAAAAGATATAACCAAATTGTTCCAAGTGTTTTACCAAATGGACAAGTTTGTAAGAGTGGTGTGGAGATAAAGGAAGATTACTCTAAAAATAGTGTATTCCTTAACCATTATATGACTAAATCATTGAGTGAGTTTGTTAATCAAAAAATAGGTAGGGGGGACGCTGTCTTTGGAAATAGAGAGATAAAACTTAACTATTATTGGAGATTAAACAAACCAACAAAGGCAAAATTAACTTGGCTTAAAAATATGGGACTTGTTGAATAATAATTGATGAATCAATGTTCAATTTGCTACAATTAGAAACATAAGAGGTATCTTTACAATGAAGCAAGAATACATTATTACCGAGCAAGAATTAGCCGAAAAGGGTTTACAATTAACTGATTACGCTTTGGAAGGCACTTATGTTCAAGCACTTATCAATAGGGGTTTAGACATTTGTGTTTCTCGTTGTTGCTACTTAAACGATAGTTTTTTAGGCGAAAGTAGTGTTGAACAAGCGTTAGACAATAAACCAGAGTTGATTGGATCGTTCAAGAAATTACAATTCAATGTCCTCTGGAACTTAATTTTCACTGCCGAAGATAGCCCAGTTGACCAATATATTGACACGATTATTGTTCATGAACTTGGTTGGGGTAAAATTAACGGTTTCCAAAAAGGTCTTTGGTATAAAAACTATTAGGGGGTAGATTATGTCTTTCAAAACACCTATTCTTTGTGATAGAAGAGTTTATGATAAAAAAGGCAAATGGAAATCTCCAAATAATGATATTGCCGAGAACATTTTTTATTTCATTAAAGAACCACTTACATTAACACCAAGTTATGATAGCAGGGGTAGAGAAGAAATGAAAGAAACCTTAACTATCACTATCTTTGGTGGAAAACCTATTATTAAAGAAGATACCATTACACTTGAAACTGGAGAAGAGTTTAAGGTTGCTAACATTGTAATCAACTACTTTGAAAGTAATGTGCTTGTAAAAGATATGTTGAAACCAAGAATAGCAAGTATGGAATTAACACTTGAATAAAGGGGGTTAGTATGGAGTTTGAAATAAGGTCATTCACTGATAGGTTGAGAGAACTTATGTATCTCTACTTTCCTTATGAGGGTGAATACCTTAAACAACTCAAACACAAGAAAACCCCAAAACATATTAGAGATGTTGCCTTTATGGTAAACCCACTTAATGTTGGAGAAAATACCATTATGTTTGAAATAGGCAACGAAGAAAGCGAAAGAGATTATCCTTATTATCACATTTTAGAGGACGCACCAGTTATTCGCAAAAAAGGTAAAGGAACTGCCAAAACAAAAGGTAGTCAAATGTATGTGAAAGATAAAGCACTGCGAGATTATAACCAAGTTTATTGGAATGGAAAAACCTTTACAAAAGAATATGCGAAAAATGTTAGGGGTAGTAGAAATCGTGCTGGTAATACAACCAGATATGTTTATGACCATTTAGGAAATAAAATCAAATTACATGAAAGTTCTAATTCTTATCAAAATGTTCACTACCATTACATTGAAAAAATGATGGACAACTTTATTCTTGATGAACTTGCCGAAACTTTTGGTCTTAAAAAAGGTAGAACACAATTAACTGATTTAAGTGAAGATTTTGCCGAGCAAGAAGACATTAGTATTGATAAAGTGTTAGAGATATTTAACTCATTTGATTAAAGGAGAATAGTATGATACCAAATAACTTTCCAATAGAGTTTGTTAGACAACTAATTGAGCAAACATTGTTAGAAGAACACATTAAAAACCCAACTAAATACTTTGGTGGTAAAAATGATGTGTCTTTAATGTCTTTTTACGAGCAATTACAAAAGGAAGATGAAGTCAACCGATATGTTAAAGTTTATAACGATTTAGTTGACCAACAAAATAGAACTGGGTTAATTATGAATGGAACGATTATCGCACCAGAGAACCCAACTATTACAAATCTTTACAAGCACACAATTATTCCAATGTCTTTTACTTGCTCATTTAGAGTTAGACTTGGAGATAGAGATAAAGCACTTGAAACTATCAACCATTTAATTGATTTGCTTAAAGGTAGAGCATTTGATATTGGAGAGTTTGCTGATAATTCTTTATTCAAAGTTGGTAGAATTGGAAACTATAACAAAAACAATGTTCAAAGTGGAGATTTTATTGGAGATTACGATAGCACCGATACACTTGATGACCAAATTACTGCGAAAGCAACTAATTATTCAAATAATGGTATTACATTATCACAAACCAATGGAACATATTTATATGCTTGGAAAGACTTTGATACACTTTCAGTTTTATACAAAGGAGATAGTGGTTGGGTTGCTATCAACAATGATGGAACTTACCCAGATATTTTATTCCCAAGCACAAGCGATTTATTAAGACAATACTGTATTAGTGTTTCTTGTGATAGTGTCCGTTGTGATGAACCAAGAAATCTTAACCACGATGAGTATTGTGTTATTTCCTTTGGTGGTAGTGCGACACTTTGCGATAGTGGTGTTAAAATGGGAAACAACCTTGTGAATGTGCTTATTAGTAAGTATAAGGTCATTACAAAAGATGGAGATATTACACCTATTGAAATTGGACCAGCAAGTGTTGAACCATTAGAATTACCAAGTGGAAACAACGCTAACACAATGCTAAACCAATTAAAGAGCAACAACTTTATAAACAACACATATACTGATGGACTTAACATTTCTTTACAATATACCTTTATGCTTATTGATACTGGTATCATTAACCAATGGTTTAAGTATGCGAGATATGGTATTCAAGGAGATGCTACTAATTCGTATTCAACTGGTGTTTGTCCTAATATGATTTATGAGATTAGTGAAATATGGTCTTGTTGGGGTAATGTTAGTAGAATTAAGTTCAAAGCAAAAATCGTTGAGAGTATTGATATTGAAAATACCGAGAGTGATACAATGACTATCACTGTCCCATTCCAAGTTCAAGGAGATAATAACTAATATGACTATATATCGTTTTATCGTTGAACAAAAGGCAGCCACAGCAAGAGAAGGTCGCAAGAGTTCTGCTGAAACCATTTCTAAAAAAACTCCTGCGAAAAAAGGTCGTTATGTATCTATTTTTGGTGGAGAAAAAGGTGGTGTTGAACACAATAGAAAAATGAGAGCCATCAACCCTTTGCTAAATAGAATGACTGGTGGTTATTGGGAAAAAGGTATGCGTGGTGGTCGTGCTGGTTTAGGACTTATTAAAACAAACACTGAAACTGGTGCTTTGAAAATAAGTGGAACAGCAGTAGCAATTCTTATCGCATTAGCAATTACAACCTTGCTCAAAATACAAGCAAAAGAAAGAGCAAAAGCCAATAAAGCCAATAACCAAGACTATAAAATGTTAGAAAATGGTTTTGGTGCTATTCACGGAGAATATGAAGTTAGTTCAAATATGCTTACTGGTCGTTTAACTTATAACCAAAACAAATAGGAGAACGCTATGCCTACAAGAGATTTAATGTATATTTATGATAAACAAACTTTCAAGCAAAGCACATTAGGAGAAGTCCAACAAGGTTTTGATATGTCCTTTGTTATTGATGGGACAAAAGATAGTGCGAAAATTGAAGTCATTGGTTTTGATAAAACCGAGATACAACCATACACTATTTGCTACCACCCAAACACTAATTCGTGGTGGATCGTTTCTAATGATAAGGTAGAAAGTTTTAGACACGAAGGCGGTTTTATTTATAGACATATATTAAAACTTTTAGGTGCTGTTGAATTGCTTAACGCTCGTGATTTAACTGACTGTGGTTTCAATGCTAATAGATATTCAATTAAAGACTACATTGATAGATTACTTAAATTATCTACTTTTGAGTTCGCACATAGAACTGGTTTATCTTATGCCATTGATAGTGATGATGAGATACTTTCTATGAGCAAAGTTGTTGACTATGTTAAGACATTTGAAAACTATACATTGTTAAGTGCTTTAAGAGAGTTTTTGGATGGTTATAATTGTGCCTTAAAAATGTCTTTCACAAATACCGAAATTGGTGGAGAGTTATACCTTAATCAAGCAATTTTAACTATTGTTTCTAAAAGTGGTAAAATCTCTACACATTACAATACCGAGTTTACCGATAGTAGAGAAATCAACACAATGGACAAAGAAAGTTTTGGAACAAGTGTTATTTCCAATGCCGAAAATGTTGTATCAACTAAAGCAAAAACCTACCCATCACAAGGTAGTATGAAATTAAGTGCTGAAACTTATAAGGTCACACTTGGAGATAGTCTTGTTGATGCTTGTTTGAGATTACCAAGTCCAGTATATAAAGTTAATAGAGTTGATATTTATTCTCCGATGAAGTTTGAGGCGCAAATAAGTGATAATGGTGGTGCTTTATACACACAGCAAAGTGCTTTTATTGACCTTTCAAACAAAGACAAAGTATATAATGCTTTTTATCAAACATTATTAGATATTAGAGATGATGCTAATAGTTTAATGAGTGGAAACGCAAAAAGCGAAACTTTGGAATATATTGATAACTTAATATATGATTTTGATAACTCTTTTGAGATGTTGTATCAAAACATTATTGCTCAAATGGTTTTACATATTTATGATGGTTTTCATTACAACCCTTATGCTAATGGAGATATTGGCAACCAAAACTATAAAGACCCATTTACACCATTAGATGAAAGCAAACCATTTAATATTATTAAAGATGCCAATAATGATGAGTATTGCTTTTTGCTTGCCGACAAACAAACAAGAAATAGCATTGAACAACCAAGACAATGTCTTTATTGGGAAAAAGGTTCTAATTTAATTAAAGGTTTAGAATGTTGGTATGAAATGAGATATGGTGCTTCGGGAACAACAATTCGCAAAATGACAAATTCATATAAACCGTTTAATTTTGAAAGCGAAAGTTCTTACCAGTCGGCAGACAACAAACTACATTTTGTTTTTAGAGTTGGCTATGCTGATAGTGGGCAAACTGTTTCAGCACACGATACAACTAATAGCACAGAATATATGTTTTACCAGTCAACCTATGTTGTTGAATATGTCCCAATGACTGACCTTAAAATTAAGTATGATAACACACAAGTTTCACAAGATAGTCAATATTACAACCAAAATGGAAAACTAACCGATAGTGTTGCTCTTTCAAAGTTAATGCTTGGTTATTCCAAAGAAATTGAAAGTGATACCATTACAAGATACAAAAATGTTTACAACTACAATGAGTGTTTAAGAGTTGGAGAATTAGTGCTTTTAGACAACAAACAATATGTTGTGACTAATGTGTCTTTGTCTTTTGTTCAAAGTGAAAATGATGGTTATTACATTGAGGGTGAATATACACTTACTCAAAATGTTGCGACCAAGTCATTATTAACAAACCCAAATACAAACATTAGAGATTATGGTATTCCACAAAACTACAATGTGAAAAGAAAACAACTATATCGTGATTTCTACGAATTAGGTCACACAAGCGAAAATGATAATCAAAATTGGTATTTACCATTAGAAAAAGTCTTTAACATTACCTATATGCCATCACAATATCAAGAACACACAGCGGTTATCGCACTAACATTTAATGGTGCTTATGGTGGTGGAACAATGGATGATGGTGAGGGTGGAACAAAAGTTGTTAACCCAAGTGATATTTGGTTTTATCAACTTGAAAGCACTACTTACATTATGAAAAAGGCGGTATATGAGGTTATTGATTTCCAAGACAACAATATTATTGGTTATGGAACTCAAAATGTTTGGAGTGGTTTTGACCTAAAAAGAATATTAACTGCTAACCAAACCGATATTATCAATACACCAATTTCTTATGTTGATGACGCTGGAGAGTTCAAAGGCATTTCAATAAGATTCTGCACTAATGAACAAATTGGAAAAGTTTACCAAGATTATTTAGATAGTTTGGGCGAAACTTATGATGGTTCTTTATATAACTATTCAGTTTTTATTCCAGTAAACATCTTTAATGGTGCTTATAGTTATAGCGATTTCCAAATTACTGATGGCAATTACAATAAGGACGCAACCGAAGTTCCTGTGTTTGAATATTGTTGCCAAATTGATGATAGTGAAGATGTTATTGTTGGTAGCAATATTTTAGATAACCACATTAACGAAACTGCTTATTTGTATTCATTTGTTTTTACTGAAAAAGGCAAATATAACGATAACAACTTTAATGTGTTGTTAAATCAAACACACAACCCACACATTTCTTTTCCATCTATTGATAGCGACAATATTGCGACATTAGATAATGCTGTTGAGTTGTCTTATGATACCTATAACAAGAAAATCATTAAAGTTAAACTTTATTCACAAATCAAATATGATTTAACAAATAATGTTGTTATTAGTCGTGGAAACGCTATTGATTTTGATACCACCAAAGACTTAACAATTATTAGACATAGAATTGCTAATGAAGATACTTATTTTGATTTAGTAGGAACATTAGCAAGTTTAACTATTTACACAACTTTGCCACAAGCAATTAGTTCATACTATGGAAAATACATAATTAGTGATGATGATAATTACCATTTATGCGTTCCAAATGTGACAGCCACCTATGTTTTAGAAAACACTGATGTTCATAACTATAATGTGTTTGTCAACATTGAAGAAAACCCACAAGGAAATACTTATGTTGGAAAATATGGGACATTTAAGTACCCTAACATAAGTTTATATACAGAAATTGCTAATACAAACATTTATAAGCAGTCAACTGGTATGCCATCTTACCCAGTCACTAATGGTAATTACATTGTTATTCAAGACACTTTACCAAGCAAAGAACTTTGGGAAATACCAGCACCAAATGGTCCTTATGGAGTTAAAGTCACTATAAGTCATTCAACAAGTGGTGGTCGTTCGGCAAAACTTTCTTGGTATACTGGTGTTGGCTATT
>Ga0265301_10007540_pt1 | contig 10187 bp, 7 predicted proteins | sample AusTroGonzalo_MG_2_FD_193488 | JGI IMG/M metagenome (GOLD analysis project Ga0265301, IMG submission 193488) | Bovine rumen microbial communities from tropical cattle in Woodstock, Queensland, Australia - Gonzalo_04 | ecosystem: Host-associated > Mammals > Digestive system > Stomach > Rumen ...
GCAGAGCTCTGCATAGAGAAGGAGCGCGTTCCCCATAAAGGTTTCGTCAGAGAGAGAAGCCGGCTTGTCAAGGCTGCTATTCAGCCGGCGAATATCGGCAAGGATTTCTTCGGTAGTACGGCGGCCGGATGAAGTAAGCAAAGAACGTTTTTTCAGGATTTTTGCCGCATATTTTAATGCCGGAAGCGCCGGGGAAACGTCATCGAGGCTTTCCTGAACCGATTTGCTGCCGGTTTCGGAGCGCTTCAGTTTTTCCCATTCCGCAACCGAAGGAGCAGCATCTGAGGAGGTAACATGATCGCCGAAGACGTGCGGATGGCGATGGATCATTTTCCGGCAGATCGAGCTGATTACATCCGCCATGGTGAATTCATCAAAGTCCGAACCGATGGAAGAATGAAAAACGATCTGGAAAAGAAGATCCCCCAGTTCATCAGCGAGGTGATCAGGATCATTCTGGTCGATGGCGGCGACACATTCCCATGCTTCTTCAATCATATAGGGCCGAAGGGAAAGGTGCGTCTGGACTTTGTCCCACGGGCAGCCGTCCGGCGCACGGAGCCTGTCCATAATCCGTAAAAGATCCTGCAGCACAAAACGGTTACGGCTGAGATAGCCGGAGCCGGGGATCAAAACGGCGGACAGATGGTCGATACGCGGCAGCCGGTCAAGCTCATACAGCATGATCATATCAGGGGAATCCTGATCATGGAGATAGACCACTTTGCTTTCATCATCCAGACAGGAGGAAAGACGAAGCTTCACTTCACCGGCCAGGATCGGATTATCCAGTTCGGTAATCAGGACAGAGGTATTCGGTTCATAGGGTCCGGCAAGGAAAGCGGTTGCAGAAACCGTCCGAAGATCGGATTCGGATAAAACGGAACGGGCAGCGGATTGATACAGGTCAGACAAGCCGACACCGGGAATGACAGTCAGCAGGCCGTCAGCAGGCCTGGAACGAAAGAGGAGACTGACGGTACTGTCAGTCATCCAGTCGGCTACCGCATAGACAACCGGCGAACAATCCGCCGCAGACCACAGATTATCAGCGATTGAGGAAGACAACTGATCAAAATCTTCAACCTTATCATAAAGATCATCGAGGGAGGAATAGGCAATCTTTTCCTGCTCAAGCCAGGAAACGAGAGGCGTGCGGGATGTCCGAAGAATCAGACGGCCGCCTTCCCTGATCGCATGAACCGTTTTTGCATTCAGCATTTCCGGATCTCCGGATGCGATATTGACAATGACAATTGATGGACTCATATGCTATCCCCTTACGCTTCAGAGCGATTCACAATGTCAGGCTTTCTTTCTGCGGAAACGTGCAGGCAGGTCATCAGCCCGTATGGCCTTGAACAGGAAGGCGGCGGCGATATAAACCAGTATGCCCACTATCATCGTAACGGCGACCGGAACCAGCCTTGAAAGCATACCGGAGTTATGAAGGCAGCGTTCGCCACCGAAGACAAAGGTATAAACAGCCCATACGGCCGCTCCCATCAGGGCGGAAGCCCCGAGGGGACGAAGAATCACATCGGCTACAGAAAAACGATATCCGGAATACTTGCAGGAATAATAGAGATTCGGAATCATGGAAACCGTATAGCAGGTCAGGGAAGCGATGGGAGCGCCGTGTATATTGATCCCCGGCTGCCTGACAAGCAAAGTGTTCAGGGCAATCTTGCAAACGACGCCGGCTGCAAGCGTAATCATCGGGATCTTTTGCTTTCCCGCCCCCTGCAGGATCCCGGATGTTGCCTGAACCATGGTAAAAAGGATGATTGTCATTGCTGAGAATCCGAGGAGATCTCCGCCGAGGATCAACTGATCAAAGGTATATTTCGGACTGTCGCCATAACAGAGGAATATGATCGGTTTGCTCAGGAGACTCATGCCGATCGAGCAGGGGAAACCGATGACAGACGCAATACGCAAGCCGGTGCCTGCTTCTTTTGCAACATAAGCCATATCCTTGCGGGCCATACCGGAAGCGATCGACGGAACAAGATTGGTGGACATCGCCATCGCCAGTGCTGTCGGAACATTGATCATCGTAATGACCATGCCGCTATAGATCCCATAGCGGATGGTTGCATCATCAGCGGGAATGCCGGCTCCGATCATCAGGTTTTTCAGCATGGCGGAGTCAATGGTGGAAGCAAGCGGAACAATACAGGCCCCCAAAGTAATCGGGATTGAAATGGCGACAATGCGCTTTGCGAGATTACGCCCGGACACGGCTTTTTCATCGGGAGACGCGGGCTGAGGTTTGACAAACCTGCACTGGATAATCATATACAGCATCGCGACGCATTCAGCCAGCGATGTGCCGAGCAAAGCGCCGGCGCTTCCCATGGTCCATCCGCCGCGGGCAAATCCGATCGAGGCAAAAGGCAGCGCAACGGCCACTTTTCCGACCTGCTCGATCAATTGACTGATCGCTGTGGGCATCATGCGGCGCATTCCCTGCATATATCCTCTGTATGCGCTCATGACGCAAACAAAGAAAAGGGAAGGGGCGATGCACATATAACTGAGATAACCCTCCGGCGTTCCGACCTGCTTTGCGATCACCCGGGAAAGGGAAAGAAGCAGGACGGTGGTGACGATCCCAAGGGCAATGAGCAGCTTCAGCGCTGTATGGAATACACGGCGCGCGTTTCCATGCTCACCGAGCGTAATATAATGGGAAACCATTCTGGAGATCGCCACCGGAATACCGGCGGAAGTAACCGCAAGCAGAAGATTGTACGCGGGCATCACCTGCTGATACAATCCAAGCCCCTGGCCTCCGATCATATTTGCGAGCGGTATACGGTAAAGCACACCGACCAGTTTACAGATCAGGCCGGCAATCCCCAAAACGGAAATGCCACCGATCAGGCTTCGTTGTCTGTCTGTCATAAACTGTCCTTTCTTTACGGGAAAGTATCAATCAAACCTTGTCAATTAATCCTGCCAATCAATGCTTCTGCCAGGCAGAACGAGTGAAAAGGATGAACATCGGAAGCAATTCAAGGCGGCCGAAAAGCATCAGGAAGGATAAGGTGATTTTCCCGACAACCCCATAACCGGCAAAATTCTCCACAGGACCGACAGCGCCCAGGCCCGGACCGACATTGCTGACGCAGGTAAGAGAAGCGCTCAGGTTGGTCACAAGATCATATTTGCTGAAAAGGGACAGGATAAAGCCGCCGATGAGCACCAGCGTAATATACATAAAGGCAAACTGCGCAACCTGGGACAGAATATGTTCATCAACTGCCTTTCCGTCAATACGGATCACTTCCATCTTCTTAGGCTGCCCGGTAGCCCGGATATTTCTGCGGGAAAGCTTGCAAAGCATATTAATCCGGACTACTTTGATTCCGCCCGCGGTGGATCCGGCGCAGGAACCGATCAGCATCGCCAGGATAATGATGACATGAGAAGCAGCCGGCCACTGATTAAAATCCGCGGTGACAAAACCGGTTGTGGACATGACAGAACTGATCTGGAAGGTTCCGTAACGAAGGGAAGTCCAGAAATCCCCCTGATAATAGGGAAGGTTAATCAAAGTAATCAACAGCATGAATGAGATGCCGATCAGAAAATACCAGCGGAATTCTTCATCCTTCCAGAAAGCTTTGAAACGCTCACCGATCAGGAACCGGTAATACAGCGCGAAATTCACGCCGAACATGAACATGAAAACTGTAATAACAATATCGACGGGAACGCTCTGGAACGCAGCAATGCTTTTCCCGTAGTTGCTGAATCCGCCTGTACCGGCAGTGGCAAAAGCATGCACGGCAGCATCATACGGATTCAGCCCGCAAAGCAACAGACAGACAAATTCAAGCAATGTTAACAGGATATAGATCCAATAAAGAATTTTAGCGGTTGTTCCTGTTTTAGGAACCAGTTTGCTCAGCGAGGGGCCGGGACTTTCCGCACGGACCAGATGAGAGGTCCTCCCGGTCAGTTTCGGCAGCAACGCAAGCGTCAGCACCAGGACACCCATTCCGCCGATCCAGTGCGTCGTGGCACGCCAGAACATGACGCCGCGGGGAAACCCCTCAAAATTTGTTGTTACAGAAGCGCCTGTGGTCGTCAAACCTGAAACCGTTTCAAAAAACGCATCCTCAAAGCGAGTGAATACACCCGAAAAAAGAAACGGAAGCGATCCGCATATCCCGAGCAGAATCCACCCGAGGGCTGTAATGATATAGCCTTCTTTCAGACGAAGATGGGAATTCGGACCGGCTTTCGGAAGGAAGCACAGGATGGATCCGAGAGCTGCAACCAGCAGAATGCTGAAACAAAGAGCCTTGGAATCTCCGTCCATGAAAAAAAACGATATGATCAGGGCGGGAATCATCGCTACTGCTTCGATCAACAACAAAGCTCCGAGCATCCGAATGATCAGTTTCCGATTCATTGATAGAGCACCTCGTTTAAATCGGATATACCGGAAACGACTGAAATGATGACTACATGGTCTTTTTCCTCAATATGGTCATTTCCGAAGGGAACAATGATCTTTCCCTGCCTGACGATTACAGAAACAAGGGTCCCTGTACGTGTTTTCAGCTTCTTGAGAGGGATGCCGATATACGAATCACCGTTACGGGCAATGAATTCGATGGCTTCCGCTTTACCGCCGACCAGGCGGTAAAGCCTCTGGATCTTTGTTCCTTTGCTGTTTTCACGGGCACGGACGTAACGAAGAATCGTCGAACTGGTGATGAACTGAGGACTGATCACCGAATCCAGCCCAAGATCATTCAGAATATCCCGGTAAGCCATGCGGCTGTTTTTTGCAATGACCTTTGGCACACCGCATCTGGAAGCGTGCAGACCGCTCATCAGGTTTTCCTCATCACGGTTGCTTAAGGCAACAAATGCATCCATCTGGGACAGGCCCTGTTCTTCAAGAAGATCCTGATCGGTACCGTCGCCGACGATCACGTCAATTTTGGGAAGAAGCTCACTCAGCTCGCGCGCTTTATCCGGCCTGATCTCAAAAAGTGTGACATGTATCCCCATCGGGACGATCAATCTTGACAAATAATAGGAAATGCGCCCTCCGCCAAGCAGCATGACGCTACGGATTTTCTGTTTGTTTCTGCCAAGATAACGGAAATATTCCGTAATCGTTAGCATGTCGCCGGAAACAAAAACTTTATCGCCCGGAAGAATTTTAAAATCACCTCCGGGGATCATCACCGTATTGTTGCGCTCAACCATGGCATAGAGGATTCGAGGAAGTCTCGGCACTTTATCCGAAAGGTGTTTCATTTCTATGCCGATAAAACAATCGCCTTCCATCGCACGGAACTCAACCATTTCAACCAGGCCTTTGGCGAACGATTCAATACTGCCGGCAAAGGGATAACGAAGAAGACGGCTGATTTCCAGCGCGGTGGCACGCTCCGGATTAATCGCCACGTCGATGCCAAGCTCATTCTGCAGAAAAGTCTGGCTCTCGTTAAACTCCGGATCCCTGATCCTTGCAATCGTATACTGAGCGCCAAGACGCTTGGAAATAAGGCAGGAAAGCATGTTGCTCTCGTCATTTTCCGTGGAGGCAATCACGATATTCGCCTTATCAACCCCGGCCTCAAGGAGGGTTTTGGCATTGGCACCATTCCCTTTGATGCAGAGTGCGTCAAGATCGCTGGTGCATCGCTCGACAACTTCTTCATTTCGATCGATGATGATGACATCATGTTCCTCAGCGATCAGGTGCTCGGCAATCGTAAAACCGACTTTTCCCGCACCGATAACAATGATTCTCATGAACAGGCCTCCGAAAATAGAATCATTTCATTATAACACTTTTCGGTCAAAAGGAAAAGCACAGCCGAAGCTGTGCTTTCTGGCGGAGAGTTAGGGATTTGAACCCTAGGTGAGGTATCACCCCACACACGATTTCCAGTCGTGCGCCTTAGACCACTCAGCCAACTCTCCACGTCAGTGAATGCTCACAATAAAAGAATTATATCGGCTTTTAGCATTTTGTCAAGCATTCATTTTTTTGAAATCAGTTTTCTGACCTCCTCATCGGTCAGTTTTCTCCACATACCGGTCGGAAGATCACCGAGCAAAACCGGGCCGAACTGAACTCTTTTCAGACGGACAACCTGATGGCCGATCGCCTCGATCATTTTCCGGACCTGACGGTTTCGGCCTTCATGAATCGTGATCAGCAGATCTGTTGAAAAAGTTTCTTTTCGGATCAGACGCACTTCAGCCGGAGAAGTCATTCTTCCGTCAACGATCACACCCTTCCGAAGCCGAATGATCTCATCATCGGAAACCTGATTGGAAACCCTGACCAGATACGCTTTTTTGATTTCAAAGCTGGGATGGAGAACACGGTTCATCATATCGCCGTCATTGGACAAAAGCAGAATCCCTTCACTGTCATAATCCAGGCGGCCGACAGGAAAGAGCCTGACAGGATAATCCCTGAACTTATCCATCACCGTGGCCCGGCCTTCAGGGTCGCTGACGGTTGTCACTTCACCGACCGGTTTATTGTACGCGATATAATGCTTTTCATATTCAGGAACGGCACGCTTGCCGTCTACACAGACTTCGTCAGCATATTCATCAACCTGGACGCCCATCGCTGTAACAACCGTTCCGTTTACAGTCACATGACCGTCCATGATCAGCTTTTCCGCGTTTCTCCGGGATGCTACCCCGCACAAAGCCAGATATTTCTGCAGGCGCAACGTTTTCCCCCTCCGTTCCGGTCAGACAGGGCAGTCTTCATTGAGATGAATGTGTGTATAGGCACGAATACCTTTTTTCATCTCATCCATGGTCTGCCCTGAACCGACAAGCTTATATTTGTAGGTAGTAAGGCCTTCGAGCCCCATGGGTCCACGCGCATGAAGCTTACCGGTAGCGATACCGACTTCAGCTCCCAGGCCGTATACAAAACCGTCAGCGAAACGTGTGGATACATTCCAGTATACACCGGCGCTGTCAACCGTTTTCATGAATACGGAAGCGTTATGCCGGTCCTCTGTGACGATACAGTCCGTATGATGGGATCCGTACCGATTGATATGGTCGATCGCTTCCTGAAGGGATGATACGACTTTGACGGAAAGGATATAGTCAAGGTACTCGGTTGACCAGTCGCTGTCAGAAGCGGGTTTGCAGGGAATGATTCCGCAGGAAAAAGCATCCCCGCGAATCTCAACATTCTTTTCGCTGAATACATGAAACAGCTTCGGAAGGATCACAGGCGCGATATGTTCATGAACAAGGAGCGCTTCCATAGCGTTGCATACGGAAACATTCTGAACTTTACTGTCAAAAGCCACTTTGACTGCCATGTCAGGATCCGCATATTCATCAAGATAGACATGACAGATCCCGTCCGAATGACCCAGAACAGGGATACGGCTGTGATCCATGATATATCGCACGAAACTGTTGCTGCCGCGCGGAATGATCAGATCAATCAACGTATCTTCTTTTAACATTTCAGCGACATCTTCCCGGGTTTCGAGGAGCTGCGCGGTATCAGCGGGGAGACCTGAATCAGAGAGCGCCTGCCGGACAAGCGTTGCAAGCGCCTGATTGGTAGCGAGCGCTTCACGCCCGCCTTTGAGCAGCACAGAATTGCCGCTTTTAATACAGAGAGAGGCGATCTGGATGAGCGCATCGGGCCTGCTTTCAAATATGACGCCAACGACACCGATCGGCGATGAAACTTTATAAAGATTTAATCCTTCTGTAATCTCTGTGGAGAGCAGCGTACGGTTGAGAGGATCTTCCATGGAAGCAAGCGCTTTCAATCCGAGAATGACCTGTTTCAGTTTTTCTTCTCCAAAGGTCAGCCGATGAAGAAGAGGGGCAGAAAGCTGTTCTGCTTCAGCTGCAGCATAATCTTTCCGGTTTGCATCAAAAATGAAGCTTTTCTCCTGCACAAGCAAGTCCGCCAGCCGCAGGAGCGCGGCATTCCTGGATTCGATACCGGAAACTGAAATCTGATAAAACGACTGTCTCGAACGGCCGGCAATCTCATGTAAATCTTTCAAATCAATCCCTCCCGTGACATTATAACAGACAAGCCGGAGATTGAAAAGAGAATTGCCATGTGATATAATTCTGTCCGGAAGGAGTTGTCAGGATGCCGCATCAGCAGGGAGTCAAAGTCATTGCGCAGAACCGGAAAGCATACCATGATTATTTTGTGGATGAAAAATATGAATGCGGCATTGCTCTTTTCGGAACGGAAGTCAAAAGTATCCGGCTCGGGAAAGTCAATCTGAAGGAGAGCTGGGCGCAGGTCCGGAAGTCGGAAGTCTGGGTTGAGGGGATGCATATCAGCCCTTATGAGCAGGGGAATATCTTTAACCGGGATCCTCTGCGTCCCCGGAAACTGCTGCTTCATAAAAGTGAGATCCGGAAGCTTGACGGGCTTGTGATGCGGCAGGGATATACATTAATCCCGCTGGAATTGTATTTCCGTGACGGAAGGGTTAAAGTTCAGCTCGGCCTGTGCAAAGGGAAGCAACTGCACGATAAGCGTGACAGCCTTGCCAAACGTGATTCGGATCGGGAGATCCGTCGCGCCTTGCGCGAGAAACAAAAGTAAGCGTATATTGTCAGATGAAATAAGGGGATGATCCGGTTTCGACGGGAATGACGGGGGCAGGATAAGCGAGCCGCAGACCCTGTACTGCGTATCAACGGGGAAAAACAATAACTGACAATACCAATTACGCTTTCGCGGCTTAATGCCGCGCGTCGGCCCTGACCGCCTGCAGATCAGGTTACCGGCGTCATTTATGCAGGGAACGAGTTTCGCCTAAGCTTTGCAGCGGAATCCGTAATCATGAAGCTACACTGCCGGCAGTCCTTCCGCGGACGGCTGATCAGTGGAAATCAAATCGCGGAATGCGCTCGGAGAAAGTCCTGCTGAAGCATTTTCGGACAGGGGTTCAACTCCCCTCATCTCCACTCTCGCCGGTCATGGTCGCGCCCAGGCCGGCTTTTTCAATAAGAAAAAGCCCTGACCCGATCAAGGTCAGGACTGTGGTGCGGTCGACGGGACTTGAACCCGTACCCATTGCTGGACACGCCCCTCAAACGTGCGCGTATGCCTATTCCGCCACGACCGCACGGAAGAAGCATAGGGATTATAAAACGATGAAGAAACTTTGTCAAGTTTTGAAACTTGCAGAATCAAGGTTCATTGAGTAATATAGGATTCAGTAAAAAGATGCCGGGACGGAGCAGCATCAGGAGGAGGGAAAGCATTGCGGCGCTTTTGCAGGAACAGTATCACCTTCATCCTCCTTCTGATCTTTTGTTCCGGTGTGTTTCTTCAGGCATCGGCTGAAGACTTTTCCGTCAAACGGATCGGCAACCTGATCCCGTTCAATGACAATCTGTTTTCAATCATGGCTCCGGAAAAAGGAAAACTGACCATCAAGGTCCATGATGACGTATCTGTATACCGCACCATTGAACAGGAGGTCAGTGAAGGAGAAACAACCATTCACTGGGATGGATGCGCTTATAACCATGAAAAACTGTCAGCGAAAAATTACAGCATTACGGCTGTACTTGCCGGTGATTCCGGAAAAGAATACCGCATCAGTTTCAACACGCCTGTCGAATATACGGGACAATGCCTTCAGTATCTGCTGCCTTCCTCTGACCATGTTTCATATGCAAATCCTGACGAATGGTTTGTGGAATTCAGAACTGTTCAGAAGGGAATTGTCCTATTTGACTTCAAAGAAACGGAATCCGAAACCGATGAACATTCTTACAGCGTAAATACAACCGGGGGAAAGATTAACAGGCTTTCCTTCCCTGAGTTAACAGGAAAAAAACCGCCGGCCGAAGGAAAGTATCACGTCACTTCCTATGAAAAGAGCAAACCGGAAGAAACTTTTGAGTTTGACCTGACGGTTCAGCAGGAACCCTTTAAAAAAAAAGAAGTATTCCTGACCGGCGAGATTCTGCCTGAAGCGGGAATGACGGAAGAAGAAATCTGGCAAATCATGCAGCAACCTTCCGTAGTTATTGATATCGACCCTTTTAAACATCAGAAGGTTTATTCGAAAAAAAACAAAGAAAGTACATCCCTCGGCACGCTGCACGGACAAACGCAGGCCCTCAAAGTGATGCAGCTGGATGAAGAGTGGGCGTTCATCGGCGCCTGG
>Ga0265301_10007543_pt1 | contig 10183 bp, 8 predicted proteins | sample AusTroGonzalo_MG_2_FD_193488 | JGI IMG/M metagenome (GOLD analysis project Ga0265301, IMG submission 193488) | Bovine rumen microbial communities from tropical cattle in Woodstock, Queensland, Australia - Gonzalo_04 | ecosystem: Host-associated > Mammals > Digestive system > Stomach > Rumen ...
TCGATCATATTGCTGGTTATATGCCTTTTGCTGACAGCGGCTGTTGTTCCGGCTTGCGCAGAATCGCAGGATATCAGATACGCACCCGGGCAGACTGTCCTGACGCTGGAAGAATACCTGGCGCAGAGCCATGAAGCATGGTTCCTCACCGGAAAAAAGGAATACGCCGTACTGGCCATGATGGTGTCCAAAGAAACATCTTTTCATAACGAACTGGAAGTCGTTGATTATACGGTTACGGACGATGGTATCACGGTCATTTTGAAGGGATCCTTCGGCGAGATGTGGGCCTCAAAACTGCCCAAAGTCATTTCAACCTATACCAAGCCGGACGGCAGTGAGATCAAGGGAAACGATTTCTCGGTCAGGGATACCTATATTGATCTGATTGCCCGCGCAGAACCGGATACATACTATGCCATGCATGTTCCGCTGACTGTTTCCGTTACAGTGAATACGGCCTGGGGAGACGAATTGCATACGAATCTGCCTAACGCGCCGCACGGCGACGGGGATTATCTCGTCTGCCGCAAAAATGATAAAGGCGAACCTGACCTTTCGGATGTCTGGATCCTTAACGGCGTTGTGTTCCCTGAATACTATGATACAACCCATATGGCAGGCGAATAATCACAGCGGCGTTATGATGCGCCCTTACGACACATCTTCTTCACAGTTCTCTTTCTTTTCCCAATAAGTCCGGTTATTCATTCTGTATTCGGTAGGCGTGCAGCCTTCCGATTTTTTGAATACATGGGAAAAATGGGCTGAGGAAACAAAGCCGACGATTTCTCCGATTTCGGAGATTCCTTTATCGGTATGAACCAGCAAATCCTTGGCTTCCGTACAGCGAACATGGTTATGATAAGCCAGCGGCGTATATCCGGTATGCTTTTTGAAAGCTCGCAGGAGATAACAACCATTTACATACAGATTGTCTGCCATCTGCTGCAGGGAGAACTTCTCTTTGGAGTGCGCTTCAATATAATCTGAAACCGCCTGCGTCAGGATTTCCCCGCCGGTTTTCTTTTTCCCGGTTTCGGATACAGTTTCTGACGCCATTTGTCCTTGCTTCATAACGGATTTCCTCCTGCCGGCTGACCGCATCATATTAGGCAGACCTAACCGCAATCATATATTAGCATATACTAACCTGTTTTATCAATATTTCAGTGTCAAAAAACCAAAAGGTCTATATCAGACAAATGGCATAATATCAAGATGTCAATATCAGGATAACGCACCAACATCAATGTGTGCTAAGATTTTATGCAAGTTAGCAGGTGCTAACGTTATGTATGCTTAACGAAGGAGAAACGGGCATGCAAAAGAAAGCGTTATTCCTTAGGGTGCTGTGCGCTCTGGTCATTGTGTTACTGGCCTTTCCGTGGTCCTGCCTTGCCGAGGAATCGGCGTCAACAAGGTGGGCGGACGCGGCGGACGAGATTGACAAGTTTCTGGACACCGCGTTTGAAGCTTATCTGGACGGGGACGCGGCTGCCGCCTATGACAATGTAAGCAACGCCTATTTCCGGGTCTATGAGACAACGGGTTTCGAGCGGCAGACGATGAGCTATATCAGCGGGAACCGCAAAAACGCCGTGGAGATGCAGTTCTCCGCCTGTAAAGCAGCCGTTAAAAAAGAAAATCAGACGACTGAAACGAAAATTGCGGTCCGCAGCGCGCTTTCCAAGCTGAAGGCGATGATCCGGGAGGACGGAAACAAGCTGGCGGCCATGCAGGGTGGCGTGCAGAGCGAGACCAAGTACTACAAACGCGGCGAATTAGCAGCCACCGATCCTTATGCGGAATATTCCGCGGATCCCAACGCGGCCGCGAAGTATGAAAACTGGTATGAAGCCGCCACACTGGTGAAGGAATTACTGGATACGGCCTATATGGCTTATCTGGACAAGGATTTTGACGCGGCTCAGGACAACCTGAACACAGCTTATTATTCGGTCTACGAGGAATCCGGGCTGAATCATGCCATTTATACGGAGCTTTCCATTAAGGAAAGACAGGCGGTTGAAAAAAACTTTTCCGATCTGCGCGGCCTGGTCGCATCCGGAGCGGATAAGTATCAGAAAAACAAGTACCGCACAACGACCGACAAGGCGAAGAACAACATCCTGAAGTATGCCAAAGCGATCGATACAAAGAACGCGGAGGCAAAGGCGGCGGAAGCCGGGGAAGTCAATGAGACCGCTGACGAGAGTGCTGCCGCAGAAGAAAAGCAAAGCGATCCGAAACTGCTGACGTTCCTGGGCGCCTTCGGGATTATTGTCCGGGAAGGCCTGGAAGCGATCCTCGTTATTGCGGCCATCATCGCTTACCTGGTCAAGAGCGGGAACAGCCGCAGTGTCAGGAATGTGTATATCGGTGCGATTGCCGGTATCGCGGCGAGTTTTGTGGCGGCTTTTATCCTCTCCTGGGCGAAGCAGGCGTTTGTAGGCGCGGGCGTTGCACAGGAAGTCATCGAAGGAATAACCGCGCTGATTGCGGTCTGCGTGCTGTTCTACGTCAGCAACTGGATGATTTCCAAAGCAGAGGCCGCCAACTGGAGCCGCTTTATTGACGGCAAGGTTCAGTCCTCCGTGGAGCAGGGAAGCACGTTTGCCCTTGCCTTTACGGCTTTTCTGAGCGTATTCCGGGAAGGCGCGGAGGTTGTACTGTTCTATCAGCCGATGCTCAGCGAAGGAAATCCCGGGATGGTTTGGGCCGGATTCGGCGCCGGATGCGTTCTGCTGGTCTTCGTTTACCTGGCTATCACGAAACTATCCATCAGACTTCCGCTCAAGGTATTCTTCACCGCCACTTCCATTCTGATGGCGATCATGTGCGTCAGCTTCCTGGGCAGCGGAATCAAGGAACTGGCGGAAGGCAATGTGTTCGATCTGACGCTGCGCGTTCCCGGCATCCCGGAAAACGATGTGATCCAGATCTTCGGAATCTATCCCTGGCTGGAAACGCTTGTGCCCCAGTTGATCCTGGCGATTATCCTGCTGGTGACGTTTATGATGGCTCACTACCGCGGGAAAATCAACGCGCTCAAGTTGCAGCTTGCCCAGGCTATTCAAGCTTGCCAGGCCGCTGAAGCTGATCAAGCCACTCAGGTTGCAGAGACCACTCAGGCTGATCAGGCCGCTCAGACCGTTGAGCCCGCTCAATCCTGATACCCCTCACGATGTCAGCCAACGCTTGCGCCAACAGCGCCCGCAATCCAACACAGGCGTCATCGGCGTCTGCGCCCCGCGCAGCATCGTGCCGGATATACAAAAGAGTTCTTATGAATGAGGAGGATGTCCAAATGAAAAAACTGGTTGCTCTGCTGCTTGCCGCGATGATGCTCTTTGCCGTTTCCGCTGTTTCCCTGGCGGAAGAAGAAGCCGGTTTTGATGAATACGAACTCGGCGTCGAAGGCGAACAGGATGTTGATTTCATGACCATGGCGATGGTGTATTTCCAGCCCGTGGACATGGCTCCCGCCGAGAATGCCACGCCCAAGGAAGGTTCCGACCTGCACATCGAAGTGGACCTGACGGCCAAAGAGAATCCCTACGGTTTCCCGGTTGACGGCTGGGTGCCTTACCTGAGCATTGATTTCGTGATCAAGGATCTGGAAGGCAAGGAAGTTTATTCCGGTTCCATGATGCCCATGGCTGCTTCCGACGGCCCGCACTACGGCAACAACATTCCGCTGGCCGAAGGCGAATACACCATTACCCTGTCCATCAAGAGCCCTGCCGAGAACGGCTATCTGCTGCACGTGGACGCGGAAACCGGCGTTGAAGCCAAGGACGGCTTCTGGACCGAACCGCTGACAGCCACCTGGACAGGCTGGAAGTTTGTCAAGGAATGGTAATCAGACAGAACCTGTAAAAGGATTTTTCCATGCTGGCGCTCCATCCGCGGGGCGCGGGCCCCGGGGCCCGCGTTGGTGGGGCGCCGGCATTTGGCATGTTTATGAACCCGAAGTAACGGAGGTCTTGCCGTGTTCAAGTATCTTTGGATGGTGATCCAGGATCTCTTCCTTACAGTGACTTATGTCACGCTGATGCATACGATGCTTTCCCGTGTCTGTGACCGCAGAGGCCGTCTGATTCACGGAATTGCGCTGGGACTCGGGGTTCTGGCCTCCGTTGCCCTGGCTATCGTCAAATTCAACACAAAACTGATTATATCCAGCCACTGGAACCATTATATCTATGCGATTCTGATGACGCTGACGGTTCTTTTCCTTGTGCTGACTTTCTGCTTCGGCAGAAAGGAGAAGCAGTCTGCGGGGGCAGGCAGTATCATCCTTTGCATTACCGGCTCCCTGATCTCTGCCGTCATGATTTTTTACTCGCTGCCAGGGGTTTTGCTGTATCCCTTCAGTTTCAACACCATGGGACAGGGTTATCTGTCCTCCTATTATCTGGTGCGCATGGCCGGATTGCTCGGCGCGCTGGTCCTGCTTTTGATCTATTCGCGGCTGCTTTCGCACTGCGCGTCTGATATAAAGCCTTATACCTGGGTCCCGGCTTTGCTGAATGTGAACCTTCTGGTTTTTGCCGTGTATTGCTTCGGCCGCTTCTTTGTTCCGTGGGTCAACCGGGCAAAATGGCTCGGATGGTCTGTGAAGTATACGGACGAAGCCTACGGATGGATCGGAAACTGGATGATGTTCACAGCGGATCATTCCATGCTGTTTATCTGGATCACGGTCGGCCTGGTTGTGCTGCTGTGCGTCTTCTTCTTTCGCCAGGGGACGATCCTCCGGGAAAAGTATGACAATCCGGCCCAGCTCCGCAAGCTGAAAGCACGGAACCGGCACTGGCGCCGGATGGCAGTCGGAACGCTGGTGTGCATCGTGCTGTTCTCCGTGATTCTGACCGTCGTCAAGACAAACGATACCAAACAGGTGGAACTTTCCGCACCGGAAAGCTACACGGTGGATGCCGGAGCCGGCGTTATCCTGATTCCGGCGGAGGCTGTGAACGACGGACATCTGCACCGCTTTGAATACCGGACCGAAAACAATATTGACGTCCGGTGGATCGTAGTGAAAAAGCCCAATTCCGCCAGCTACGGCGTAGGACTGGATGCCTGTGAGGTTTGCGGAAACGCCGGCTACTTCGAGCGGAACGGGCAGGTCGTCTGCAAACGCTGTGACGTTGTGATGAATATCAACACCATCGGCTTTAAGGGCGGTTGCAATCCGATTCCCCTGGCATATGAAGTCAGGGAGGGGAATCTGGTTTTCAAACTGGAAGATCTGATTGCCGGGGAGAAGGAATTTAAATAAGGGAAGGATTTAGGAGAAATGCTGTTTCGGATGATACGGGGTGTGCTCTTTCATCAGAAAGGGAAGATGCTGCTGATCGCGCTGACGATTGCCCTGGGGGCTTCTCTCGCCACAGGCATGCTGAATGTTGTTCTGGGTGTGGAGGAGAAGGTCAACAAGGAACTGAAGAATTACGGGGCCAACATTGTCGTAAAGCCTAAGGATTCCTCGCTGCTGTCAGATATCTACGATGTCGGGGAAGACTCGGAACTGAACACGGCTTATCTGCGCGAAGACGAGCTTGGCAAACTGAAGACGATCTTCTGGGCCTTCAATATCGTGGACTTTACGCCCTTCCTGGATACGCAGGTTCAGGTTTCGGATAATGCTTCCGTGAAGGTGACCGGGACCTGGTTCAATCATCATCTGGACCTGCCGACGGGTGAAAGCCTTGACGCCGGCGTAGTCGGGATGCGTTCCTGGTGGGATATCACGGAAGGCCGATGGCTGGACGAGAAAGATGAGAACGCTTCCTTCGAAGTGATGGCAGGTGCTGCCCTGGCGGAACGGATGGGCTGGCATGCCGGAGATTCGGTTCATCTGACCGGCAGCCACGGGGAAAAAGACGTAACGATCGCCGGGATCTATGATGCCGGCGGGGATGAGGATGATCAGCTCTTTGCCACCCTTGACCTGGTGCAGGAACTGACGGACCGCGACGGTAAAGTGGCCTCCATTGAAGTATCCGCCCTGACCACTCCGGATAACGAGCTTGCGCGCCGGGCCGCGCGGAACCCGGCGGCGCTCAGCAGCCGGGATTATGAAACCTGGTACTGTACCGCCTATGTTTCCGCGATCTGCTATCAGATTCAGGAAGTGATTACCGGTTCCGTCGCGACCGCCGTGCGGAAAGTGGCGGAAAGCGAAGGAACGATCCTGGACAAGACCAAACTCCTCATGATCCTGATTACGGCCCTGAGCCTGATCGGTTCGGCACTGGGGATTTCCAACCTGGTTACGGCCTCTGTAATGGAGCGCAGCCAGGAAATCGGCCTGCTGAAGGCGATCGGCGCAAAGGACCGGTCCATTACGGGCGTCGTCATGACGGAGATCCTGATTACGGCGCTGCTCGGGTTTGCGGCCGGGTATCTGCTGGGCTTCGGGTTTGCCCAGCTGATCGGACAGAGCGTTTTCGGGTCTTCCATCGATATGGATCCGAAGGTGGCGCCGATTGTGGCGGGGCTGATTGCGCTGGTTACCATTGCCGGAAGCCTTCCGGCGATTCGGATGGTGTTGAGGCTTCGGCCGGCGGAAGTGCTGCACGGGGGGCATTAAGGTATACCCAGAGATATTGATTTGCTGGAGATAGCGTATGACTAAGAGAAGAATGTTCCTTCGGATGATTACGGCATCCCTGCTGCGCAGGCGGTCACGGATGCTGATCGCGCTGCTGTCCATCGGGATCGGGGCGACGATTCTGGCCGGACTGGTGACGATTTACGTGGACGTACCCCGGCAGATGGGTGCGCAGTTCCGGTCCTACGGGGCGAATATGCTGATCCTGCCGAAGGAAGGGGCCATGCTGGACAGCGATCACCTGGCGGAGGCGCTGCAAAAGATTCCGCAGGATGAACTGATCGGCGCGACACCTTACCGGTATGTCCGGCTGGATATGACTTCCCGGCAGCAGTCCTTTACCGCGGCCGGAACGGATTTCACGCAGGTGCCGAAAACAAGCCCCTATTTCAGCATTGAAGGCGCCTATCCGGAGAATACCCGGGAAGTGCTGGTGGGGAAGAGTATCGCGGACACAATCGGGGTAAAGATCGGTTCCACGATGGAACTGACCTATCAGCCGACCTCTTCATCGGAGGAACTGAGCCCGGAAGAAAGCCGCATTCCCAACGCGATGCTTTCAGGCAGCGCCGAAGGATTCGGCGGTGGTGTCGTCTATGTCAGTCTGCAGCTGGATGGGAACGGCGCTATTGAATCCCTGGAGATCAATGCCGAAACCCAGACCCCAGAATACGGCGGGCGAACAGCGGAGGATGAAGCGTTCCTGGCCCAGTTCAAGGGTAAAAAGCTTCCGCTTACGGCGGGCGAAGACGTAGAAGCGCTTTCAGGCGCCACGGTCACGTCAGAAGCGGTTGTGACAGCCGTCAATACCGCCCGGAAAACGGAAAAGACCGTGAAACCCCAGACGCTGAACTTCACGGTCACGGGGATCCTGACCACGGGAGGAGAAGAGGAAGGCTACGCGTTCCTGTCGCTTGAGGATATGGAAACCCTTACCGGTTCCGGACAGCTGGACGTGGCGGAACTGAGTGTTTCGGCAGGCGCCGAACAGCTGGAGACATACGCGGACGCGATTACACAGGGGGATGATACCGTTCAGGCGCGTCTGGTCAAACGGGTCACCCGCTCCGAAGCTTCTGTGCTGGAAAAGCTGACCGCCCTTGTGTTTCTGGTGACGCTGGTCGTGCTGCTGCTGACGATGATCTGCGTTTCCACGACGATGATGGCGGTGGTCTCGGAACGGCGGAGAGAAATCGGTTTGCGCAAAGCCCTGGGCGCGTCGGACGGTTCCATCCGGAAGGAATTCCTGGGAGAAGGGCTGTTCCTGGGACTGCTCGGCGGTGTGATGGGCGGAATCCTCGGCTTTGTATTCGCCCAGGTGGTCAGCGTCAACGTCTTCGGCTCTTCGATCATGTTCCAGCCGCTGCTGCTGCCGATTACGATCATTGTTTCCATGGCGATCGCGGCGCTGAGCTGCCTGCTTCCCATCAAGCGCGCGGTCGCGATTGATCCCGCGCTTGTACTGAAAGGAGAATAACAATGAGCCTGCTTGAACTGAAAAACATCTCCAAGATCTACGGTGATCTGAAAGCTTTGGATAACGTTTCCCTGCATGTGGACCAAGGAGAATGGGTCGCGATCATGGGCCCGTCCGGCAGCGGCAAGAGTACCATGATGAATATCATCGGCTGCATGGATAAACCGACAAAGGGGGAAGTGCTGCTGGACGGGGTGGATATCAGCCGGGAAAGCAGCAAAAACCTGACGGATATCCGCCGGGACAAGATCGGCCTGATCTTTCAGCAGTTCCACATGGTGAACTATCTGACGGCGGTGGAAAACGTTATGGTCAGCCAGTACTATCACTCCATGCCGGACGAAGAGGAAGCGCTGGAAGCGCTGGAACGGGTCGGTCTGCGGGAACGCGCCAGACACCTGCCCAGCCAGCTTTCGGGCGGCGAGCAGCAGCGTGTCTGCGTGGCCAGGGCGCTGATCAATCATCCGGAACTGATCCTGGCGGACGAACCGACCGGCAATCTGGATGAAGCCAATGAAAATATCGTCCTGGATCTTTTCGCCCAGCTCCATAAAGAAGGGACAACGCTGATCGTGGTGACCCACGACCCGGAGGTGGCAGATGCCGCGCAGCGTACCATCGTGCTGGAACACGGCAAAGTGGCGCGGGAAGTCATCAATGAGAATTTCGGAAAGTGAAGGATGAGGATATGAAAAAGCAGATCATTCCCGGATGCGTCATGCTCGTACTCTCTCTGGTTATATCGATCGGCAGCTTCACCTTTCTAAGCCCCTGCGTACATGAGGACGGCAGTGTCGGCGCCTGCTGGTGGGCGGGCCGGGCACTGCTCGGACTTGGGTGCCTGCTGGGTGTTCTCGCCGTACTGACGCTTGTTTCCGGACGTGCGCGCTTCGGAGCGTATCTGAGCAGCATTGCTGTATGTGTGCTGGGAATCCTGACGCCCGGAACGCTGATCAACCTGTGCCGCATGAGCAGTATGCACTGCCGTGCAGTGATGCAGCCGGCGATGATTATTCTGTTTTCCATCAGTGCGATCGCAGCTGCAATCGGAGCCTGGGTGAGCAGGAGGGATAAGTGAGTAAAACAATGGCCGGAATGTCTTCTTTGTCCGTGAAGAACCTGAAAAGAAAACCGGGAAGAACGATCGCGCTGGTACTGCTGACCGCTTTTCTCGCGCTGGCAGTCTTCGGCGGTTCTGTGGTCGTGCTGTCTTTGCGGAACGGCCTTCAGAGCCTGGAAGCCCGTCTGGGAGCCGATATCATCCTGGTACCTTCGGAGGCGCAGAGCAAAGTCAGCTTCCAGAACATGTTCCTGCAGGGAACGACCGGGGCGTTTTATATGGACGCTTCCGTGACGGAGAAAGCGCTGGAAGTACCCGGCGTGGAAAAAGCCGCGCCGCAGGTTTTCCTGGCTTCCCTGAAGGCTGACTGTTGTTCGATCAAAATCCAGGTGATCGGGATCGATCCCGAAAAGGATTTTACCGTCCAGCCGTGGATTGCCCGCAGCCTGACCGGCGAACTCGGCGATCTGGAAGTCGCGGTCGGCTGCAAGGTGGAAGCCGATGTCGGGGAAATCATCCGGATCTATGAGCAACGGTGCAAGGTGGTTGCGCGGCTGGAACCTACGGGAACGGGTCTGGATACCGCTGTTTACTGCAACATGGACACTATGAACAAGCTTCTCGCGGCAGCCGAAGCAAAAGGTATCAGCCACAAAATCACAAGCAACGACGATTCCGTCGTTTCCGCGGTCTATATCAAGGTCAAAGACGGATATGATATTGACACGGTGAATACGGCGCTGACCGGCAAATTGCGCAAAGTGACGGCCGTCAGGACCCGTTCCATGATTACCGGCGTTTCCGACAGCCTTGCCGGCGTCAGCCGCACGATCACGACCATGGTCATCGTCATCTGGGTGCTTGCCTTTGTTATTCTCCTGCTCGCCTATATCCTGATTGTCCGCGAACGATCCAGGGAGTTTGCGGTGCTTCGTCTTCTCGGGGCATCCAGAAAGATGCTCGGGCGAATGGCCCTGCTGGAGTCGGCTGCCTGCGGATTGATGGGCGGCATCCTGGGCGT
>Ga0265301_10007544_pt1 | contig 10183 bp, 19 predicted proteins | sample AusTroGonzalo_MG_2_FD_193488 | JGI IMG/M metagenome (GOLD analysis project Ga0265301, IMG submission 193488) | Bovine rumen microbial communities from tropical cattle in Woodstock, Queensland, Australia - Gonzalo_04 | ecosystem: Host-associated > Mammals > Digestive system > Stomach > Rumen ...
TGGATCCAAGCTACCGTCAATCCCTTTGCTACTTGCTACATGGCTTGCGCTTCATGGCAACCACCTCCTATAAATTCTGATGGCTCCATATCCCCATCTCAGAGATACCAGGTGTCACTTGTTTCCCCGGTTGCTAACCATATGGAGCCGTTTCTGGATCAGGAGAAGGACTTGAACCTTCGCACCGATGGATAGCATCCGCTCTGCCAACTGAGCTATCCCGACCCGCGTGACCACCGCCTGCCGCTATCCAACAGGCATCACACCAACCAATGTTATCACATCTGAGATCGCATGAACCTTGGAACGCTGAACAAGCTGAATTGAGTTTCTTTATCAATGAATCGCTCATCGTCTTCGGAAGGCTCATTCTCGATCATCCTCCATTCTTTCTGCAGCTTCCCTGTAGTCAAGTAATTCCTTGTACAGATCCAAGAACGATTCAAAGGAGAAGGTAATGTACCAAGGTTCTCTCGACCTGCGATGGATAACAACGGGGATCTCCCCGCTCGCCGCATCAGATACCGATTGAGCCATAGCTGATCTAAGATCAAGTCTCTCAACTCGCTTGACTTCCGGGTGGATTCCGGGGATTCCAACCACATCGGGGCTATCTGATCCGCCATGATACTGTTGCCCGCGATAAGCATCCCCAAATCCATGTTCTCTAGAGATCATTGCAACCTCTCGTTCACCGCGTTTACCTTTCTCCCTCTGACTCTTGCCCATATAATTCCTCTATTCTCAAACATTCTCCAGATACCTTGCAGCATGCATAAGCCAACACGACGTTGAATGCTGCAAAGATTCCTATGGCAACGAATTTCAGCATAGCTGCATCTATCCTTCGATCACTGGCTCCTGCTGCTTGATGCACGTAATCTCTTTCCTATCCATGCATTGAACTATGCACTCGGTTATCTGCATGATGCCTTCGGTTGATTCGATGCTATCAACACGGAGCATGTACACGGTATGCTTGTCTTCGACATAGGTTCCCATGTATACAGCCGGCATACCGCGGAACAGACATCTCTCTCCACGCTTGAGATTCCCATGCTTGAACTTAATGTAATTCAGGAAGATCATAGCGACCCCTCTTCGCTTGTGTTTCCTCGCATCTTCTCATATACGGTGTCATGTCTTCAATCTTGAACAGGGACAAAAGATTACATATGGCCATGATCACATCGGCACACTCGCTGCATACGCAATCAAGCCATGTTTCATCATCAGTCTCGTTGTAGCTCCAGCTATCATCGAACTTGCTGAACACTTCTGCCGATTCCTCAAGGATCTTCAGAGCCTGATCCCTTGTCTCCAACGGAAGCTTGCACCTGGGAAACGTCTTCACCTCGCCGATAATCATGTTACTTCTCCTGGAACATCTTGCACTTGAGGCCGTTGAGAAACAAGTGCCTGTGCTTCCAACCTATCTCGGAATCATCGGTGATAAGCTTCTTGCGAATAGCACAATCCTTCGTGGGGGTCTTCGGTTTCCAAAGCTTGCACTTGTCGCATTGCGCCTTGAGCGCATCGACTTCCCTGGCGTGCTTGACTTCCGGGCGATCCTCGTCATTCAGCAACGGGGTCACTTCGATCTTCACCGGCATCTTCGTCCTCCTCTACTGCTGGCAACTGCATCCATTCGGGTTCGATGTACTCGATGGTTGCCTCGATCCTGGTAGGTTGAACCTTCCGACCACCACAACGTTCGAGGATCATCTGTGCTGCAAGGTTCCTCTCCTTGCGCTTAGCGTAATTGGACCCGCATGGCTGGGTACCAATATACACCAACGCCTTCGCCATTGCAATAATAGGGGGGTCATTGGGTACGATATTCATCTGATCATCAACGCTGCGGTTGAGTACATCTTCCAAAGCATCACCGAAGATGTTGGCGTATCCTTCGCGCTTGTCTTCCTCAGGCACCGTGCCGTCGATTCTCAAGGCAATGGTTCTGATAAGGTCTACATCTTGCTCGAACACGGCATTGAAAATCATTGAGTTCACGGTTATCTGCTTGACGTTGGTGGCAATCTCCCTCGCCTTGACGACATCGCCCATGGTGCGGAATAGGCAGACATCGGCCATGTAGCCGTCGAGCGATGTGTCATATGCTCTAGTGCTTACGATCGCTGTATCGTTGGTTGTATCGTTCTCTTGCCTTTTCACGTCTGCGCCTCATGTTCTCGTTGGTTCTCGGGTTCCTTGCTTGCCCAGCTTGCAGGTCGTCCTTCGGCAGCTTCATGTTCTGCCAGACGGGAAGCCTGCCCTGCTCTTGCAGCCATTCAAGCCTGAGCTTCAAGCTGTAAGGAGGCACGTTCTTGAACCGCTTCAGTGACAAATGATAGATATGCTTCGTCACTTTCTTGCCGTTCACGATGCCTTCCTTTTGGACCTTGGTACTGTAGTAAGCCAGCAACCTCGGCAACCTGCGCACGCGAACCTGGCAAGCTTTATCCTTGACATCCCACGGTTTGCCGTAGAGATGTTGGTACACCATGCTGCATGTATGCTTTCTTGCACGGATTCCCTTGCCGCCTTTGGAAGTCCATTCCGGATCATCGACCTTGGTTGCCAGCCACCTGCGCAACAACGTCTCCAGCTCGTACAGGATATCATCCGAGTAGTTCTCCCATTTGCCAGGGCCTTCTAGATAACCCGGCCTTTCCGGACCTTGGAAGTCGAGCGGATCGTGAACGGGAAGATCTGGGATCTCGGGCTTGTTCTCCAAGCTGAACACCCAGCCTCCATCATCCGTAGTAGTAAAGCCCGGCATTGGTCTTTTTCTCCTTCTTACGGTAGGTGGCAGGCAGCCAATCATCCTTGTTGTCGTCATCGTAGATGCCATCATATGTTGCATCCCAGTTGACCGGCATGCTGCCATCCGAATTCAAATTGAAATACTGAATCTCGTTGATTCCCATGACGGCATAGCGCAAGGCGTCCATCATGTGGGAATACTTGTTATGCATGGGCTTCGGCGCCCAGTCGTCCGACTTGCTGAGTCGCTTATATTCGTAGTTGTTGAAGCATTCCAGCAACCAATCGCAATTGTTGCTGTTGATTATCATGTTTGGCAACTGCTCCCTGACGAGCCTGATGCCACGGTCCACGCGCTCCTTGTCGAGGCTATGCCAATTGATATTCGGATAGATAGCCTCGACTTCTTCCTTCGGAGTTTGCGACGAAGCGGAGCGTTCGGAGTCCCATGGCAATATGCCCATGCGGATCAGGTGGAAGTAATCCTTCTTGGCTATCTCAGCCATCCCCTCAACTAGCGAGATGCCACGCGATTCAAATACATCGTATATGATAACTCTGCTATTGATAAACTGGTAAATGATGGCAGCGGTACTATCTGATTCTTTGCCTTTAGATGCAATGTCGAATGCGATATATACGGGCTTGCTGGTATCAAGGTTATATGGACAAAAGCGTTTCTCCCGTACCAGTTGCTCGATTGCCAAATACACAAGGCCCGCGTTGACAACAGTGAAATCGCAGAAATTCTCTTGTCTGAATAGATTGTCATTCCCATAAGCTCTGATATAGCGGTCACGGAGCACCTCGATTTCCTCATCCGTATACATTCTCGTGCCATCCCTGTTGGTTGCATCAGCGATAGTTACTTTGTCCACGTAGCAATCGCCATGCCATCCGGGAAATGCTTCCGGCTCATCCTCCATGGTGTAGGTTCTCAGCAGATCGTAGTAGACGTTCTTGATCCCACGAGGCGTGCCATTGAAGTTCACGCTGAGATCTCCGGTCATCTTGAGCTTGCGTTCCCAGATCGGCGTGATGTACTCGAACGCATTCTTACGGTACAGGCTTGCCTCTGAAATATAGAACTTGTCATACGATGAACCGATGATGCCCTCGTTGTTCAGGAAGCCGATGAACTTGATCCTCGTGTTGGCTTTGGATTTGTCCTGGGAAATCATGTAGACCTCTTTGGCCGTGTCCTTGGGATCTATCAATTCAGGTGGGTAATCATCCCAGAACAAACGGCCATCGAGGTACTTCTTGAAAATGTTGTTCGTGATCCAGATGTTATCCAAGCCGACGTATGCGATCTGTAAACCGGGATTCAGGTACCCGGTCTTCATCGCATGCTGCATATCATCGGTATCCTTGCCGAGCTGACGCGCCCACAGCTTGAAGTAGTAATGGCACCGCGGATCTGCACGACGCTGCCATGCCCCTATCTGGTAGGGGTACGGCTCGTAGAACAAGGGTAGGCGCACCTGCTCGACGGTCATGCTACATCTCCAGTTTTATATCTTCGGGATTCTTCAACCCCATGCTAATCAATCGCATAAACAATGCAAGCTTGTATGCATACATATGAACCTTTTGCGTTGAAAGCAGGTCGATATCATGATCGACCTCTATCTCGATGGAACCTGCTTTACAAGCGTCGATGAACTCGGCGAGCATGTCGTAACGCTTGCATAGCTCATCATATTCAGCAAGCAGCCTTTCCTTATAATCTTCCATCGCCATCCTCCTCCATGGCTTTCCTTTGCCCCTGCTCGTCGAGCATCTGATGATGCATCTGCGTCATCTTCTCCCCCCAAGGCTTGACGACGCCGGATACCAGGAACGCATTGAACAGATCTTCCTCGGTTTCCACGTCATCACATTTCGGCATGAGATCGAAGAAGTAATCCTTCATGTCCTCCTTCAGGAATTCCTCAAGCTCGAAGCTCTTGATGACATCAACGATGTTTTCATAGCATGCCGTGATCATGCCCTGCTTTGCCTTGAGGTACTGGATGCATTCACGGGTGATGAACTTGTCCTTGAAGTCATTTCCCCAAAACTCGTAGGCTGCCTTGCGGATGTTGATCAGGTTGTCGATGCGATCCGAGATCACCACGGCAGTCTCGGCAGTCATTAGGAAACCCTGCTTCATCTTGTCGAATGTCTCCTCGATCGGTGGAAGCTCGGGTTGCTTTAGGAACTTGTTGGAATTCTTGGCCATGATAGGCTTTGCCTTAGCTGCAGATTTACGTGTCATCTTACTTTCCTCCTCGGTTCTTCTTGTCGAACATCTTCAATGCCTCGCCGATGTTCGTCGGTTCCTTCTCGTCCTCCGACTGACCATTGCCTGCCTTGATATCCATAGCAGGCCCACTAGCAGCGGGTACCGGATTACCTCCGCTATCCTGCTGGGCAGGTTGCTGTTGCACATTCTGCACGCCTCCTCCGAAGCTCTTGGCGATCCTAGCAGCCTGTGCTGCAACCGCATCGAGGTTCACCTTGAAGCCGACGGTCTTGCCGTTCGCATCGGTTACCTCATGGCCTTCGAGCAATGCATCGAACACGGCTTGGGTTGCAGGATCCATCGCCTGGAACTTCGGGATGAAATCGATCAGGGCAGCACGTGGCGCCTCCTGCTGCAGGAGCATGCGCTGCTTCTCGTTGACTGCCTTGCGGTATTCGAAGTCGACTCCCTTGTTCCATGCATCGCAATACTGCTGAAGCTCGTAGCGTGACTTGAAGTAGTAGTTGGGATCCCGCTCATCCTGAACATCGGGATTGCGGAAGCGAACCTGGCCCGTCTGCTCGTCACGAACCGTCAGCTCGGCAGGCGAGTAGTAACCTATGTTCTGCTCCTCGAATTCCCTTCGTACCTGGTTAGCCGCATTACGCTGGATGTTCCTGAGAAGGTCTTGCTTGTAAGCATTGAAGTCAATTGCCTCGATGCCATCTGGAGATCCATCATCACTTGCTCCGTCTCCTGATCCAACGGATCCAACGGAACCGGCATCGATGCCATTATCATCCTGTACCTGAGGTTCCCCAGCTCCGTCACCGGGTCCTCCCTCTGCACTTTCAGATCCCTGCTGTTGCTCCATACCAGCATTAGCTGCTTCTCTGTTAGCTTGGTTAAGGATCTTGAACGCCGAAGCCATATCGATCGGCGTAGTCGCTGCATCAGGCATAGGAGGAAGAGCTTGATTCTCAACAGGATTGTTCTCATTAGGCATCGTCTTCCTCCTCTTCGTCGTCCATCTGCGCAGCCCTCATCATCACGTTGTACATGTTGATGAGCCAATGGTCGCGCAGGAAGTTGTACACGATCTCCTTGCGGCTGTCGCCATACTCAGGCGCCTTGCCGATGAGAGCCTCGACTTCAGCCGCCATCTCCTCCAAGGAGTCATGCGAGAGGATCTGGTCCTGCTTGCTGAACTTGTACTTGCGCAACTGCTGCGCGATGTACTTGAATTCACCGATCATCTCGTCATCGGAGATCTCGTCATGGAATCCAAGCGTGTCGTATTCCTGCTTCATCTCCATCCAGGTCTGTTCGAATGCCTCATCCTGGAAGAAAGCTTGGATGACTATGTTCTTGTCGATCGCTACCATGGCATGTCTCCTATCCCGAGATGCTTCCTCATCGCCTGCTGCTTGATCGCGCGGTCCTTGGCGTCTTCCTCGATCTCTTTAAGAACGCGATGAACCAGGTGGGGATCGCATACAAGATGACCGCAGGCATACCAGACATTCGGTTGATCCTTAAACACCTTCCGGTACTTCTGGTAATAATCGTCGCCTGCCGCTTTGAGCAGCGCGGATACGTTCGGGTAGCGCCAATGTTTCCAAAGGTATCCGCTCTTCCCCTTGAACGTAACCACGGTCGCCCAGTCGACACCAGGTCTAAAGGATAGCATCGGGTTCTCTTTCGGCACCGATGCCATGCCCTTGACACGTCGCTCGGAACGCTGCTTGATACGATAGGTCCCCGTGGTGTAATCATGATACGTGTCGATCTGGTTCTCATGCGGCACCTCTCCACCGGATACATCGTACACCTGGTCAGTCTCGCGGTTGATATCGAACGACCTCTCCACTACTTCCATCTCGGGGCCGAGATCCTCGTCGTACTTGACGAGCCGGTAGCGTTCGGGCGAAAGCTCGGGAGACATCAGGATCAGCTTGTCGAGATACGGCTTGATCGGATCGTTGAATCTCTCCACCGGCTTCTCGTTTAGCGTCTCCTTAATATGAGCCTCTACGCTTGCAACGCCTGCTTCGCCCGGATCAACCGGGATGCCAAGCTCCTCGGCCTTGAGAGCATTGCTCACCGTGCGCTGCAAGGTAGGCCAATCCATCCCGGTGACATCGATGCCAAGTCGCTCGGCCTCACGCTTGCAATCTTCCTTGTTGCGGTATGCCATCATCCATCCTTTCCTCAACATGACTACAACATGGTGACAAGCCTACCACAACCTTTGAGAAAAAAAAAGACCCCACCCCCGAAGGGATGAGGTCTATGGTTAATCTTTAGCTAGGTAAAATTTTCCATTACGTGCGAAGAATTTAATGGAGTCACCATGTTCATGCATGACTTTAATTGCCGCTGTACGAACTGATTGTGCTTTAAAGCAATCATATCCAACAAGTTCGACCACATTGAAATTCGATTTCTCGAATTCATCGAAGTCTTTTCTAAGTAGTTCAACAGGACGTCTGAATACATTTTCGTCAACTTCTTTTATTGCCATTTACATCGCCGCCTTGATAGCAGAAACCTTCACGTCATTACCGGATACTAGGCCGCTGAGCCTACGGTCCTCCCAGCTACCCGGCATGCATTTGGCAGGATCCCTATGGCTCAGGTAATCATAGTACGCATTGATGAACCCAAGCCCTGTACCATGGTACCTGCGGTTATCAGGAGCATCGTAATACTGCTCCATGAATTCTTCGCGCAGATGATCCACTCTCATCTTGTAAGTCTCGTACCTGTCACCAGGTTTCGGATACGGGAATATCATTGGCAGCAAATCGCTCTTGATATCCCGTGCGGCAAGGCTCTTGTTACGTGCCATGCCGAGCGTAGCACCGAATGCCGAGACGTAGTTCATCACGTTACCGGTTACCTTGGATGCGGCGGTCAGCCTGTGCTGCGCCATGCTGCCATGCCTGATATGTAGCAAGCTATCCGAGCTTCCACCCATGAGCTTGCGGTACATGTTCTGGCAGATGATCCTGGTAGGCACCATCATCAATGCGCAAGGGAATGCGCCATTGAATGAATTGGTGCACATGACGTCGAAGTTCCATTCCTCCCCGTTTATCATCTCCTTGCGCATGCGGAGCACCATGAACACAAGTCCCTGCTCCGTCATGCCGGCGTTCGTGATGATCCCGCCAAGCTGGGTGAAAGGCTCCAGCAAGCTGAATGCCTGCTCGTTTTGCACAATGCCGTACTGGTTTGACACGCAACCGAGGATACGGTTGTTGTCCTTCTGCACGTTGACCTGCACGCCAGGCACGGTCTCGTAGTTGACTATGGATGTTCCGAACCCTGTACCATATGGATCGTAGATCTCGACCTTGGCCTCGCGCGCCTCTGCTTCGAAATCAAGTTTGGCATCATGCAATGCTTCGCGGTAATCATCCCATTGTCCGCTGACACCGATGCCGATCCACGGTGCTTCGCGTTGCCTGTTGACTAATGTTATTTGGTTTGCCATTAATCCACCACCTTTCGCCCACATGACGGGCAGTAGTTGACGAGTATCGGTGGGTCTAACTCGTAAGCGCCACCGCCAGCGGATACTCCGATATCGCATTCGACAAGGTCTGCACCGCAATGGTTGCAGCACCATTCTTCATTTGGCTCGCACGTCTCCACGTGGCACTCGCTCCCCAGCGTCACGGCTATGGCCTGCTCGGGCGTGATGCGCTCTGCATTCATCTTCATCCAATCGTTTTCTGGATTGAGGTAACTCTTCGAGATAACCGTCCATTTGATGCCATTCATAACGAACACAGTCACATCGGCGAAACCGTTACTCACGTCTTTCCATTCGACACCGCGCTCCGTCAGCTTCTCGCGCAACTCGGTCGTTCGGTTGTCGGTCATCGCATGCCTCCCCTTAAGAACCTGCATATGCGCAGCTTCGGGCAGAAACCGCATATCCATGGCACGTAGCGCCCCTTGCAGTCTTTCATATCCACCCCTTCAGCTTGAGGACGATGCCGAGCATCGCGAGCGCTAGGGCCATGCCGACGCCGACGCCAGACTCGAAGCTAGTCATCGCACGCCTCGCTTTCCAGCCATTCGAGCAGCGCGTCGTAATCGTCACCGCAGCCGTCGTACCTGCAAGCGCCACGCGCAGCGCATTCCTCGCAACAGACTACGCGGCAATGATTCAGCGCCACGATTACCTGCGCCGCCCTCTCAGGCGTGCCGAACAGCTCGTGCCAGCGGGTGTAATTACCGACTGTTTCCTGGTTGAGCCACCTAAACGCTTCGGGCACGCTGTCAAAATCGCCCTGCTCGCACAGCTCCACGGCCATATGCATTGCAAACCTGGTGTTATCTTTGACGATATGTTGCAGGTTGTTCATCGCTTCACCGCCTTCCCGCAATTCGGACAGTAGTTGATGAAGTCAGCTGTCACATAGGCGTCGAGAAAGCCGCACTCCGAGCACTCCCATCTATCCGAATACTCCGAGTAACACGTCCGCTCCGCCCGCGCCAAGTCGTAATAACCGCCATCCAAACCGTTCGGCAAGTCGGCGTAGATGCAAGGCATGTCATTGACTTCCTTGTGGTTCGGCGCTAATGCGTTCGCGTTAATCAATCTGTAACTCATTCCGCATCACCGCCCAGCAGCTCGCGGATTTCGTCGGCGTACTTTTCGATAATTTGTTTGTCGGTGCCGTCGTAGTTCATGTAGTTGTCCGTTATATGCGCGTAGTATGCATGACTATATTCGCGCAGCACATCTTCCAGCGTGCGCGGCTTAAAATGCGTGTACCCACAAGAACAAACAACGTTGTACTCAAAAAAAGACTCGCCGTTGCGCTCTGTCTTGTACTCAAAGCAAAATGTCTCGTTGCCAACAGCAAGCACTTCCAGTTCATCGCTACCCCAAGCCATAGAATCCCCCACGTGAATCGGCTCATTGTTAGCGTCCACTGGCAAGCGCATGTAATCGCGCTCGATTTCCGCTTCGATTTCGTCTATGAGATGGTCGCATGCGTCGGCGGTTATCCAGTAGGTGTCGAACTTTTCAACAACACCCGCCTCTTTAGTGCAAGCCTTCAGGCTCGTGCGTAGCTTGTCGATTGATTCCATTAATCATCCCCTCCTACAATGAGCACCGCCATCGCCATCACGCAGACCGCGCCGCCGACCATCGCGGCGATAATGTGT
>Ga0265301_10007545_pt1 | contig 10182 bp, 12 predicted proteins | sample AusTroGonzalo_MG_2_FD_193488 | JGI IMG/M metagenome (GOLD analysis project Ga0265301, IMG submission 193488) | Bovine rumen microbial communities from tropical cattle in Woodstock, Queensland, Australia - Gonzalo_04 | ecosystem: Host-associated > Mammals > Digestive system > Stomach > Rumen ...
AATATGTTTTACTACGATTCTATTATTTTCCAGAGTGTCATAGAAAAAGTATTCATCTCATAATTTACTTATCTGCATAAATACTGTATTACTTTTTAAGTCTTCAAATTCTTCAGAATCTATAGTAAGAGATAAACGATCAATAAATCTGTTCCTAAATTCTTCAAAATCTTCATCTGGATTTTGTGGTTGAAATTCCATTCTCTCTGGCCTTTCTTGATTCCTATCCGGTTCACGCATAAATCAATTTTCTGGTCATCTAGGTCATTCATCTCTTTCCAATGTTCAGTACCACATTCTGAAAAATATCAAATTAGCTAAAACTCAGAATATAAAAACTATCACGATAGTAAATAACGTGAATTTTAGACTAATTCTGGACGAAGTTTTCAGATTTTTTAGCATCTTTGGATTCATAGTAAATTAGTTGTAGATTATAAATTTTTTCTAGATTTTCAAAGTTAAATACTTTTGAAATGGAAAGTTCTTTTACATAGAATAAAGAAAGAGCGAAAGAACTATCAAAACTTCCGCTCAATCTTTGGTTAATTTAATATTTTTTATTCTTCATTAGCATTTTTTGGTTTCTGAATATTTTTCATTGGGCAATCTCATTTCATTTTGTGTTCTCATTTTTCATGGGGCATTCATTTCATATTTTCGTGATTTTCTACGAAATTTTCGTAGTCTTCCAATTTCTCTTCTGAAATAAACTTTTCAAGTTTATCAAAGAATTCATCGTTAATCTTTTTGATGGCTTCATCCCTTTCTTCTTGAAGTTTCTCAATCTCTTCTTTCTGAGCATCAGTTAGATTCTCTTCATCAATGAATGCAAATCAGAATCGGTTTTCTTTTTCTCATTTTGGCATTCATTCTTCTGGATTCATTCAATCCATTCTTGGAGGTTTCATCATCTCTCCAGAACCGAATTGCTGCATCATTTGAGGTCTGTTTTTATCAAATGCTCCGGTAAGTGAAGCATCATTTTTCGCTGCATAGACTCCTACTCCTGTAGCTAATACCACAGTTGAAAGTCATAAAACCGCAGCTAATCTTTTTCATTTTGTGTTCATCTTTATGTTATTAAAGATTAAAAGATTCTCGTTGAGAATGTTTCCTCATGGAAACGTTGGGCATTATAATCATAAAACTTAAAATAAACTTAAATAAAAAACCTTAGTGATTAGCTAAGGTTTTCTTTGAATTATGAAATTTTAATTAGAAATCTTCGTTCATTTTTACATAATAACCTTGATCATGTCCACATAATGGGCAAACCTTTGGAGGTTCTTTACCTTTCCAAACATATCCACATTTTGTACAAGTCCAGTAAATTTCTTCATCTCTCTTGAATACTAAGTCATCTTTTACTAAATCGTGAAGTTTTTTATATCTTTCTTCGTGATGCTTTTCGGCAACCATGATAGCTCTAATTCTGGCAGCAAATTGAGGATATCATTCTTCTTCTGCAACCTTTGCAAATTCAGGATACATATCAGCCCATTCTTCATATTCTCCAGCTATTGCTGTCTCTAAATTTGTTTTAGTATCTCAGAATTTAATCATAGTTGTAGTTTCTATATCGATGTATGGCATTTCTACTCACTCTTTTTCTACAAATTCTTGCATCATTTTGAATAGCCATTCAGCATGTTCTTTTTCTTGTTCAGCTGTCTCGAGAAATACGTTTGCAATTTGTAAATATCCAGCTTTTCTGGCTACGCTTGCATAGATTGTATAACGATTTCTAGCTTGAGATTCTCATGCGAAAGCTCTAGCCAAATTTTCTAATGTTTTTTTCATGGTTGAATTAATGAAAGAATAAAATGTATTCTGTCATTCTGAATGGAACGTAGTGTAACGAAGAATCTTGCGTGTTGTATGGTGAAGATACCAAAGATTCTTCGCTACGCTCAGAATGACGGTAGAATTATTTACCTGGTTCAATTATTGTTGGTTGGTCTTTGTGGAATTTTTCATTCCATTTAGCTCTAAGAATTGCCCTATATCTTCGACAGTATTGGCAAATACTGAATAGACACGAAGTCAAAAGATAAAGTCCAACAGCTGAATTTAGTCAGAATACCATTAATCACATCATAAGACTCATTCAGATATTCATTCCTCACATCATCTTGCTCATATCTGGCATAGTAGCTCCTGGAACTTTTGGCATAGATTTTTTATTCTGAGTAAGCTGAGTCAACTGCATCTGTAAGTAATACAGAACAGTAACGATAATTGTCAGAATCCAGTTTCATTTATCGTATAAGTTGATTCACAAGAAGTTTGATTTGATATTTTGAATATCAATGTATCTCTCTCCAAAAGAATAGAAGAAACTATATAGCCAACCATGTATTGTATTGATTATTTCGATATCTCATGTTCCCATTTGAGAAATCGCTAATATAACACGATATAGTCATATAAATACAGGAATCTGGATAAGCATAGTTATACATCCCTTAAAAGGTCATTTTCATTCATTTTTGAATACTTTCATTGTTTCCTCGCTGAGCTTCTGAGGATCATCAGCATATTTCTTTTGTAATTCTTCAATTTTAGGTTGGATATTACTCATTCCTTGTTGCATATTGTTTGATGCAGCCGAAGATTTATACATTAATCATCTAACCAGTAGAGTAAGCAATACTATAGCAATCCATAAATGTCCTCAAAAAATTGCAAGGAAAATTATGAGAACATTGAAAACTGGACGATATAATATCTGACTTACCAAAATATTCCAAATATTCATACTTTATAAAACTAGAAATAAAATCTGATTTTTTATATTTTCATAACCTCTTCAGTTTTAGCTTTTACCAATTCATCAATTTTTGCATTCATTTTTTTAGTTAAATCCTCTATATTTGATTCATTAGCTTTGTGTTCATCTTCTGATATTTCTTTTGCAGTAAAAGATTTTTTAGTATCATTCATAGCATCTTGTCTAACTTTTCTAATGTTTCATTTAGTATCTTCTCACATAGCTTTGATATTTTTGGCAATTTGCTCTCTTCTTTCTTGTGTTAATTGAGGAACTTTTACCAAAATATGAGAACCCTGATTATCTACTCATACTCATAAGTCTGCTTCATAAATTGCATTTGCAATATGTTTTGCGGCTGATTTATCCCATGGTTCAATTTTAATTGTTGCATGATCGAGTGTAGTAATCAAAGCAATTCCATTCATTTTCATAGTTCCATAGTCTGTTTCTACATTCAGATTTTCTACTAATCATGTAGTAGCTCTTCAAACCTGCATTCATTTAAACTCATTTTCTAGGTAAGCAATAGCTTTTTCCATTTGTTGTTGATAGGCGTTTAAGTCCATAATCTTTTTGATAATATAAAAGATAGAAATTTGATTTTCCAATCAATTAATCTATAGGAAAAATTGTTTCGTTTGCAATATTATTTTTGAAAAATCACCCTAGGAAAATCCTGGGGTGATTCTGTGGCTAGAGGTAGATGCTACCTCCGTTTCCGACCCTTGTTCTTAGCCGCTTTGGCATTGGCCTTCTCAGTCTCGGCCATACGCCTAGCGAAGTCAACCTCTTGGCCGGCCTTGTTATAGACCCTGCCGGCGACGAGATCGATTACGTCTCCTGTGAAGAGGAGAGACTCCCACTTACCTAAGTGGTTCAGGTAAGTATCAGAATTGACGACATTACCATCTTTGTCCTTGATAGGGATACCGAGGTCTTCGGCGGTCTTTCCCCACTCAGTGAGTGTGGGGATGTACGTTGCCAGACTCTCTCCCTCCTTGATGGTGAACCGCCATTGTTCGGCGGTGCCGAGGTCGATGCTGTCGTAGTACTTGAGCGGTCGTAGCATGCCGTTACCGCACGCTACGAAGAGAACTTCATGAACGTTTGGATCATCGATGACGATGATCAGTTCATTTTTGAATTGTCCGCTGTGGGTCTTGCCGGAGCCAGTCAAGACATCTTTGGCATATCCAGATCCGAGGACGAACTTGATGTTCTTCTCATCCTGGATGTTGGGGTAGCGCCGTACCACGTTGGCCGTGAGTTGGCGACGGTACTGGTCCACCAGCTGCTGCTGAGCAGCAGTGTCTCCGGCTTGGCCGAGTTCACGGAACTGGTCGAGGGGGAACCCCGTTGAAAAACTTGTGTCTACGGGGTCTCCGTTGTGTACAGGGTCGATGCAGCTTGCCATGGCTGCGATAGTAGCGATCGCCACGAAGGCGATGAAAATAAGCTTTTTCATTTCTTCTGCTTTTTTTATTTATCTGCCAATATTAGCATTGAACATAATATATATTTTTTACATAAAAAGTCAAGTATTTTTTATTGTTATAATTTTTTTTATTGTGTATAAAAAACCCCAGCTTTTGGCTGGGATTTTTTTATTGATTATCTTCGTTAACTAAGAATCATCCTGATTGAATAGACCACAATTTATGATAAATTCAATCTTTATTTTGAATCAAAACATTATGACTTCATTTTTCTACTATTTTTCATTTGTCCATTACTATAATTTTGTCCATTTTCGCTATAGTAGATAGTCTGTGTGCAATTATAATACAAGTTTTATTTTTCATTGCTTCATCCATAGCATCTTGAATGTATTTTTCAGATTCAGAATCTAGTGATGATGTAGCTTCGTCCATTACTAGAATGTTTTTGTTTTCTAATATCGCCCTAGCAATTGCAATTCTTTGTCTCTCTCATCATGAAAGCTTGATTCATCTTTCTCATACAAAACTATCATATCAATCTTTTAATTCAGATATGAAATCATGGCATTTTGCCATTTTTGCAGCAGCAATGATTTCCTTATCTGTAGCACTACGCCTTCAGTACGCAATATTTTCTTTGATAGTTCTATGGAATAGAATTGGGTCTTGAGGTACCATGGATAATTGTGATCTGAGTGAATCCTGAGCAACTTGGGAAATATCTTGTCAATCAATTAAAATCTTTCATCATTGAATATCAAAGAACCTGAATAACAATTTGATAAGTGTAGTTTTTCAGCTTCCAGAAGCTCAGACTATTGCAACTTTTTCTCAAGGTTTAATGGATAAGTTTAAGTTTTCGAATACATTCTTTCATTCGATATAGTTGAATGTTACGTTATCAAAATCTATCTTTCAACTTCAGACTTTTAGTTTTTTATTTGAATGATCTTGAATTTCATGTGGAGTATTTAATATTTCAAGCATCTCTGTAGATTCTCATAAGGCTCTACTAAGAGATTTTAGTATATATCTTAATTCTGATAATTGATTAGCTATTTTTATTACATATAGTTGTACCAAAATTATTACAGATGCTGGAATTAGTCAGTTTCATCGAGCCTTGATAGCAAAGTATATTGATCAAATACTGAAGATACATGTTGTCATTCAAGTAGCAAAAAATGTTCGTTCTCATATTCTTCGTTGCTTTCATCTAATATTCATCCATCATGTTAGGGTTTCTCTGAATCTCTTAAATTCATATGGTAATGAGGCAAATATTAGTACATTAAAATTATTTATGATAGAGTCTGATAATTCTCATGTAGTTTTTGAATTTTCCTCGTTAGCTTTTATTTCATATTTCTTTGTGATATTGAAGAATATGATTTGTAATGTTGTATAAATTATAACAAATATCATAAATATGAATCAGATTTTTATATTTTCTCTCATTACTATGATTATGGTCATAGGTATGAATATAATCATATTTAGTACTTGGAATATGAATCTATCTACAACAGTTTCGTAAGATCAAGCCAATTTACCTACTTTTCTAATTAAAGATCAAGACAAATTGTTCGAAAAGAATCTGTATGAGTGTTTATGTAAGTATTGGAAACATTCTTCATAAATATCTTTTGTGGCATCATTTTCATATTTTATCATAGGGAATCACACAAGTCTTCGAGCTCAAATATTCGCTAAATCTAATAAAAGAATGATTAGTAAAACTTTTAGGAGCATAGAAACTAATTCAGGCTTTTCTACTCACGTCATAGATACTATATCTACAAGTTTTGTTTGGTAAATAGGCGATAGTATTGATATTCATGCAATGATTATACTTCATATTAAACTTAAGAGAATTAGCCACTTATAAGGTTTACTTTTTTTGATAAAGTATTTTACCACCATTCGTAATGTTACCTTGTTTTCACGGTTGTCAGTTGTTGTCATGTTTATATAATTAATTGTTAAAAACGGGGTTAAAAAAAGCTGCATTTTCCGTTATGCAGCTTGATGTATTTGTGTCCAAGAAAAAATCTGCTTATACATCAAGCTCATGGTATAAAATAAAACAATATTGTCTCTTTTGTCGCATCTTTACATTGGTTTACAACTAGATAAAATAATTATCCACTGAAGGATACGAAATATAATCTATTTTGTGACAAAAAAAGTGGGTTAGAAATATTTTCTTCATTTTAATTCATCTGGAAAATGCTGATTATTCATTTTGATAGTTCAATCAGCTTGGCGGTTTTCTGGATGATCATGCGCATATTCATATCACTTTCAGTATCATAATTCTCACATTAATTTAGTTGGTGCGTTACGAATTTGCATAGGAACTGGTAAGTTTCCATATTTTTCTACATCTTTCATAGTTTCTCTATCGATTCTATCACAAATATTATTTTTAGGAGCTTTTCATAAATACAAAGCTAACTGGAATAGAAAAACTCTGCATTCTGGCATTCAGATTTTTTGTACAGCATCATAGACCTGATTTGCTAGTAGTAGAGCATTATTATCTGCTGGTCAAATATCTTCACTAGCAAAACGTAGTAGACGACGAGCAATATAGCGAGGATCTTCTCATCAAACCAACATTCTTTGGATCCAGTAGCAAGCAGCGTGAGGGTCGCTATCACGTAATGATTTATGAATGGCAGAAATAATATTGTAATGTTCTTCTCAGTCACGGTCATAATACATTGGTTTTCCGAAGGCTTTCTGGATTATTTCATCATTTATTTTTCAATCAGTACTAAGCATGATTGATGATTCTAGGAGATTACATGCGTTTCTTAAATCTCAATTAGCTAAATTCGCAATAGTAGTCAGATTCTCTTCTGTGATTTCAATATTTGGATAGCGTGAGTGAATCTTTTCTTGGTTATTATGGAAAAATGTAATAATATCCTCAGGTTTTAATGCTTCGAAAACTATAACTTTTGCACGTGAAAGTAAGGCGTTGTTAATTGTAAAACTTGGATTTTCAGTTGTGGCTCAGATTAATGTGATTAATCCACTTTCTACAAAAGGAAGGAGAGAATCTTGTTGAGCTTTATTTCGACGGTGGATTTCATCCAAAAATAGGAGAGTCTTTTTTCAGTAAGCTTTATTCTTTTCTGCATGTTCGAGAATTGTATTCAAATCCTCTTTCTTGCTTTTTACTCATGAAAGTTCAAAAAAATCTGCTTGTAATTGGTGTGAGAGTACATTAGCAATTGTAGTTTTTCCACATCCTGGACTTCACCAAAAAATCATTGAAGGAACTTGTCAGTTTTCGAGAAATTTTTGGATGGAAAGTTTAGTTTGTTCTTGTCAGACTACTTCATCGAGAGTAGTTGGACGGAGGTAGTATGCTAATGGTTCGTTATTTGGCATAAATATTCTGGATGTTGATAAACGAGTGATTTTAATATATTATTTTTTTGAATAAATGCAATCATCATACTGCAACATTTTGAAGTTAGCGCTAAGTCGTCGTGCTACCCATTAGCACAATACTACCAACCTAGCAGTATTAAATTACATATTTTACAGTAAAAGTTAAGCATTGTTTGATCGTTCTTATAATGAAAAACGTTCCAGTTATCTGGAACGTAAATTAGTAGTGTTATTGGAGAATTATACTCATGTAAAGTAGACAGCTCCTAGAGAACCTCCTACAAGGAAGCCAATGATAACCCAAATTAGGATTTGGCTTGCTTGAAGTTTTTCTTCCTTTTTGAAAGTTACCATGTTCTTGAATAATGCAAAACCCAATGCAATCATAGCTCCACATGCGGCTCCTCCCAAAAAGTTTTTGATCAATACTAACATTTCTCACACACCTCCTTTTTTATTGTTTTATTTTAGTGCTAAAAATACTAATAATTTAATCAAAAATATCAAGTTATTTAAATCTTGAGGTGTTTATAATGATCGTTTAGAGATACGTTATCGGTATTATTTTTTATTTCTTTAGTAATCTTTTCTACAAATGATTTGAGTATAGTTTCATCTCATGTAGAATAAAAATAATTACGTGATTGATTATTTTTAGGTATATTTAAACTTTCTAATACTCTTTGAGTTTGCAATGCAACAGCAGGTGCTGGATTTACAACAGTAATTTTATCTAACATATTGTTTTCTTTTAATATTTCTTCTATTGTATTGATTAGGAAAGGGTAGTGGGTACATCAAAGTACTATGTGATCTACATTTGCATTTATCATGGGAGTCAAATATTTTGTTAGTAGTTTTTTGGCTTCTTCACCTTCTGTTCTGTTTTGTTCTACAAGTTCAACTAATCAATCTCAAACTTCTTCTATTACTTTTACGTCTCATTGAAATTGGGTCAATGTTCTATGATATAAGGCTCATTTGAAAGTTCAATCGGTTGCTAAGACTCAAACTACTCAAGTTTTAGAATGAAGTATTGCTGGTTTTATAGCTGGTTCCATTCATACAAATGGAATAGAATATTCTGATCTCAAAACTTCGATAGCTGCAGCCGTAGCGGTATTACATGCGACTACAATTAAATCACAGTTTCATTGTTCAATCAAAAAATTAGTCAGCTTTCTACATCTATCTTGTAGCTGTTCTGGTTTCTTTCTTCAATAAGGACAATATGCAGAATCTGCGATATAACAAAAATTTTGATCTGGCATAAGTTTTGCTAGTTCTTTTCGTACTGATAATCAACCTAATCAAGAATCGAATATTCAAATCATCTAATTATTCTGCGTATTGATATGAAAGTAAATTATATTCTTCAGTATTATATTCAGCTATTCCATCTTCATGCCAAAGTAAGAAATTCTTAATTCATGTATCTAATGCCATCTTGGAACAGATTGTACAATATGGTTTTCATGATTTGGACATGTTTCAGTTTTTATCTAAACGCATAAAATATAAATCTGAACCTTCAATTTCATCTGGATGATTTCTCAAAGCATCCGTAATTGCTCTTTGTTCTGCATGAATACAACAAGTTTTATCTGTTACTTTCCTGTGATAAGAATTTTTATCACAGGTACATCTTCTTTGTCATTCTAAATCTTTTGGAGGAGTATTCCATCATTGTCAGATAATTTTATTATTTTTGACTATTACGCATCAGCATTTAGATCTTTCACAAGTAGCATTTTTTGCTATTTCTCAAGCTAACTGGAAATATTTTTCAGCTTTTTTTGATTCTTCTCAAGTTAAGATTTTCATTATGTATGGTATTTTACATCTAAACTGGAGCTTATTTTATAGTTTGTGAGATACTTTTCAAGTAGATAATTATAAGTTTTTTATTTGATTCTTTGTTTATAAAGACTATTCTATTAGGTAGTTTATATAAATAATATTGAAATTATGTTTGAAAAGATATTTATAGCATCAGAATTACCATGAAAAACAAAAGGTTTTAGGGTTGCCTGTAGGTGAGTAGTGATAGATGAAAATGGTCAGATTCCTTTGCTTTTTGATAGTTGTAAAAAATATTACAAATTACCATGATGATGAATTGAATGAGATGAAAATAGGGTTGAAGCTTTTAGAAGGGAAGTTAAAGAAGAAACTTGATGTGAAATAAAAGATATAAAAGAAATTTGAAAAGTAATAGAGAAAGTGTTAGATTGGGAACAGGTTAATTATTGTTTTGTTTGAAAAATAATTAGTAGGTGAGAACCTAATTTTACCCAGAAAGAAATTGAAAGGTGATATCAGCTGAAATGGGTAAAATTAGAAGATGCAATATTATTTGTCAGAAATGAGGAAGTAAATACAGACGATGCAAAATTTATGAGAGAAAGAGAACTATATATTTTAGAAAAGGTTTGTGAAGAATTATCAAAAATTTAATTCAAAAATATTAAGATTTAAATTTTATTGCATTTTTGATTAGAATCTGTATATATTGAATCGCATTTATGGGAGTGTAGCTTAGTCGGTAGAGCAGATCCCTCT
>Ga0265301_10007546_pt1 | contig 10181 bp, 17 predicted proteins | sample AusTroGonzalo_MG_2_FD_193488 | JGI IMG/M metagenome (GOLD analysis project Ga0265301, IMG submission 193488) | Bovine rumen microbial communities from tropical cattle in Woodstock, Queensland, Australia - Gonzalo_04 | ecosystem: Host-associated > Mammals > Digestive system > Stomach > Rumen ...
CCGTGAGATTGTCCAGACTCCCATCCTCGTTTCCGCCGAGCGCACCACTGAGAAGGAGAACGTCATCCTCAAGGATCCCAACCTCGACCCGATGCACCTTCCCGCCAACTACAACGCCGCCGTGTCTCAGATCACCCGCACCATCGAGATCGGCACCTGCACGCACCAGGAATTCTCCGGCGAATGGACCCAGCGCAAGCGTGCTGAACTTCTCCGCCGCCGCACCGAACTCCTGAACGCCATCACCTGCGCCCTGAAGGATGTCAACGACGTGGATGCCGAGGAATCCAACCTCGATGCCAGCGCCCTGGTGAAGTATCTGCACTACGGCAACAAATAGTCCGCAGAAACAAACATTACACATAGAATAACAAACAATCGACATAAAGCTTCAGCTTCACGCTTTACTAATTAACGGATACTAGATATTCAGCTTTAGAATCGTGTCGAAAGCTTTAGCCTTTATGTTCATCGCAGATAACCAGCACGTCTTTATGAACGATTGTGTCGCGGGTTCGAGTCCCGCACCCGCCTCCAGGCTATCAAACAAAAACAAGGCGGGTTAGCTCAGTAGGTAGAGCAAATTGGTAGCTTTAGCCTAAAGATGCTGAACGTTCTTCTGCAAACCATGGGGTCCGTTTTTCTAGGGCATTTGATTGCGGATCCCGGGGGATTAGCTCAGTTGGTAGAGCGCTGGATTTTACCAGTAGGTCGCCGGTTCGAGCCCGGCATCCTCCACAAATATATAAAAAACAAACGGTGGAGTGGCGGAATGGTAGACGCGAAATCTCTGAAAGATTTTATCATGCCCTAGTTGTTTTTTACCAAGCCACATATTCTAGTTGTTGTGAGCTTCATGATTTGCAGGTTCAAGTCCTGCCTCCACCACACTGCCCCCACACATCGCCGAGGGAGGCTGGGTCCGGCGGGAACAGTACGAGGATCTCGGTGATGCGCCAGGTGGGAAGGAACGTATGCCTTGAAGCGGCACCGCAGCGTGGAAGCAAGAGCGTTTTCTGCGGTATTCGGCCCGTTCGTCTAGTCGGTCCAGGACGTAAGATTTTCATTCTTAAAATCGCCGGTTCGAATCCGGCACGGGCTACATTATGAAGAAATACATTTTGATTATAATGCTCGCTCTGTCCATGTGCTCGTTCGCACAGACGGAGCATTTCTCTGCAAAGGTTACCGTGTCTCTGAACAATGCACTGGACAGAGATATGAACCTTGTCAATGGAGTGACCGTGTCCATCGGGTTTTCGGAGATGTTTCTACCGAAGCTGTCGTTCAAAAGCGAGATCGGATTACAAGGTCTAGTTATGAACCCTAAAGGAAAGTTAGATTTAGGCGTGAAATACGCTTTCTATGAGCCTTTTTATCTTGCTGCGGACGTTTTACCGTCCATCGACATTAGAGGCGCAGGACACCAGGTTTTTGGCGATTATTTCGCGTTCTATGCTCCTGTCAGGTTAACATTCGGATTCGATTACGTGATCACTAAAGATCATTTGGTATTCGCAGAAGTGTTCGCCGAGAAATGGTTTACGACATGTGCAGATCTTGAAACGATGCGAAGAGACGATTTTCTTGTAGGTATCACAGTAGGATACAGATATACGTTCTTTTCAGAATAAGACGCCCTGGTGGAGGAACGGTAGACTCGACCGTTTTAAAAGCGGTTGCCAAAAGCGTGCGAGTTCAAATCTCGCCCGGGGCACACATACGACCAGGTACCCGAGTGGCTCAAGGGCCAAGTCCGCAAAACTTCGGATTCGGGGGTTCGAATCCCTCCCTGGTCACAAACAGCTCTCGTGGCGTAATCGGTAGCCGCGTCAGACTTAGGATCTGATTCCGATAGGAGTGAGAGTTCGAGTCTCTCCGAGAGCACTAGAATTTAGAAGAATCGAGTAAGATAAATAAAAGCGACAGAACAGATTGGAACGTCGCATAGTGGCTATTGCAGCTGACTGTAAATCAGCCGCCTTCGGGCATCGGTGGTTCGAGTCCGCCCGTTCCAACAAAGGTAGGATGGCGGAGCGGTCGATCGCGGCAGTTTGCTAAACTGTTTATCTTCACGGATACGCAGGTTCGAATCCTGCTCCTACCGCAAACTAATGATTATGAAGAACTTCGTCAATAATATACTGTGTAAGATTTTCGGACATCGGATGAGATTCAACTTTCCGAGTCTTCCGAGCAAAGCGATCTGTGAACGCTGTCACAGAAAGTGGATATGGATGGTGAAACTTGGACCTGATTCGTGGAAGGAAGTTGATAAGTTTCCTGGAGAGAATCGCACCGACGAGGAACTTTGTGAGAAATGGTTCAGATGTTAAACCACCCCTTGTGGTGAAATTTGGTAGACACGGATGCCTCAAAAACATCTGCCTTGCGGCTTGCAGGTTCAAGTCCTGCCGAGGGGACGAGGTCTGGTAGCTCCAGAATATGTGTTGTTATGGACACAGGGTTACAGCACAGATAAAAATCTAAAAACCCTGTATATAGTCCTGTAGCTCAGTTGGTTAGAGTGTATGCCTGTCACGCATAAGGTCGCGGGATCGTGCCCCGTCAGGACTGCGAATGAAATTCTTCATTAGCTCAGTTGGTTAGAGCATCTGACTGTTAATCAGAGGGTCCCAGGTTCAAGTCCTGGATGGAGAGCAACACATTTTTGTTGATCCTATCAGGAATATCGTAAGACGACGGTTCGATCCCGTCCACCTCCACCATTTCGCCAATGTGCTTTGTCCGTTCAAGTAAACGAGACTGGTGGAAAGCTGTACGCCAGTGCAGCCCCGGAGTTATGAGGTTCTCCACAAAAACCTAAACTTGGGGGTGTTTGGTTTTGATTGCGGTTGGATGGGTAGAGGAGAAGATGTGAGCCAATAACTGGCAACTACTATGAAGAGAGAATGGCTGCCTAAGTTAGGCACCCGTCTCAAGCCGCAGGTGAGGGCGTAGTTCTCACCTAAACTGAATGTTCGACCTTTATAGGTCTTAATCATAAAATGGTTCAATAATCCAGAATTGTGTTGTTGATACCGTTCCGCAGGTCGTAAGTTCGATCTTCTTTGTGCCCCAATAGAATATCGGGATATAGCGAAGCCCGGTTATCGCGCCTGCTTTGGGAGCAGGAGATCCCCAGTTCGAATCTGGGTGTCCCGACATAAACGTTTGATTCTCAATAACTTACATTTTGAGATAAACACTATTTTCTATTTGAATAGTCTTCCGGTGTATCAATTAAAACTAACGGTACACGTTAATGACCCGTCAAGAACTTGACGAACTTCGCGGCGACATACAGGAAAAAATCAACATCCTCACAAGGCAGGACGAGTCTGTCGTTGCGAAATACCTCTCAGAACATCATTTAAACGCCTTTCTAGGCACGATCGTTCAGGTCGGGGAGGATTTACCGTTCCAACTCACATCGTTCAATTTAGACGGCAAACAGCTCGTTATTTACGGTCATCCGCTACGCAAGAACGGGGATGTCGCTGGCAACGTCATCAAGAAGGTCGTCGATGATGACGATACACTCGATATACACGACGCTTCACATATCGCTGTGGAGATGCACAACGCTGCAGATCTGAAGACTCTCCAGCATTGTGCAGAGATGCTGCATAGACAGAAAACAATCTCCAGGGGATATATACATTATCGGGTTATGAGCATCACCTACACGAAACTGTGGTGCATCAAACCGTTGTGGTTAACCGAGGAAGAACGCGTGTCGTTGTACACGAAAGTGTGGGGATCATTGAAGTTTTTCAGATTCAAGGAACCTGACATAGATACTGTAGTGGAGAAATGCTCGCTTTACATAAAACTCCTTATGAAAGCGTATCAAGATAAACAAGATTGTAAAACCAAACAAAATTAAAACTAAACGTTTAGATACCTTATGGTAGAAAACACTGTTTCTGTTATCGAGCTTCTGAAGCAGCTCGCAATCGCAATCCCTTCAATTATGGTCGGCACCCAGGCTATCACTGCAGCCATCCACGGTGCATTCAAGATTGAAAACGCCAATGCCGTTCACATCATCTCGTGGATCGTTTCCGTGCTCGGTGGACTCGGATTCGTCGCTTTCAACGGTCTCGAGTTCGGTCTCGAGCCTGTGTGGAACTATGTTGTCGGCGGTATCGCCGGTCTCATCGTCGGCGGCGCTGCAAACGGTTGGTATGACTGGCCGGCGATCGCAAAGATCTTCGATGTGATCACAGCACTTTTCGGAAAGAAAGTTGTGAAGTAAGTTCATTTTGAACGTATGGAAAATGGGAGGCTGAAAGGTCTCCCTTTTCTTTTGTGAACAGAATTTTTGTTGTATATTTGCAGCAGTAAAACCAATACGATTAACAATGTGGTTCACAGAAATACAAGAGAATGTCGAGAGCATCTTCAAGAAGCATAAAGATGAACTTGAGAAATGTGTCAACGAAGCTCCAATAGGATTAGCGAAAGCTGAGTATGAGGATCGCCTGAAGCTCGTCGAACAAATCGAGAAAGAAATCAACGAAGCGTTATGTTAACAGATCAACAGAAAGAGAGGATTAGGTCGATACTTGTTGAAGCTGGAAACAATGACAGGTTTGACGAAATGTTGGCGAAGATAGAGAAAGGTCCTAAATATGGAACCAATTTTGATCCTCGATCCAATATGGTTTTCCTTACGGACACTGTGTTCTATTATCTTGGAAATCTGTATGAAAACTACAAGTGTTCAGATGATGAGAAACCGTGTAATGTGTGTTGTGTGAAGCAGTTGTGTGAGAATGCAGAAACTGAAGAATATCTGATGTTGTGTTGTGCAGAATTCGACTCAACTTCAAGGTGGACTATCCGCCAGATACCGTGGTGATTATACAAAATAAATAGCGAAACTAAAACTTCATTTTTGACAGGCAAAATGAATAAAATCTATTCGCTCAACGAGGCGGTTATGAATGGAACTGTGACAATGGGTATGTCACAGATGGCTTTCGAGGATATGGAAAGTGCGGAGTGGGTAAAGAATATGATGGAGAAGTTCGGCACAAGTGATATGTTCGGTGTCAACAGAAGCATTTCCGAAATCTCCATTGTGAATTCTGAAGGAAACCTCATTGAAGTTCCGGGAATCAAGTACAAATTCCGCGAAATTTTCGGAAACCTTCCGTACAAAATTTTCGACAAGAAAAGACAGAAAAGCCTGACACTGTCATTAATCCATATAGGAGAAGGATGGTTCGAGCTTCGTTATTGTGGTCCGAACGGCACTATGGTTGCAGGCAGAAAAATCTCCCGCAACGTCGATGATGTCGTGAAGCAGATGGAAGCCTTCTACGAAGGGCAGAAGGATCACGTCTTCGAGGTTGTCGAATACGATCCAGCAAAAGTATAAGAGACTGTAGTGAAATTATATTTGCTTGAACATCGTGTGTACGATGGGGATAAGCTGATCCTCACAAGTTATACCGGATACAAGTCGAAACACTGGATGCTTGAGGCTATCGAGGCTATGAAGATCCAGAATAATCAAAAGGGTTTCCGGTATGAGTTCGACATCAAGTATATCCCTGTCTATATGTCCAGGGATCAGGTGCCGATACTCCACACGAAAATAAAGAAAAGTATAAAAGTAGACAAGACAAAGGCTTATCGCGGCCGACCATATTCTCCAACCCATATGCACAAGAAGTTGCGCAGGTATATGAATTATCATTACAAGGACATCGGTGCGATGCTGTCACACGAACACGACACTCTCAAGGTTGCGAGAAAGATATACACGGAAATTCTTGGTTCGGAACCGAACATCAACAGGGAAGAGGTTCACCATCTTGTGAAGATTGTACAATGGATGCGCAAGCTTCATATCACGAAGGATATGACTAATATGTTCAGGTCCCAGCAGGGAAACAACATTAACTGGGAGAGCATCTGTATCTTTATGGAGTGTGCTATGGACACATACAAACGTGCCAATCCCAAATGGAAACGCTGGGCTAAGCATTTGATATTTGTGCCGTCTTCCAGGGTTCCGTTCGACAAACAGGTTAAAAACCTGAAGAATATGAACAAGGATCTCAGCATCTTCCGCGAGATGAACAAGAAGTCGATGTACAAAGAGTTCCAGCCGAACCGCGTCATTCTGGTTAACAAGATGAATGGAAATATGCTAGCGTTCAAGAACCAGGTAGACTGTCAGAATTATCTTGAGATTAGCGCACCGACTTTCAGGAATCTGAAGAAAGGTCGTGGAAACTCCGCTAAGATGTATGCGGTTATCATAAAGAAAGGTGACGATGAGGACCTCGGAATATCGATGCCAAGACTCGGTGAAGCCGCGATGAACTTAACAGAAAACGAAGAAAACATACTCGATGAGTTGTAAAAACAAGGTTATGGTGTACGAGAGTAAAGCTGAAGCGTTATATGTTGTTGGGGATGTCCACGGAGAGTTTGATGCCTTTGCAGCGTTCCTGAAAAGGTATCGTTTCGAGGACACAGACTTCATTATCGCTGGCGACTGCGGTTTCGGATTCTCTTCTCTGGATTTCGAGAAGAAGACGATGATTCGAAACGTGAACAGGTATTGTCTCGACCATAACTGTAACGTATATATGATTCGTGGAAACCACGATGATCCAAAACGGTTCGACGGAAAACAGATCAATCTCACACACATACACGCCATACCGGATTATTCTCTGATTGTTTATAACAAAGGAATAGGCACAGTCAAAAACATTCTCTGTATAGGCGGTGCCATCTCGATCGATCGTATGAACAGAATGGTTGGTATGCGCAAGCGTGCGGAGCAGTATGTTCGGTATCATGCTGGATGCAGCTTGCTTGAGGCTGAAAACAAGCTGAACAGATCATGGTGGGAGGATGAGCCACCAGTGTTCAAACCTGAACTGATAGATGCTGTTACAGATTATTATCGAATCACGACTGTTGTGTCACACAACTGTCCTGGTTTCGCGAATCCATCGATGACCGATATAAGCGCTTTCCTGAAAGCGGATCCGACACTGAAAGCGGATATTGATACGGAGCAGGAGACGTTTACGAAGATATTCAATTATATCAAGGAGAAAGGTCAACCGCTCGACTGTTGGTATTATGGACACCATCATCTTCACAAGACTGCGGAAATTCACAAGACGATTTTCACTTGCCTTGATATGGTGAGGAACGGTAAACCGGATGCTGTGGAAATTGTATAAAGAAAAGGGAGTCACAACGACTCCCTTCACTGTTTATTGTGGTTGATGTTTACCAGCCCATCTTCTCGCAGAACTTCTCGATGCCTCTCCTGTGGATTTCCACAATGGCGTCTTTGCCCTGATCCGAGAGAAGGAATTCGACCTCTTTTATACAGTCCTGGAACATATTTTCAGTGAGGACTGCAGGACAATTCGATTTGTAGATGATGGTGAAGTTCTCTTCATAATCAGGATCCTTGTCGGACCAGTCGGAGCGGGTCTTCTGTCCAAGCGGAGTAAGAACTTCTTTTGCTGCGTCGAACAGGCAAGTCGCCAGGATGTCGGAGTTGTTCTGACCTTTTGTGGTCCAAGCCGACCATCCGTATGCTTCCATCCATTTGTCTCCTTTTCCTGCGGCGTTGTTGTGGATAGAAATCATCAGCGAGTGTTTACCTTCAGCTTTTGCCTTGGTGACCGTCTTATTGATGCGGTTGGCTCTTTCCGACAGTTTTGGATCAGAGGTTTCCGGCGTTACGACAAAAACTTCATATCCGTCGGCTTCAAGCCTTTCCTTTAACATCTTGACAATCTCTCTACAATACTCATATTCGCGCAGGTAGAGTGCCGGGGGGACTTTGCAAGCAGCATAAGGAGAGCGTTTGCCAGGAGTTTCTTCACCGTGTCCGTTATCAAGGCAAACTAAAACTTTCTTTGTCATATTCTCATTATCTGTTATGTTTTCTGTATTGGTTTCAATTTCAGTCTCTTGTTCTTGTTGTTCCTCTTCAGAATCTTCTGGTTCATCAATCTTGAACCACCAGCTCGGCAAGAACAGCATCAACCACAATTTAAGAGCATTCAGGACACTTTTTATCATATGGATTATCGTTTGTTGTAGATTATTTATGGACAGTCCTTTTGTATTTTAACAAAATGTTGTATATTTGCAACGAAAATAATGATATACAAATGGTACAATACGCTTTAATCGTTGTTGCGATCGCTGTCGTTGTTGCAGGATTCTGTGTATGGAAAATCAGCGGAATCCATAAGGAGTTTGATGACAGCTTCGACAGCTTCGGAAATATGGGAGATTATGATCCTCATAACATTAACAGTTATGGAGAATAATGTGTTCTTGATTGGTGCCATCACGTGCGTTATTCTCATCGCACTGTACACAACATATGTCACCCTCTTCAAAAAAGAAGCGAAAGATGGTGTATACGGATGGTTGATAGGATCTATGTACACTTTTCTGTTACTGTTCATTGTGACAAAAATATTTAAAGGAGTAGTTTGAAAAACATGAAAATAGAAACTTTTGTGAAAACTATGAACGCGCTTGAACAGAGTGTCAACAAAGCGTGTGATTTCGAGAAGGGTATCGAAGATGTATACAAACAGATGTCACTTGAACCGGTGTCTCCTGTGAGCGCATCGTGCAGAGTTCATATTGACGCGCTTGTGTTTGATCTCATTGATGCCCTGGCTTATGAGTTTACGACAAGCACAACTTCACATCGAGAGGCGGCCGACTGGCTCGACTGGTTCATCAATGAAACCGATTTCGGTAAAAAGAAAATGATTGATGGTGAATCGTATTCAGCATATATCGACAAACAGCAGTATGTGATCGATGGTCCTGAGAAGATGTTTATTCTGCTGCAGGACGTAATGGTGAACAACGAGAAGAAAGCGAAAGAGAATAATTTCTACCTGTGCGCTTTTCCTGATGTCGAGTATCTGCAGTCAGCTGGTGTGAACGTCACGGGAAGCGACTACAAGTTTACCGACAAGTTGATTAATATGGTGGATCCTTGTACGGACGAGAAGATGTTGTTCTCTCTGATTTACATTTCTCCAGTGAAGAATGTTGACGCTTTCCTGGAGGAAATTGACAATGTTATTGAGCGTCGCAAAGGGACCGCAGCAGAAGAATATCTCACCTGGTTCAGAAACCAGTTTGTCCAAAAGTTTGACAAAAGCTTAACGAAACCTATACAATAATGAAAGTATTAACCATATTCGATCAGAAGTCTGGTACACATATCAACTACAATCTTAGTGTATGTGAATCTTATTATTATGAAGACTCTTGTTTGTTCATCAAATACCAGAAGGATCTTGTGCGAATCAAGTTGAAATGCGATGGTGTCGCAAAATATCTTGAAAGTGAGATCACAGCATTCATATGCGAAGACAACAAGCACAGGATGCACGTTTCTAAAAATGAGTATGATATAACATCTCTAGTGAAACAGTAAAATGGAAAGCGAAGTAAAACATATCAAAGAGTTTCTAGACGAAAGTCTTTTGACAGGAGAGTATTATCTCGGAAGCAAGTTCGGTGACGGGACGCTGCTCATATATCTCACCAAAGATTTGAATGAGTGGACGATAACCATCGAGAAGTATTTCGAGATCTCCAGGACTCGAAAGGTGAAACTTGAAGATTTCAAACAAATGGCAGCATTATGGATCTGAAAATATTTGCTGAAACCGCAGAACAGGCTGCAATTGCCCAGGTTTATCGACTTGCAAGTCAGCCAGCGTTCGCCGACTCGAAGATTCGACTTATGCCAGATATGCACGCTGGTATGGGATGCACGATTGGATTCACGGCAAATCTTGGAGATAAGGTTGTTCCGAACCTTGTTGGGGTCGATGTAGGTTGCGGCATGTTGGTGTGTAACATCGGAAAGGTTGAACTCGACCTTGAGCAGCTCGACAAGCTTATTCGCGAGAAGATCCCTTGTGGAACCAACGTGAATACTGTTCAAGGAACACGTATAGAATTTCCTGCCATCTATGATATGAAGATGGCTAAACATCTTCGCGGAATGGAGCATCTGCAGTCATCAATCGCATCGCTTGGCGGCGGTAATCATTTCATAGAGTGTGACTTAGACTCTGAAGGAAACGTTTACATAGTCATCCATTCAGGTAGCAGAAACCTTGGGCAGCAGGTGTGCAAGCATT
>Ga0265301_10007549_pt1 | contig 10180 bp, 13 predicted proteins | sample AusTroGonzalo_MG_2_FD_193488 | JGI IMG/M metagenome (GOLD analysis project Ga0265301, IMG submission 193488) | Bovine rumen microbial communities from tropical cattle in Woodstock, Queensland, Australia - Gonzalo_04 | ecosystem: Host-associated > Mammals > Digestive system > Stomach > Rumen ...
GTGTCCTCTCCCCCCGAATGTGGAAAACTATTTTTTGGGTCAGATAGCGATAGCTACGCGAAAGCAGTCCGCCTTAACTGTTTCTGACCCATAAACAAGGCGCACGAAAGGTGGTGCACATGACTAAAGCAAAGACTAAACCAAAGACTAAACCGAAGAAACGAACTCCAAAGCCCAAGCTGCCTCCGGCACCTTCACCTGCAGAGGTTCTCTGCTCGGGATTGAGTGATGACATGAAGGCGTTTGCAGTCACGCTGGCTGAATCGGCGCTTACTCTTCAAAAGAAGATCACAGATAAGATACCGGAGTACGAGGATGCGGATCTCTTCCAATGGGTGACGGTCAATACCGGAGAGACCATCATGAGAGGAAATCCCATGACGCAGGAGTTCAGAGCTACGGTTAGAGATTATGCAGCAATAGTCACAGCACTGCAGACAATCCTGTCTGATAACAAGAAGCCTACGCAGGTATCAGATCTGGATTCTATCCGTAAGAAGTTCAAGGTTGCAAAATGAGTGAGCTAAAAGGCAAAACTCAGCCAAGGATATGGACGAGGCCGGCAAGAAGGCTGACACCAAATACTACTTTAGGGTATGCATGTATAGAATATGCACGGACTATCCTTCACACAGAACTATATCCCTGGCAGGAATTTGCACTGATACATGCTCTTGAAATCGTAGGCAGCCTCAAGAGCAAATGGCATTTTAGATTCAGGACAGTAGTCTTTTTAATAAGCAGACAAAATGGGAAGACAGTACTTTCGAAAGTGCTGGCTTCTTTTTTTCTGAATGTTTTAGGCGTTGAATCCATATTCGGAACGAGCCTGTCACTTGATAAGGCCGAGGAAGTATGGGACGCGGTTGTCCGAGATCAGGAAGATATTCCTGATCTTGCGAATGACATAGATAAGGTTTCCAGAACAAACGGAAACAAGAGGCTGATTCTCAGCGAAGGCAGACAGTATAAAGTCGGAGCACCTACAAGACGTGCAGGCCGTGGTGATTCTAACGATATGGTCATGCTGGATGAGATTCGTGAGCACAGGGACTGGGAAACCTGGTCGGCTGCATCAGCCTCGACAAATGCAAAACCGAACGGAATAATCTTCTGCTTTTCCAATGCGGGTGATCCTGATTCGGTTGTACTCCGCCAGCTTCGTAGTCAGGCGATCGCCATGATTGACGGTACGAACGCTCAGGATTTTGGCGGTGAAGTAGATGGCGATACCTTGGGGCTGTTCGAGTGGTCGGCACCTGACGGAGCTGCCATGGATGATCCAGACGCTCTCGCTCAAGCAAACCCTGCGTTGGGGTATGGTCGTCTGACTATGAGAGCTTTATTAGCACTCAAGGCAACTACTCCGGAAAACAAATTCCGTTCAGAGTGTTTGTGCCAATGTGTTGAGACAATCCTTCCTGCTCCGTTCCCGGATGGAGCCTGGACAGGCGGGATTGATGAAAAGTCCGGAATAGCTCCCGAATCTACTCTGTACTACGGAATAGATATGAGTGGAGACAGAAGATGGACATCTATAGGAGTCTGCGGACTCCGAGAAGATGGAAATTATCATATTGAGGTCATAGCAAGAAGAGTCGGATGCGATTGGGCTATGGATTGGTTCAGAACAAGAGCTGTTAGAGGAACTATGAATCTATGCTTCCAGGAACGCGGAGCACCTGTAGCGGGACTGGCTGAACAGATATGTACCATACCAAATATCAACAGAATGGCGATATCAGGCCCGGATCTCTCAAATGGATGGGGAAGATTTTGGGATGGAATTGCCACATCGGCTCCCGAAGAGCATAGAGGGGGAACGAGAATTTTCCACCTTCCTCAGCCTGTAATGGATGCACCTGCTAAGACCATGCAGCTAAGAAATTTGGGAGGCGGAGTCGAACTACCGGATCGCACAAAGTCACCCGACGATATAGCACCACTGTATGCCTGCATTATGGCATTCACTGGAGCAACGAGGGCGGCCAGAGATAAAGCAAAAATCTATGAGTCGTCATACGCGAGCGGAGCATCCCTTGCATTCATTTAAGGAGCAAAGAAATGGCACTTGTTCAGAGAATACTTAGAAGATTCATGGGAGAATCAGGGACATTTTTTCGGATTGAATTATCACCGGAGGCAAGCCCTATAGTAGAAGGTTTATGCCCTGATGAACTTTATGCATCGCAGTCTAACCTGCAGGCAGTAGTTGGGTTTCTTGCTGATTCCGTAGCGCAGCTTCCTCTCAAGGTCTATGTGAGAAACGGTGAGACTGAGAGAAAAAGGGATCGCAGTTCTGTAGCTGCAAGGGTTCTGTGGAAACCAAATGCCAATCAGACAGAGTATGAGTTCATTAATTCGCTCATGATCGAGTATCTCCTGAACGGTACAGCTATAGTATGGCACCTTCCGGATCCATATTCTGAATCAGGACATCAGCTGAGAATAATTCCTACAAGTTGGATCACTGACTCGGAGAATGATAGCGCATACGCATACAAGAGCATCACAGTCAAGGCATGGGGAGGTGCTCCGGCGGTGAAAATACCCGCCGAGGACTTCATCCAGTTCAAGATGTACTGCCCAGGAAAACCCGGAGGTTATCAGAGTCCGGTTTCTTCTCTGAAGACGATACTCGCAGAGCAGATACAGGCTGATAAGTTCAGGACACAGATTTGGAAGTCTTCGGGCCGTTTTAACGCCTATGTAACAAGGCCGAAGGACGTTGCTGCATGGGATGAAGAGACCAGAAAGAAATGGGTTGAGGCCTTCCGCGAAGGATGGAGCACAAATGGCGGGAATGCCGGTAAGATGCCTGTCCTTGAGGATGGAATGGAGATCAAGCCCTATCAGTTCAACGCCAAAGATGCACAGTACGCGGAGACAAAGCAGCTCTCACGAGAAGATGTGGCCGCTGCATATCATGTAAATCCTTCTTTGATATGGCATACAACAACACAGACATATGCTTCAGCAAAAGATAACGCACGAGCGCTTTATGCTGATTGCCTTGGACCTACGATTCAGATGCTTCAGCAGAGGATCAATTCATTCATGCTTCCGATGCTCGGAGCAGATCCTGATACATATGTGGTTTTTGACCTCAGCGAAAAGCTGAAAGGATCCTTCGAAGAGAGAGCCGGCATTCTTCAGAGTGCTGTGGGCAGCCCTTACATGACCAGGAATGAAGCAAGAGCAGACATGGATCTTCCTCCTATCGATGGCGGAGATGATCTGGTAGTTCCTATGAACGTCAATGACGGAAAGAATAATCCCGCAGTAGAAGAATCCAAGATGCGTTACATCTCAAAAAAATCAAAGGATGTGATACGCATCAAAGGTCGGGCAGATGACAAAGAGAATGAGGAAGTCACTGATGTGATAACCAAATTCTTAAAGCGTCAGTCCAGGAGCGTGATACCCAAGATAGGTGTCAAGGATGACTGGTGGGATGAGGACAGATGGAATAAAGAACTTGCAGATGATCTTTATCCGGTCATGATGAATGTCTCAATACATCATGGAAAATCCACAGCAAAAGAGATCGGAACCGAATATTATCCCGGGAGGACAGAAAACTACATCCGCACAGTAGCCGAGGGACGCGCAAAGGGAATCAATTTCACCACAAAGAAGAAACTCGATGAAGTTCTTGAAAGAGAACACGAGGAAGAAGATATCAAGCATATCTATGAAGTACGTGAAGGAGCAGATGCAAAACGTCTGGGATTGTCAATCGCAACCGTATCAGCCTGCTGGGCAATCGGTGAAGCGTGTAATCAGGCAAAAGATCAGGGTTTTATAGCAACAATATATAAAACATGGGTCACAGGAGAAAATCCAAGGCCTGATCATGCGGCTATGGCCGGAGAAACGGTAGATATAGACAGCAGGTTCTCAAACGGAGCTGACTGGCCCGGAGATGACATCCTCGGACCGGATGGAACATGCGGATGCAATTGTACAACCGAGATAAAGATAGAAAGGATCTGACATGAAAAAGATATTATTCAAATCCTCTGAAGAGGGAAAGAAGCTATACAAAACTTTTGAACTCAAGAGCACAGGAGATAACGGAGCAGTTGAAGGCTATGCGTCAACATGGACAACAACTCCTGATTCTTATGGAGACGTTGTGGTAAAAGGCGCATTCGCTGAGACTCTCGCAAAGAAAAAGGCCACAGGTCATCCATTCCCTCTCTGCTTTAATCACGATTTTGACCAGATCATCGGAGCAGTCAATGAGATTGAAGAGGATGATTTCGGACTGAAGATCAGTGCATCGTTCCTCAACACTCCACTTGCTCAGGAAAAGAGAGAACTTGTCAAGGAAGGTATAGTCTGGCAGTTTTCTTTTGCATATAGCATCGACGGAATCGAGCGCCCAACGGATGAGGAAAGAAAGCAGGGAATACAGCAGAAACTTACGAAACTCAGCCTTTACGAAGTAAGCCTTGTACCTGTTCCGGCAAATCAGACAGCAATAGTCACGGACGTGAAGAGCGAATCCGGAGACACGGATAACAAAAAGGATGTTCTTGAGAAAGCAGGACGCCGCAACAGCAAGAAAGATGCTGATGCAATCAAACAGGCTATCACGCTCCTGCAGGGCGTGTTAGATAATGCAGACGATTCAGACGAAGGAAAGGACGACTCTGAAGCCAACGGCAAGCCGGAGGAGCAGAAGGGAAGCAATCCTGAGAAAGACAGACTGCTCAACTATATCAAATCACTTTAATCAAAGGAGAAAAGAAATGAAAAAGAAGAAACTTGCCGAGTTAATGGCACAGCTTAAGGGAATGGCACCTCAGATCGAAGCAAATGAAGAGGGTGCTCTTGAAAAGGCTCAGGATCTTGAGAAGCAGATTGAATCTCTCAAGGCAGAGATTGCTCAGGACGAGCAGAAGGCAGCAATACTCAAGAGAATCGGATCTATCGAGACTATAAGCGAGCAGAAGAAGGAAATGAGTGATCTTGAACTCTTCTGTAAGAAGGCAGCTGAGGTTGACCGTTCTGTAAAGGGATGGAGTGCATCTCAGCATATCAAGGCAGCTACAGATGTAGTTACCGGAGTACAGCTTGCTGATATCGACAGAAGTGTTGCACCTCAGCCTACCAGAAGAGCTGCACGTGACCTGTTCACTAATGCAACCATCAGCGGAAATGCAATCACTTATTTCCTTCAGGGTGCATATGAGGGAACTCCTGCAGTTACTGCAGAGAACGCAAAGAAGCCTCAGAACAGTACTTCTTTCGAATCTAAGACCCTTGCACTTAGCAAGATTGCTGCATTTATCAAAGAGACTGATGAAATCGTCACTGACGCTCCGTTCCTTGCTTCTGAGGTCAGAAACAGCCTTCTCTATCACCTTGGTGTAGTAGAGGATGCTACTCTTATCGGAGCCGTTGCAGAAACCAGCGGAATCCAGGCCGGAACTTATGGTTCAGGATCCACTTCCATTGCTTCTGATATCATCACTGGTATTCTTTATGCTATCAGAGCAATCAAGGCAAATTCCGCATATAGCGCAACCGGAGTAGTCATGAATCCTGCAGATATGTATGCAGCAATGATCGCTACTGACAACAACGGTCAGTTCTATGGCGGCGGCTATTTCTCAAGCGCTTATAATCAGGGCGCATACGGTGCTCCTATCAGCATTTGGGGAGTTCCTGTATTCGAGTCTTCTGATGTTAACCAGGGCGATGTTCTTGTGGTCGCTAAACAGGCTGTCAAGGTTTGGGCAAAGGGCGGCGTCGATGTCAAGCTCTATGAGCAGAACGAGGATGATGCTATTTACAATAGAGTCACTCTTCTTGCTGAAGAGCGCATCGCTTGCGCTGTTACTGATCTCAAGGGCGTATACCTTCTTGAGGCCGAGTAATCAATGATCAGGGCGGGGTTGAGCAATCAGCCCCGCTGTTTTTGGAGGCGCGATATGTTTGTAAGAGTAAAAATGCCCGACGGCACTACTCGCAGGTATGAGGAATCTCTGGTTCCCGCGTGTGGCGTGATCATAAACGCTCGCAAAAAAGAAGAAGTGAAGCCTGCAGTAGCCGAAGAGATTGAGGTTGAGGCTAAGGCCGTAACTGAAATAAAAAACAAGGCTATCACAAAGCCTAAAACAAAGAAAGGAAGCAAAAAATGAGTCTGCTCACAAGCTGGGGATACACGCTGGTTGATGTCGATGCACTTCCGGTGATTATCACCGAGAGTGATTTTAATACCATAACAGGCGGAAGATTCACAGGTGATTCGCGTATTACTTCAGCAATATCAGCAGCTTCACTTGCATTGCAGAATTACTGCGGCTGGCATCTGTCAGGGCCACTTAAGTGTAAGATCCAGTGGAACATTAAGAACCGCGGGATTATACGCACCGGTCCGGATCTGATAGTCCAATTGCCTGCAAGGCTTGTATCTTCCATCGAATCAGTGAAGATTGATGACGAAGCGACGACTGATTATATGATCAGTCCGAGCGGAAATCTGACAATCTATGATGCGGTCATAAGTGACCGCAGAAGCATTGTCGAAGTGGTTTACACCGCAGGTGTAGTCAGCAAAGTCGGCATCCAGGAACTTGTGGCACAGATGGTAAGCCTTGAACTTTCAAAATCCTACGGCATCACATCTGAAGCTGCAGGAGGGGTATCGGTCACTTACAATTCTTCATGGACCAATGGTTCATTTGACAGAGTTATCGAGAATAATGCCGGAATGCTGATAGGTTACAGGCTTGAAGGAGTATTCTAATGCTTCCATTTTTTTGTTCGGACACAATTACAAGAGTCAGGCCGGGAACGAAGACGGTAAGAGGGCAGGATGTCCCAGACTGGACCGTTCCACCAGCCACTTCATTAGACATCAAAGGATGTTCCGTTCAGCCCGCGTCAACTTCTCTCAATGAGGATGGGCGCATATTGGGCATCATGGATGGACTTACGGTGTATGTTCCACCGGGAGCAGATGTGCAGGCCGGAGACAGGATATTTGTCGATGGCGACGGCTACGAGATAAACGGAGAACCAAGAATTTGGAAATCCGCAACAGGAAGAGTCTCGCACATCCAGCTCAATCTTAAGAGGTATTCCGGATGACAAATATCAAGCTGACGTTCAACTCAGAAGGGTTCCGAGAAATCCTTGTCGGAGACGGTGTAAAAGGTCTCGTTGAAAGCGTGACTGAAAATATCACTTCGAGGGCTAATGCCAATCTTAGCGATCAGACAAGCGAAGGATATACTGCAGAAGTGTTTCAAGGAAACATGATGCAGAAATATGGGCATGGTGGAAGATGGATCGGAAGAGTTGCAGCAGCCGACGCTAAAGCGTCAGCAGATGAAGCAGAAATGAAGAGTTTATCGAGGGCAGTACAATGACCATTGACAGAAGCATAGACGTTGAAGAGGCCATCAGAGCCTCTCTGGGAGATTATATGCAGGTTTATGTAAAACCTCTGCCCAAAACATTTGAGGTACCATCTGTGGAAATAACTGCAGTTGGAGGCTCTGAGATGGATAAGATAGACAGATTTGATGTCACACTTGATTCAAGGGCAGAAGTCGAGGCAGAAGCACTTGAAAATCTCCGGAATGCGATCGGAATCATTAAAAAAGTTGCAAAGAGCCAAACCACCGCTCTGAGAGTGGTAACTGTTAATTCACTGGGCTCATGGGGCAAGGACCCTGTGAGACCTGATCTTGCGATGTACTCGGCAAGGCTACGGGTGATCGCACACGTTGAAACTGTGGAGGTTTAAAAAATGGGCGATGTAAAACTTGGAATCGGACTTGCAAGCGGTATGGCTTTTCATGCTCCTGCAGGAACCACGCTTCCTACTTATCCTACTGATATCGTGGGCGACAACGGAGACGGAACTACTACTGATAAGTTCACCGCTACCGCAGGCCAGTCCACATTTACTCTTTCGGAGACTCCTAATGCGATCATTTCCATGACAGTTAATGGAAATGCTGTTGCTAAGACGGATTATACATTCTCCGGAACTACCCTCACTTATTCAGGAGCATCACTCTCCGCATCTGATAAGGTTGTTATCACTTATTATGTCAGCGCATGGAGACTCATTGGAGATGTTACACATGACGGAATAAATGTAACTACTGACAAGAGTGTTACCAATATCCGTAACTGGGCAAATGTCATCAAGAGATCTATCCTCACTGAGCATACAGAGACAGTGCAGGCTCCTATGATGGACACGACCGAGGAAACTCTCAAGACTGTAGTTGGATCCAGCAATGTTACGGTCACAGCTCCTTCAGGAACTCATGGCAAGACTATCGACGTCAATCTCTCTGCAGAAGATCTTCCTGCAGCAGAAGCATTCATCTTCATCATGAAGGATGGCGACGATATCATGGCAGTCGGTATGGAGAACGGACAGGTAACAGCTGTTGAAGCGATTACATTTGCACCCGAGAATACAATCACCTGGACTCCGACCATCACCGCACAGGATGGAGGACTCCATTTCATCTCCGAAGAGGGATAATACATGAAAGAAATCACACTCGAACAGCCTAAAGAAGTATTAAAAGTAAATATGGGGGATAAGAGCTTCTCTATCCCCCTTGCAGGTTCAATACCTTTCACTGAACTCGCAAAATTCAGAGCAGAGGTGAAGATTGATAAGCTTAATGCTATGATGAATCTCTTATCAGAATATATTCCCGATGAGATATTCAAGGGTCTCACAACAGACCAGATCAAAACCATATTAGAAGCATGGTCAGAAGCTTCACAGATTGAAACCGGTGTCACGCCGGGGGAATCATAAGCCTTGTTGAGTTCGCAGATGAACACTACAAGGCACTTGAATGTGACCTGATGCGATGCGGATATGAATTGAGAGATGTAGGGCAGTCCTTAAGTTGGGCTGCCCTACATTCTTTTATAGAGAATATCGGAGCAGAATCGTGTGTCGCAAGAGACATAGATCCGGAACTGCATGCTTGGGCCACAACCATGAAAACGAACAAAATCCTGGCAGATATCTACGATCTTCTGTCAATCATCAATTCTAATCTTGTAGCCGTGGGCTCAAGAAAACATCCCAAGAAGCCAAAATTCTATCCGAGACCTAAAAAGGATGGAAATAAGTACGGAAAGAAGCCGGTCCCTGTTAAGGAACTCAGGTCAATGTTCTCAGGCAAGAGGAAGAGAAGACATGGCAAATAATATAGAAGTCGCAAGAGCTGTGGTGACTATCGTTCCTACGATGGAAGGAGCACAGCAGACTATTACAAATGAATTGACTCAGGTTGCATCTTCTTCAGGTGTTGCACAGGCGGGGCAGAGTGCCGGATCTAATTTTGCTGCAGGACTTGGCAAAGGCCTTGCGGTTGCCGGAGCTGCTACAGCTGCAGTTACCGCAGCAGCTGTAAAGGCGGCTGACGCTTTTGTTACAGCAGCATCTGATGTAGCAGCATATGGAGACAATATCGATAAGATGTCCCAGAAGATGGGAATCTCCGCGACAGCATATCAGGAATGGGATTTTGTGATGCAGCATTGTGGCACTTCCATGGAGTCACTTAAGGCATCCATGAAGACATTGGCCAGTGCTGCAGAGACAAATTCAGAGGCATTCGAACGTCTTGGATTGTCCCAGGAAGATATTGCGAATATGTCCCAGGAGGATCTCTTCGGAGCAACTATCGAAGCCCTCCAGCAGGTAGAGGATGAGACTGAAAGAACATATCTCGCAGGTCAGCTCCTTGGAAGGGGAGCAACAGAGCTCGGGCCGCTCCTTAATATGACTGCAGAAGAGACTGCAGAAATGAAGGAACAGCTCCACGAACTCGGTGGAATAATGTCCGATGAGGATGTCAAGGCAGCAGCTGCATTTGATGACCAGCTGCAGGATATGCAGACGGCATTCTCAGGGCTGAAGCGTGGAATGATGAGTGAGTTCCTTCCTGCTCTCACAGGAGTGGCAGACGGACTTACTGATATATTCACAGGTAACTATGATCAGGGACTTGAGAAGATATCGCAGAGCATAGATCAGGTGATATCAAATATCAGCGATATGCTTCCGAAATTCATAGAGATCGGAGGAAGCATCATTGAGAGCCTGGCAGAGGCAATCATATCGAATTTGGATAAGCTTTTGCCGGTACTTGTGGATGTGGTAATGGGCATCTCGAAT
>Ga0265301_10007552_pt1 | contig 10177 bp, 2 predicted proteins | sample AusTroGonzalo_MG_2_FD_193488 | JGI IMG/M metagenome (GOLD analysis project Ga0265301, IMG submission 193488) | Bovine rumen microbial communities from tropical cattle in Woodstock, Queensland, Australia - Gonzalo_04 | ecosystem: Host-associated > Mammals > Digestive system > Stomach > Rumen ...
CCGGGTACTCCGCGAGATACGCCTCGTACGCGTCCACGGCGCGCTTGCGGTACGTCTCGAGGTTCTTCTCGGGGCGCTTCATGCGGCTCCAGCAGTCGGCGCACATGCACATAGCGGCCTCGCGCAGCTCCTTGTACTTCTCGATGTCGTCCTTGTTCGTCGTCGGGTCGGCGAGCGCGGCGTCGGCCTCCTTCGTGAAGCCTGAGAACGTCTTGATGGCGCGGAGCATCTGCGCCGTGCCGGCCTTCTCGAGGGCCTCTATCTCCTCGGGCGTGGCGTTCGTCGACGCCACCTGGTCGAGGATCGAGAGGCCGTCGTTCTTGTACATCTGGGCCATCTGGAACTGCGCCTGCAGCCGGCGTATCTTGACCGTCTCTATCGGCAGGTACCTGTTTATGTACTCGATCTCGAGCTTCTTGTCGCCGAGCTTGCCGTGGCAGTACGAGAGCTGCGCGAGCGCCGACGCGTAGAAGGTCGTGTTCGTGTAGTGCTCGGCGATGAGGCCCCAGTACTTGACGGCGTCCTGGTACTTCTCTGCCTTCTGGAACTCCATCGCCTTGGCCGCCGCGAGAGTCGCCGCCGTCGGGTGCCTGCGGTAGTTGGAGAAGAACTCCGTGTAGATGCGGTCGGCGCGCGCGGGGTTGTGGTACTGCATCTCCCTTGCGGCAAGGCGGATCGCCGCGTCGCCGGCGCTCGTCATGATGAGCTTGTCCCTGTTCTCGCTGAAGCGCTCGGCGAGGTAGCCCTCGACGGCGTCGGCGTTCATGCGGTACTCCTCGCGCTTCTTCTCGTCCTTGGTCTGGAGCGTCAGGTCGAGGTAGGCCGAGGCTACGTTCTCGACGGCGCGTATGGACTCCTTTATCTCCGGGTACTTCGCGAGCGCGGCGAGATACGCCGCGATGGCGGCCTCGTAGTCCTGCGCGACAAACTTCTCGTCGGCCTCCTTGAACTGCGCCGCGCGCACCTTGGCGATCTGCTCGGCCGTCACCTTCGTCTTGATCTTGGCGTTGTACTCCTTCTCTGCGAAGGCGCGGATCTCCTCGGAGAGGTCGCCGGACGCGGCGGCCCACGCGCTCGTCTCGTACTTGAGAAACACCGTCACCGCCTGGTTGAACGCGCCCTTCGAGCCGTCTCGCTTGCCGTTCTGGGCCTTCGGGCCGAACATGTACGCCTTGATCTTCTCGTCGTCGCGCTTCGGCTTCTTCTTCGCCTCGGCCTGCGCCTCGTCCCACAGCATCTTGGCCCTCAGGTACATGCACTCGGGAAGCGGCGACTGCCTCAGTACGCCCTGGCTGCCGTCGGGGTCGAACGCGACGATCTGCTCGTGTATCTCCTTCAGCTGGTCGCTGTAGTCGTCGATTATCATCGTGGCCTTGTTGACGTCGCCGCGAATCTGCTCGATGTGGGCCTTCATCGACACGGCGCGCCCGAAGTAGAGGGGCTTCTCGTTGGGGTCGAGCCACAGCAGCTTGTCAACGATCTTGCCGGCGGACGCGAGCGCGTCGTTGCGCGCCTTGAGCTCCTTCGCCTGCTTCTTCGGATCGTCGACCTTGATCGCGTCGGCTATGCGCAGGTAGAGGTCGACCGTCTCGCACGCGACGTTGCACCATGCGTCCTCGCCCTTTGGCAGCTGCGCAAACAGCGCCGCATAGCGCTCGGCGGCCTGGGCGTACTTCCTGTCGCCGATGAGGAGCTGGCCATACGTGTAGCACGCCTGCATGTAGAACTGGCGGATCTCGGCCGTCGGCTTCTGGAACACCTTGAAGAACTCGTCGTAGATCTTCATGCTCTCGGCCTTCTGGCCGCGGTAGAAGTAGTTGTTGGCGATCTCGAGCCTGGCCGCCCAGTACTTCGTCGACTTGCGGTCGGGCAGAGCCGCGATCTTCTTCTCGGCGTCCTCGAACTTGCCGAGCGAGAGGAGGCTTCGCACCTCTATCGCGAAGAACCTCGCCTCGGACTCGGGCCAGCGCTTCTTCGTCGCATCGATGACCGGCTCCGCGATGTCGGGGTAGCCGTTGTCGACGAGCGCCTCTACGTAGGCGATCTCGGCCTCGAGCTCGGGATCGGCCTTCGGGGCCGCCTCCGCCGCGACCTCCTCTGCGAACGCCGGCACGGACAGCGACGCCGCCAAAATGACTGCTGATGAAACCTTAAATGTCATGGTGAGTGAGATTATACTACATTCTCCGCCCGAAATGCAAGTGGAAACATATGCCGTTGTTCGCGGACGATCCTACAGTTCAAACGAGGCATAGTGCCTGTCGCCGGAAATACAGTCCGTGGCGACAACGCGCCAGACTCCCCTGGAATCGTCTAGTGCCGTGCGGAACGAATAGTCGCCGCGCCCGCCCTTCGCGTCGCACACGCCCGAATAGAGGCGGTTCAGCCTTCCGTCCGGCGAATACACGTCGAGAGCGACCGGATGGCACGCCTTCGCCCATCCGGGAACGCCGGCCCGCACTTTCACCTTCACCTCTCCGCCCGGACGCCCCGCTGATACCGACACGCCGACCGGTCCCACCTCGTAAGGCAGCGCCGCGACGAACTTGACGTCCGATGAGCGCATGGCTACGCTGAAGCAGTCCATCTTGCCCATGCACGTCTTCGCGCGCAGGTCGTAGACGAACGACGGCGAGCCAAGGGCGATCCTGCGTTCCGCAGTCCCCTCGCCGGCTTCAAGGTCGCGGACAAGGCCCCAGTACCGCCCTTCCGCCCCGTCTCGCGGAAACAGTGCATAGACCGACACTCCGTCGTCGCTCCCCGGATCTGGATCGCCCTTCTTTCGTATTTCTCCGCGCAGCGCCTGCTCCCTGCGCAAGGCGCAGTGCTGGTCCAGCCGGCCTGTCTCGTCGTCGCCAGCCACCCTGCCGCCGCGCCGGACAAACCGTCGTATCGCCTCGACCTCGCCGTCGGAGAGGGCGGACGATCGCGGCAGCACGAGCCATTTCGCCGCCGTCCTGTCTAGGATCCCGTCTTCAATCTCCGCGTAGGCTACATAGCGGTATGGAATGGAACGGGCCTTCAGCGCCCTGCGCCACTTCTCGCCGCACTTGAGGAAGTCGTCGTATCGCCTTTCGACCTGCGCCGCGTGAATGGACGCATACGAGTAGTGGATCAGCGCCTCTGGCCTGGTCTCGAGCGACCGGAGCAGCCGCGCCGTACCGCGGCGCAGCTCGTCGCCCGTCTTGCCGTACTGCACTGCCGTAGGCGTCGGCGAATAGTCGGGCATCAGGAAGTTGAAGCCCGTCCAGAAGCACGAGCCCGAGTCCAGAAAGCGAAACGCATGCTCCCACATTCGCGTCTCCAGGACCTTCGGGGAGGTGCCGTATCCGCACCACGGCTTCACGAAAGGGCGCCCGAACGATCGTATGAGCTCTCCCAGCCACCCGCCGGCGTATGCGGCCGGCTCGCCGACGGACTTGGACACAAGCCACATGTCCATGCCCGTCCAGCCGTTCGGCGGCTGGGTTCCGGACATGTCGAGCGGAACCTCCGGCAGCCGTTCGTGCAGGATCTCGGCCACCCGGTCGATCGTCTCGCAGAACGACAGCTCCATGAACCTGCGGTGGTCGGCCCACGCGGCGTACGACCTTGCGCCCGTCCTCTCCGCCCTGGCGCGAACCTCCTCAGTGGTGTCGGGGACGACTTCGTCCCACGACCGGAAGTCCGTGCGCCACGCCGCGTTGAGCCCGGACAGCCCGGCGTACTGCGTCTTGAGCCATTCCCGAAACGCATTGAGCGTATGCCGGGAGAAGCAGAAGTCGAACGGTATGTCCCAGAGCGTAAGCGAATTCTCGTCGCCGCAGTCGCAAGTCACAGGGGAAAACCTTGCGATTCGCGCCACATTTGCCCGCGTCTTCGCGTCGAGCGCCTTGCGGTATTCGGGATCGTGCAGGCATGGCCGACGGCAAAGCCACTTGCGGTCTTTCGTCTTTGAGTATGGGCCGAGGAACCGCTCCCGGAACGCCTTTTCGCCTATCCTGGCGTCGTAGATCGGGAAGTCGAGGTCGAAGCCGTGCGGCAGCATGTGGAGAAAGCTGGCGACGCTGGAAGAGTTCCAAAAACGTATCATGTCGATTCCAAGCCCATGGTACAGTCTCGCCCTGTGCTCCAGCAGGTACTCCTTCTCGAAGCCGTCGGTCAGCCAGTCCTCTGAAATGCCAAGTGGATATTCAGCACGCCGCCAGGGGCGTTCGCACACGACCTTGGCATGGCGGACGTCCACCGTCCTGCCGCAAAGCCCGAGATATGCGTCCACGAAGAGCATCCCCGTCCGCGCCTCTGGAATCGGAAGGGCGAACGCGTCCGTCACGCCGTCCGCCTCTGCAAGCAGGCGGCCGAATCCGTCTGAAAGCGCGACGCGAGCCGCGCCGCCGGAGAGGGACACCCTGCCCTTCACCTGCCCGCCGACCTTGTACGCGCCGCCGCCGTCATCGACGGAAAACTCCCTGAACTCGGCCGGCTTGCGCTCGTGAAGCGCCTCGGCGGTCCAGTCGTACACGCCCTTCGGGCCCTTCAGAAACCTGTGCCGTATGGAAAACCCGGGCTCGACGGAAACGACCTCCTCCGTCGCCTGCGCACCGGAAGGCGGCGCGACATCCATCTTCGCGGCCCACAGTATTGCACGCGCCACCACGCCGAGGGAGTAGTCCTGGTAGCGGAACGGCGGGAACTTCTCGGAGTACGGCACGAACGGCGTAAGCCCCAGCCTGCCTTCGTAGTCCAGCATCACTTCGCGGTGTTCGCCCACTGTCGCCGCACGCAGGTTTCCGGCCCCGAATGGCAGAAGCTCCGGCGACACGTTGCCGGCAATCCACTCGCGCGCCGCGGCGTCGCCGTCAAGCGGAGGGAGCTTCGGACCCACGCGGACAAGCCCCGCGCCAGCCGCCACCTGACGGTCTATCTCCGCCCGATTGTCCCTGTCCACCGCGTTCAGCAGGCTGCCGCTCGCGAATATGACGTCGAACCTGCTTTCAAGCTCGCTTTTGAGCGAAACGTTCATCTCGCGGTACCTGTACGTGCCGAACTGCTCGGCCATAGCCCACGCCGTCGTGTTCTCGTCGTACGCGAGGCGCACGGTCCGCGCGTCCATGTCGACGCGCTGGAGCAGCTCCACGATCTCCCTCGCCTGGTGTATGCTCGTGACGAACAGGACTCTCGGCCTTCCGCCTGCGTATGGCCTGGCGAACTCGGCATGGGGCGTGGCAAGGCCGCTGCCAAGCGCCATCCGGAACGGCTTGACCTCGACTGGCTTCGCCTTTGCGAGCCTTGGGCGGTACTTGTGCCCGGCAGAGAACGAACGCTCGGCTTCGAACGCAAGAGAGCCGTTCGCAAACGCCCTGACTGCGCACCAGCTCACGCCGTCGCATGGGATGTCCGTGGAGAAAGTCGCGGAGGAGTCCGGCGAGGCGAACACCAGGCCGCGACGGAACGCCGACTCGCCGTCGGAGGCACGCGCCTCCAGCTCTACGTTCAGCAACCCGTCGGACGCCGAGTCGAACACCGCCGCAAGCGTTCCGCCGTCCGTGGAAATGCCTGCCGCGATGCCGTTCTCCACCCAGTCCGGACGCGCAACGCCCGCAAGCGGGAAAAACGCCATGTCGGCTGACTCCGCCCCTCCGGCGGGAATCCTGAAAGGCCTAAAGGCGACGCACGACACCGGACTGCCGTCCGTGCCGCGCAAGACTCGCGTGCCACCGCAGCGCGCCCAGTCGAACTGGAAGGCCATGGTCCGCGCCCCGTCTCCAAGCGCCGCGCACCAGCCGCCGATCGCGTCCTGGCGCCACGCGTCGCCGCCGTCCAAGTCGGCGCGGACGACCCCGTTCTCCGTAGGATGGAAGACCGTCGCCTTCCCGGCGCCGCGCGGCGACATCCCGTTCGCCAGGCAGGGTTCCACCAGCATGTCGGCCATCGACGCCGGCTGGTTGCGCCACGAATACCTGACCTCCAGCGCAGACGAGTCGCGCTTCAGCGTCATCTGCCGGACTACGTCGAGATACGGCTGGCCGTCCGCGCCGGACAGTCGCAGCTCCACCGTAGCCTCGTCGTTCCCGTCGCTCCGCACTTCGGCGTTCCACTGGAGCCTGCAGGCGTCGCCGCCATGCCTGAAGCCGTCCTGGAGCAGACGGAGCCCCCTTCCCCCTCCGGCGTAGTTTACGCCGGTACGCCGGTCCACCAGCTCGCGCACCGTCGCGCCCTCGCCGGGCAGCACGGTGCATCGGACGTAGTCGTTCTCCAGCGTGACCTCGCCGCTCGACTCCGTGGCGCGGCATCCGCCGCGAAGCGGCTTGCTCGGCAACTCGAAAAGGGACACTCCGTCGTACCACGCATCCCCTGGCGTCGCAAGCCTGTAGAAGAAGTACGCCTTCCTCACCGGCCGACGCGGACTGTAGATTCCCGAAAGACGCTGCCAGCCCGGGTTGCCCGCCGTGAACTTGCGGTCGGGCGTGAACCAGTCGTCCGTGCCGTCGTCGTAGACAAACCTGATCTCCACTCCGTACTTGTGGTGGTTCGGCGCCAGCGTGCGGTCTACTCCCGCAAAGCGTCCGGACGCCCCCCACGCAATCCGCCGAGGCTCGCCCTGATTCAGTTCGTAGACTTTGTGGTCGATTGACTGGCGGGCCTGCGGCTGCCCCTGCATCGGAAAGGAAAGGTGCGTAGCCCCGCCCGCCGATGGCCACGGCACGGCGAAGAGGCAGAGCGCGGCGATCCGCGCCCTACCTCGCACGGCATGCAGCTCTCGCCTACTCGCCCTAGAATACGACAAGCACCATCCCCTTAACCATGAAGCGCAGGCGGTTGCCTACGACCGAAACGTCGTACTTCCGCGTCGGTGCGCCGTCGACGGTAAGAGACCATTCCGCATCCGCAACTGAAACGCCCTCGAATGCAATCGGCAGGTCGAACGACTGCGGATGCCTTGGCAGCCCTCTCACGTCAACCGTGCAGTTCGGTGCGAGTGAGAAGCCCCTGACCGTTCCCGGCGTGGCGCCGGCCGTCACGCGGAACGACGAAAGCGTGACGTCGCCCTCCGCCTCGAGGACGGCGCCGTCGCTTACGCTCACGTACTCGACGTTGGCGAGCGGCATCGGCACAAGACCTAGGCTGTGTCCGCGTATCGCCTGAAGCTTCGTAGTGTCATGCTTTGTAGCGGCAGACTCTCCGCTTGCCGTCTTGTTCTGCGCCATCCACGAGTTGCTTGTAGTCGGAATCTTCATCTTCTCGCCGCTCGCCCTGTTGTTGGCTACGGAGTGGAGCTCGTCCCAGTTCCAGCCGTCGGTAGAACCAAGCAGCGACCATGCGCGAACATTGTAGTTTGAGGATGCCGCACCTGTGCCGTCGCCATACACCACGGCAAGGTCGTAGTACGCTATCTCAGGCGTTCCGTTTGTAAGCCGCATGTCAAACTCCAGCCATTTCTTCGGATCGTCTGGATCGATGACGGCATTCTCTCTCTGCATGAAGAGGCAGGAGCTGTCTGAAATCGTACCCGTCTCGGTCATTTTCTCGTACCGCTTCTCATACCACGCATAATACCGTGCCGGCATTCCGCGCCCAATCTGACCGCCGGAAAGCGACAAGCCGACGGAATTGGCGGTATTTGCGGCAAATCCTATGTTCTGGCGATAGCCGTCGCCGTCAAACAGCCCGATTCTGCCAAGCTTGAAATAATCCGACTTTGTCGATGTCCTGAACCTCGACCAGAGATCCTTTATCACCAGCTTGTACCAGGTGTACTTGACACCCTCGCCAACGTGACGGACCTTGAGCGTGCCGCCCTTGACCACTATGGGGCCGGAGAACGAGTTCGTCATCGCAAGCGTCCACGTGCCGCTCCCCTCCTTGATGACGCCGAGACGGCATCCTGCCGCGCCGTCCGTCAAGTTGCCTACTTCGTTGTCTGTGCCTGTTCCGCCAAGGACTAGATTCTGCACTCCGTTCGAGATTGCGCTTATGCCGCCGAGACGCAAAGGATACCCGCTGGAGTTGAGAAGCCGCGCATCGCCTCCCAACGCAATCGGCCTTGTCGTGCATATGGCGTCGCGAGTTCCAGTGTACTCGAATGTCGCAAGGCCGTCGTCAGGATAAGATCTCGCGGCAGAACCGAGGCGGAAGGCGTACGGCACGCGATACGCCTCGTTTGGAGCGCCGCAGTACGCTTCGTATAGGTTCGTGGCCATGCCGAGAGCGCACTTGTCGCCCGCCTCGCGGATATAATCATAGCGAAGCGTGCCCTCCTCCACTGCAATGCCAGTGTCGTTCTCGCGCACTGTTCCGCTGCTCCCGCTATCTTGACGCGTATTTCCAACATCGGTAAACCGCCACGCGCCAGCGCCCATCTTCGTTATGTGGAACGAGAAGCCCGTCTTCCCCTGGCTGTTCGCGAGCGTCGCGTTCTTGATATCGCCGGCAATCACGCACTCGTGCGTGTTGGACCCGGAAAGCACGAGCCGTCCCATGCCCTGCCCCGATCCTGCCGTGCCGCCGTATCCCCACGTCCCCTTGAACGTCAGCCCTCCGTATGCGCCGGCGTCGAACACCGTTGGCCCCATGCTTGCGTACGACGCGGTGAGCTTTTTGTCCGTCTCCGTCTCGTTGCCGTCGCCGAGATAGAGGAAGGTGCCGCCGCTTTCGCCTGTATTCAGGGTGTCATGGGTGCCGATGGACGAAGCCTGCCCCTTCTTGCCGATGGAATGGAATCCCGTGACGCCTGTACCGTTGGAAGGCAGCGGCGAGTCGGAAAAGACAGTGAAATTGCCGAACGTATTGTCGTCGCGCCTGATCATGACGCGGCCCGAGCTGTAGTAGCCGAGCTTGCTCATCCATGTCGTCAGCTCCGCCGGGCTGGCGTTGTTGCCGCCCCAGACGACAAGCTGGTTGGCGGCGCTGTTCGTGACCGTTCCCTCGCCCGTGACACTGCTCGTCCAGGTGCGCCCGTTCGTGCGCGTAAAGAACGATGCGCCGGCCGACACGTCGATGCTGCCGAAGAGGGCGTTTTGATTTGCAATCCCCGAGTCCTTGACGGAAAGCATTCCACCTTCTACGGCAATGTCAGTCGCGTATGGGTTGTTGACGGAGGAACACGTGAGTTCGAGCGTTCCATCGCCCTTCTTCACTATCTTGCCGTACCTAGGGGAGTCGCCTGTCTCTGGATAGCGGATCGACGCACCGAAGGAGCAGGTCGCGTCCGCGCCGGAAATCGTGAATTCGATCCTCGCGTTGGAATTCGTCGGCTGGATGCGCGCAAGGGAGGACGCGAGGCTGAACGACGTCATGTCGGAATTCGAAAGGCGAACCGTGGCGTTTCCAACGACCACCGTGTCGTTTGCCGACGGAGCCGCTCCGCCGACGTAGTTCGCGCCGTCCGTCCAGTCGTCGTTAGGCGCGTTGTCCTTCCAGTATAGCGTCGCGGCGGAAGCGACGCTATGCACGCCCGCGACCACAACGGCTACAAGAATGGCAGGCATTGTCCTGCACTTGGCTGCACTCGTAGTGTTCATGATGGTTTCTCCTTGGTTTTGTGCGTTGATTTTGGACGAATAATAGCACACTCCCCAAATTGGCGGCAAGAAGAAACGCCAAAACCTCAATATCGACCTCAATATCACCACTTCCCCTTTTGAAAGCGGACGTCTAGAGGCTTGAACCTGGAATGAACCTCGTGAAAAGCCTTGGCGACCTGGCCCTTTGCCCGTTAAGAAGCTTCAGCAGATATTCGGCCAGCGCCTTTCCGTGTTCAAAAGGGTCGTTCTCTATGCGTGCGAGGGAAAAGTCGAAGGCAAGTTCGTTCCCCGCGTTCGACCATGCGACCACGCCGATGTCCTCGGGGATGCGCAGTCCCGCCTCGACGATCGCCGGCACGCCGCCAGACGCGAAATAGTCGTCGTCGAACAACACCGCGTCCGGTGGATGCAGGCGGTTGCGCGCGTCGCGAAAGTACCTGGCGACAAGGCGGTGTCCCGCCTCGCGTATCTCGCCGACGCGCCATCTTCCAGGCTTCTCCCATGCGCCAAACAGCCTGTGCACCGATATCCCCGCCTCGAGAAGCTGTGACTTGAAGCTTCTGTCTATCCTCCTGTCATAGTCCACTTCCAGCAACCGCCTGACTCCGCGCGCCTTCAGCGCCGCGGCCACTTCGGAGAAGCACTCGCCGAAGTCCAGGCTGACTACCGCCCTT
>Ga0265301_10007555_pt1 | contig 10176 bp, 18 predicted proteins | sample AusTroGonzalo_MG_2_FD_193488 | JGI IMG/M metagenome (GOLD analysis project Ga0265301, IMG submission 193488) | Bovine rumen microbial communities from tropical cattle in Woodstock, Queensland, Australia - Gonzalo_04 | ecosystem: Host-associated > Mammals > Digestive system > Stomach > Rumen ...
TTCTAGATAAAGTAAATACTTTGTAATATTTTACAATAATTCACATCAGTATATCCTCTATCTAGTTTATCAAGTAATTGTTCAACGTCAGTTATGACTTTACTCTTTAAGTTAAGAATGGCATCCACAACCTTTATATTGAGTTGAATTTATATTATCTAAATCTCTACATATTCCCCAGCAAGTTTCTACTCTCTCCAGTATCTTTTGTGCTCTAAAAAATTGCTACTGTTCTATACAATATTTTATAGCATTTAGAGCCATCCATATTATGTCTCTATTGAGAATCTCTCCATTAAATCCTTTTACCTTATCATCAAAGCAAGGATCAGAACATGGCATATTCTCAAGTAAATACATACATAATTTAAAGAAACATTCTTCTAAGTGACATAGTTCAAAGGTATGAAGAGAACCTTTTATAAGTGTTGTATTTTCTTGATTTACTTCAAAAATCTCATCAAAAGACACTTCTTCAATTCCTCCAAGTCTATATTTGTAAAACTTGTCTTGGTTTCCTAAAAAATAAACTCCATTGGTATATAAATCAAAAGAAGCTTCATCCATTAACCTTACATACTCAAACCACTGTTGTGTAGGTATAATTATATGTTCTATTCTCTTGAGTCCATCCATTTCCAGAGTTATCTCATCTATATCTATATCAGTATGTGGAACTAAACTATATGATTGTATTTCTTCATTTTCGTTAGAATCTATAGCAATTACCACATTGATTGTAGCAGTCTGTTCGAAAGTATAGTTTCTAAAACTTACTTGCTCACTATCTAAGTATTGGTCTGAATCTCTTTCAAGACCAGTTACTTGTATCCCACAAGTACCCTTTTTACATATATTGAAATTAGCTTCCATTTGATAAAGTTATATATCCAGAAGTAGCCATAATCGTTGATCCTGCTCCAGTGTTTACATAAACATTTGATCCTGGAACAACTGGACTATTATTTGTTGTGCCAAATCTACAATATATTGTAGCCCCTGTTATAGATACATCATTTGAAATGCTTTCTAGTTCACTCACTACTTGTGCTGGATTAGTATCATTAGTCACTATTTCAGTACTCTATCCATCTTGTCCTGGCGATATAACTCTATTTTCCCAAGCACTATAAGTACCTGTTACTGTGTAAGCTGTTGACACTCCATTTACATTAGCAGTTATTGTTCCATATAACTATATTATACCTATTGTACCTCCAGTCAAGTTTAATCCCTAATTTTTATTCTAAATGTTAATAGTAACATAAGTTGTCAACCGTCCATTAGAATTCTACGGAAGTGACATACTATAAGTAACATAAAAGTTTGGAACAAGTACATTATTCTACTTTATAGTAACTGTACCTCCAGGTTGTCCTGGACCTGTATATAATGTATAAGGCAACTATTGTCCAGTACTGGCATCTACTATTAATATAGTATTAACTGGCCAGTTATTAGTATTTTGTAAACTATTAACGCTAGTTGTTAATGAATTTACCTATTGCTATAACTATTGATAGTTAGCAGATTGTCCACTTGGTTGTGAGCTTCCTCCAGAACTTCCTCCTCCTCCATCTTCTATAGCCTATTCTAAAGCAGTTATTCCTAATGAGCTTTTTAAGTTGTTCACTGCAGTGGTATCTCCTCCAAGACTTGTTGCAATATTTATTGGAATAAGAGATTGTTTAATTGCATTTATTAAGGTCTTTAAATTAACCTTACCATTTGTACTATTTCCAATACATACAGGAACCCATATATCACTTTGTGAATCTGTGATATCATTTATTCCACTATTATGTGTAGTTAACTCCGATATTTTTTTATTTTCGGCCATTATGATTTACGTATTGTATCATTATATGGATTACCATCTGAGAGTTGCATAATTTCAAGTCTAGTACGCTCATCCTCAATACGATTCTTTTCAGTCTAGTATCTATCAGTAGCTTCGACTTGAGATTTCTTAACTTCATAATCCTTATTAACCTTATCTTGCTCTATTTGAAGTTTAGCTTCATTAAGTTGTTGTACTTGATTTTGAGCTTTTTGTAATTGAGATTGTAACTCTTGTAGTTGTTTTTGCATTTGCTCATTTTGCTAAGTGAGCTAAGCTACCTTACTATTTTCCTTTTTCTATTTAGATAAAGCTCTACGTAGTCTTTCTTTTATTCCAGTAAGATCACGTGTTGTCATTATGTCTACTGTAACTTCTGGATCAAGTAACTGTGCTTTTACAAATTCAGGTACAAGTGCTCTTAACTATTCAGAATCTTTTATAATATCTGTAGATGTTGTTATATGTATATCATAGTCAGAAGCTGTAAAATGTTCTGGAAGTGCAGTAAATACCTTTTGAAGTTTGTCACCAAGAATTATAACTCCAGTAAGTCCTTTCTTAAACACTACTTTTGCAACATTAAGAATATCCATCATCATTTCTTCTGTAAGAACATCCATTTGCTAGTAATATTGCTTTGTTATAACGAAAGAATTGTTTACAGCAGTCTACACATTCGTTACAGCATCTCTTTGTTGTATACCATTAAGTCTCTCGCGAAATACTCCCGTTATAGATGAGGCTGTCTATTCAACTGAATCTATAGCTAGCTATATAGCTTGAATTGCTTGGGCTTTTATAGTATCATCAAATCCATTATATATGGTATTCATTGGAGTCTGAGACCCAAGACTTCCTCCTTCTTGTTGAGTATCTATAAGAGCCATACCAGTTTTCTTATACGCTAAGAACTTCTATAGTCTTTCTGGAAGATCTTTTCCTAAGAATTTTGGAAGAACAGATACATCAATCCAATCACCAACACTTCCGGAAGATGCTATTAAGTTATCTCTATAGAAATGTAGTAAGTCATATTTATCTTGAAGAGAAGCACAAGCAAGTACAAGAGAGTAGGGTTCAGTACCTCTATTATTAAAATATATTCCATTTATAGAGAGAGTGCAGTGTGTAGGATTATCATGTGTTCTTACAACTGTATCATCCTTACCTATAATTATATATATATTTTCTCCTATACGTATAGTCTTATGCCTTTGCATTACAAAATCTTTGTCTGATTCCACCCATTCTACTTCATAAACTGGAATAAGTTCAAAATGATGAGAATGATAAGTATCTACTGGATAACCAGGAATTATCTCTCTTCCAGCTCTTATACCATCAGTAGCAGGTCTCCCGTCACAGTAGGCAAAAGAACGTACATAATAAGAATCATTATCAAATGTATCTCTCCAAGCTTCCTTTAGAGTAGCTATATCATCTGGACTTAACTGCTCCCCATACTAATTAAGAACTTGTTGTCTTGTAAGCCATTTACGAACTACAGCTCTATGAGAATCCTTTACATACGGACTCTCTGGATTAGGATCTATAAAAGTATTTAAAGGATTTAATACTTCCACACATACATTTTGTCCAGACGGAGTTTGCTTTGCTCTATAGAATGTCCACCCTGTTATAAGTAAATCAAGAAGAAGCATTTTATGTTTTGTAATAATATCTGCTTCTCGACTCTACATTATAAACTGAATTACATTCTATGCTGCAACTTCATAATCTGATACAAAGTTACTATCAAGATCTTCAATAAGCTCTTGCATATCTCTTTCTATACTCTAGTCTACTATCTTTTGCGGACCTTGTATAGATTCTAGTATTTTATTTTTATATCTCTTTTTTAAGAAATCATAAACTTCTGCTTTAATTTTAAGTTCCTTTTCTCTTGTTATTCTCGAAATAGTTCTAGAATCTTTACAAGTAGCTCTAGGCTAAATTGGAACTCCTAGATATTCTCCAACGAGAGCATCTACGTGTTTACGTATTAAAGGAATAAACTCCACAGAAGTTGGATTTCCAATACCATAGTTTTCTTCTAAATAACGGAACTATTCGGCATCTCTCTTACCATTATAATAGTTATATGCTTTTTGTAGCTCCCATTTAGGCTTAACAAGCTCAGCTATGATTTTATTAGTTATTTCAATGTATTCTTTATCTGTTTTCATTTTTTACATGCACAGCTAGTATCAAAACACTAATCATCGGGTGGAACCCTATATCCAGTGTAATAATGAACGTCATTTAAATGTCTATCTCTTAGTTCTTGAACAAAGTATTTCAGGAATTTATCAAGAGGTAGCTCTGCCATTATAGTTATAGGTCTTTCATCATTCTAAATTCCAAGACGTACCTTATAACCAATAGGCTTAAGTTCTTCTACATCTATAGTTCCTGTATAGTCAACACAATATGTGTTACGAATACTTTCGAGGATCACTTGTTCGATTTCTGTTAACTATTTCATTTGTAAATTCTTGTAAGATTCTTACTCTAGGCTATTCATTTCTAGGAATAACTCCAAAGTGCCTTATTCCTTTATCATCTTTATAATAACCTATATCTTGGAACTTATTTTCTTCCTCAGGTTCTACATCAGTTGCTACAACTCCTCCAAGTTCTTCATCTGCGAGTTCCGCCATTCCCATAGCAGCTATAATATCAAACTTTCCTTTCTTTTCGTCTGTATATCTATTTAATTGATCTAGCATCTCAGGAAACCATATGTTATGACAATAGTCCTCAACATAGTTGGCAATTAGGTCTGTTTGATGGTTAATAATAGTAGGAGTTGCAGGAGTTCCGATTGCATTACCTATCTTTTTTGTAGCTTCTGGATATGTAGCTCTAGGTCTTCTCATAAAATAGTCTATCCAACCTCTTCCTTTTGCCCAGTTAAGCATAGAAAGACGTGTAGCCTCTATATTTGCTCTACAATTATAGTAAAGCATAAGTTTCATTGCTGTCTAGAATGCTTGTCTTTCATCATCTGGACGAAACATATAATAAGCAACATACTTAGGTTCCTACATTCCAAAAGCTCTTTTCTTTATAACTATACAGAATTTAGATGGATCTTTTGTTTCTTCAGAAGTTTGTTCTTGTCCTATATCTATACCGTCTATACCCGCTACATAAAGATTACGTTTCTAAGTATACTATATAGAATTACCTTCATCATCTTCGTGTATACCCATCCATATAGGATGTTCTATAATATGGACAAGTCCAGTGTTACCTTCTATCCATCTAACTCCTGTTACATTTTTCATATTTGTTCGGTCACTACCCTATTTAAATAGGAACTAGAAATCTCCATGTTCTATAGTAGGGCCTTCTTTAAGTACTTTAATTCTTGTTAACTATTCAGCTATAAGTACTTTGTTAAATTTGTTAGTTCCTTCAAGGGCAAATGCTTCTTCTGCATTAAAGCAATACTCAGCAGAGTACTCTATAAGTGCCTTAGGGCTTCCAGCTCTCAATCGTCTTTCATTTTCATAATACTCTCTTCCTCTTTTAGCATCGCAGAGCCCTCTTTCATCCATGAAGTCTCCTCTATAAAGAGCAATGAAAGCAGGTATAAAGTAACAAGTTTTTACCCAATCCCCATCCTATGTATAATTATGCAGAAATGGAAGTACATTATGTCCTTCTGGATCATAGTACATATCTGAAAGACCTTCTAGATTTGGACCAGAGTCTCCACCAGTACCACCAGCAAGTATGATTCCTATCTTATTACCACCAAGTTGCACTAAGGCTTCTCCTTTAATGAAAGACTTTCTAAAGTTAGGATTGGAACCAGCCTCTTCAAGCACTAAAAGTTCCACACGATCACCTCTTATCTTAGAGTCATTGTCTGCAACGATACCTTCAATTTGAGATTTCCATCCATCTTCAATTTTCTGCCCTTGAACAATCTTATAGTAAGATGCTCTCTTTTTATATGCAGTATCAACGGCCTGTCTAAGTTTGAAGAATCCTCCTTCAGTATTATCATTCAGAAAGTTAAGTTCTTCCCATATTTTTTCAAGTGTCTTATCAACATAATTCTTAGAAGCAGCAGTCATTAGTGTTTTAGAGTTTCTAAAGACACTGTACCTTGCTGCACATAAACATGCATTAATTTCTGAGAATCCACAACCTCTAGACTTCATAAGTCCACAATTTTTACGTAGAATCATACAAAGTTCATAGTAATGAAAAAACTCATACTGATATACATAGAAATTAGGATAAATAATTCCTCTAGAGGTTCCAGCTTTATCTGCGTCTGGATTTGGAACTTGATAGTAGTTAAGAAAAAAGTAATGGGAACCTGTAATTGTATAACCATTTACAGTCAAGCCTTCTCGACATCTAACATACTCTTGATGCCAGAAATCTGCATATGCTTTAGAACCAGGAACGAACTAACAATATTTTCCTGTTCTAAGTTTATTATCTCTAGTCTCTGTAAACCACTCAGGTCTAAAATCAAGACTATGTGTCTCATCTATTGGTTTATATCCTGTTAATTCGTAGGATAATCTCTTATCAAAAAAAGTAATAGCAGCGTCCTTGGGTACATCCCACTCAGAACGCTGCTACCTAACCTATGCAACACGTTGCTGCACTTCTATATGTAATTCCTCTTCTTCTTTCTTTTTTTCTTCCTTTATAACTTGCTATACAATTTCTTGCACTGGCTCAGGAAGTAAAGCAGAAGGTTTTTTGCGAGGACGTCCACGCTTCTTCTTCTCTTCCATTAGAAATCACTTGGTAAATACCCCTCCACAGCACCTGCTCGTAATTGAGAAGCTTCTTCCATTTCTTTCTTGACAGCAGCTTCCAATGTTTTAAGTTCGTCATGTACTTTAGAAAGGTTAGAGATTTCAGTCATTATATCTTTAACTTTATATATAGGCTTTCCCGTCTAAGCATCACGTTCTTCCGGGTCTATATTAGTAAAATAGTCTATAAACTTATCTACTGTAAGTTGAGCTGCATGTAACATTCTTATAGTTCTGTTACTCTCTTGTAGTGCTCTATATTTTCTACAAGCAGCCCTAAATAAAGGATCATTAAATTCTTCTTCTGTAAGTCCAGAATCTTTGAGAGCTTCTTCGTGTCTCTCTTGTTCTGTATATCCAGCATATAAGGATTGCCAGTCGAGGGCAAGCCATATATATGTAAACTCTTTAAATGCCCTTATACATTTCTCTCCAGTTTTATCAGCATCACATACATTTCTACTCTTCTGTACTAGTGCCTTAAACTCACTTATCAGTAGAATTTCAGGTTTCTCTAGTTCAACCTTACCATTAACATTATTATACTGGAAAATATGTAACATAATTATTATTTCTAATAGGCAGCATATTTAAATGGTGCCTAAAATGGAACTCTTAATGATTGAATCATTGGCTACATTGCTACGTTATAGTAATCAACATTTGGAACTTTTTTAATAGTATGTACGGGTTCACTAAAAGTTCCTCCAAAATACCCAGGCCTAGATTTATAAGTAGTTTTTATAAATTCGGTTGGTTCAACTCCAACTTGCTAGAATCCTCTAGATTTTAAAGCTTTATGAATTCTCTTGGCTTTTCCTGCTGCTTTTGCAACAGAACCTATCATTCTAGCACCTACTAAATCCATTAGTGCACTTATACCAGTATCAACTAAATCTCCAGGATGTCCATTATGATCATATCTCTAAGCAGATCTTATAGTTCCTATTACAGGTACAAAGTCCAGAGCCCAATTAGAATCTTCTGAATTCCTATAAATAGCTTCTCCATTATTTGGAATTTTACTTACTCTAGTATTATCAGAAGGTTGTATTCCTCCTTTAGTTGTACCATTCTAATGTTTTGCTACTCCCCAAGCAGTATTGAATCTTCTTTTTAAGATATCATATTCTTGCTGTTCTTCTGGAGTACTCTTATCATAATTAGCATTTACAAATCCTCCTACTATTGGTAAATTATATCTTAATTTTTTACCAAATAGATAGTCATTTCCAGCTGCCCTAATCTTAGCAGTTACTAATGCAGTATGGGCAGGACGTTCAGCATAAGTAGTATCATTAAATGATGGATCTACTTTTGAATGTCTTATACGCTCTACTATCTAAGCAGGATACTAATACCAAGAAGAAGGAGCTTCAACCCCTCTTACAGATATAGAATCTCCAAATTCTGTTCCAGATTTAAGTACCCTTCTACCTCCAGAATATCTTTGTTCAGCTGGAGTAGCAGTTGGAAGAGGTTTTCCTCCAAACTGATGCTTAGAAACCTAACTTCTTAGAGCATATCTAAAGTCATTTTGTTTCCACTAGTTTCTTTTCTATTCCTAAAAATCAGATGCTTCTTGCTAGCTAAGATACCTCTTATTAAAAGTATTATTTACTTCTTTATACTCATAAGGTTTTCCATTAGCATCTGTAAATATTGCATCGTATAAAAACTTATTATAAGGAGTAAATATTGACTTTGGTATAGGAGTTACTATATTATTATTTACACTGAGAGCATCAGTCTATATAGTATTAGATATGCTAGGCTTAGATAATTGAACCTTTGGTTTTACACTAGCACCAGATTCAAGAGGTTCCATCTTAGTCCATTCTGAAGCTGGAGGAGTTGGACCTGTAGGATATTCATCAATAGAGTACTTTGGTTTTAGAATATTACTAAGAGATTCTATCAGTCCTCCAAATTGATATCTTTTAATTAGTTTCATAGTCCTAAAGATTTTCTTAATTGTTCTAAAGTTCCTCCAATTTGATGCTTTTTCATTTTAGCACCGCCACAATCTTTATTCACCTTCTTCTTCATTTTACCTCCACACTTTTCTTTGAAAGCATCAAGAGCATTCTTTTTTGGTTCTACTGTTCCGCCTTGTGCATTCTTTACACAATTACAACCAATTTGTCCACCTTTTGCAAAGTATTCAAGATGTTCACCTTCAGGACATTGATGCTTAAGACTCTTGATGTATTGAAGTTTAGCACCCTTTTTAGCCACTTGTGTCTGTTGCATTTCTTGCATAAATTGTCCAAGGGCTTGCTCAAGAGCAGCAGGATTTTGTTGTAATTGTTGAATATCAACACCTTTTTGTTGTGCCCACTGTGCGAAAGCTTGCATTAGTTGTTGCTATTGATCTTTAGGTAATTGTTGAATCTAAGCTAAGATACCTCCACCCTGTTGTGGAGCAGCACCACCTTGTTGAAATTTATTAATCATTTTCTATTTTAATTAAGTCTTTTGTATTCCAAACTTCTTCTTGAAGTAATCCATCCTTTGTAAACCAACGGCAACGTATTCCCTTCAAGTTTTGATCTTCTTTTTTATATACGTAAGTTTCTTTTTTAACTACGAGCATTACTGGTTTATTAGGCAAATCCTATTTAATTGTCACTAAATCACCAGGCATAAAATATATTTTATCATCCATTTTCCTTCAGTTCATTAAAGCGAGCAGTAAGGCCTTGATTTACATCGACCATAATACTCTGTTCATTTACAAGTACAAGTCCTTGCTTATAGAAAGGAACAGGAGTTTCAGAGACTTTTCTCCACATAACTACATCTCCTTCACGTACCCATTTACAAGCAGGACCATTATCTATAACAGTTCCTACATGAATAAATTGTTCTTCTTCTTCCCATTCACCAGTTTCACGGCTTTTGTATGTAGGCTTCATTCCACCTAAATCAGTAATGATAGCACCTTCTCTTTTGATTGTTTGGAAGGGATTTTCATCAAATGGTTTAATAAGTAGACCTGCTCCAATAGCTTTTATTTCGAGCTTTTCTAAGTCTTCACATAAAGATTCTTGATATTGCTTTAGAAGTTCAGCATGGTCATCAAGTTTCTTTACATATTCTTCTACTTGGTCATTAAATTTTTCTTTGGTTTGGTCTTTTACTAAATCATCTACTGATTGCTTATTTGCATAAAAAAGTTGTCCATCTGATACTACTCTTGCTATTTTTTCCTTTTCTGTAGGAATACTGTTAAAATCATGTCCATTAATCGTTTCCATATTCATTACCATTTTTTAGCTGGGCAGGTAGCAGTCGCTAATGTTGTTTTAGCCTGTAACCTACATCCGCATCCTCTATAATAACCATCTTCCTATTCTGTGCTAACATCTCCTGTTTTTGGATTTAGCCATAACTTACTATTACATATTCCACCTAGTGAATCCTTAAATAAAGGACACTAGTGACAAATCTTCATTCTCTTTTCTTTCAAATCATCATTTAGACCTAAAGCCTCATTAACATGTCCCTATACAATTTGCCCTATTTCCATTAATATTCTAT
>Ga0265301_10007556_pt1 | contig 10175 bp, 9 predicted proteins | sample AusTroGonzalo_MG_2_FD_193488 | JGI IMG/M metagenome (GOLD analysis project Ga0265301, IMG submission 193488) | Bovine rumen microbial communities from tropical cattle in Woodstock, Queensland, Australia - Gonzalo_04 | ecosystem: Host-associated > Mammals > Digestive system > Stomach > Rumen ...
ATCGATCGAGTTCAAGCTCAGGACGATCGAGGCATCGGCATTCCCGAGCCTCAGCTTCGGTGACGGCGGATACTTCAGGGTTTCCCAGAAGGATTTCACCGACATGATCAACCAGGTCATCTTCGCGGTCAGCGACGACGAATCCAAGTACGCCATGAACGGTGCCCTTCTCGAGAAGGACGGAAACGGTCTTGTAATGGTCGGAACAGACGGAAGGAGACTCTCCTACATCAAGAGACAGATCGAGTCCGAGATCCCCGACTTCCCCAAGGCAACAATCCCCAGCAGGTTCCTCAATCTGATCAGGAAGCTCTCGACCGGAGAAGGCACATTCGAGATCAACGTCGCAGCCAACTCGATCTCACTGAGATTCGGCAACTGCACCATCTCATCATCGCTTATCAAGAACGACTTCCCCGCATACAGGCGTGTCATACCCGAGAACCAGTCCAGGGTCTGTGTCGTCAACATCAACACATTGAGCGATGCCCTCAAGAGAGTCTCGCTGCTTGTCGAGAACAAATACAAGAAGGTCATCCTGGAGTTCTCGGAGAACAAGCTCACCGTCTACTGCGATGAGAGCGATGTCGGTGCCGGAAGGGAAGAGATAGAGTGCAGGTACGAGGGTGAAGGACAGAAGTGCGCCATGAACTACACATACCTGCTCAGCCCGCTCAAGGTGATGGACGGTGAGGAGGCCAGGATCGAGTTCAGCGAGCCCGGAAGACCTTTCACTGTAAAATCCGAGCCTGAAAGGGATTACCTGCATGTCATCATGCCGATGAACCTCAACTGATAGATGCATGCTCATTGAAAGACTGGTCCTCGATGGTTTCAGGAACATCGCCGACCGAGAGATCGACACCTCTGCAAAGCAGGTCATACTCACCGGAGAGAACGGACAGGGGAAGACGAACCTTCTCGAGGCCGTCTATATCCTGTGCTACGGTACATCCTTCAGGACACAGAACCTGCGTGAAACCGTACAGTACGGCAGTGAACTGTTCCATCTGGGTTCTTTCTTCAGGGATTCCCAGGAACTGGAACGCAGGGTGGACATATCCTTTGCCGAAGGGAAGAAGCACATCAGGGTGGACGGAAAGGAGATAAAGGACCGCAAGGAACTGATCTACTGCCTTCCGTGCATAGTTTTCTCCCATGATGACATCGAGTTCGTAAGAGGGGAACCGGAGAACAGACGGAAGTTCTTCGACCAGACGATGACGATGTACGATCCGGTCTTCTTCGACGACCTGAAAAGATACAAGAACGTCCTCAAACAGCGCAATGCCGCGATCAAGGAACAGAGATACAACCTCCTGGACATCTACGACGACAAGCTCGTACGTTACGGCATGCCCCTGATGAAGGCCAGGAGGAGCGTATGCGATTCCTTCTCGGCAATATTCCCCGACATCTACAACAACGTCTCGCTGGAGGACAGGGGGATACAGATAAAGTACAGACCCTCCTGGGGTGAGGATGAATCGTACGACAGCCTGATGGAGAGGATGTACGGGCAGAGGGATACCGACCTGAAGATGAACACCACCACAAGCGGACCGCACAGGGACAGGTTCCTGATCACCGACAGGAACGGTGTTTTCGTCAACGGGGCATCCACCGGACAGATGCGTCTTGCGTCCCTGGTGTTCCGTTCGGCGCAGGCTTCCTTCTTCCGTCAGAAGACGGGACTCAATCCTATCTTCCTCATTGATGATGTCCTGTTGGAGCTTGATGCACAGAAAAGAGCGCGTTATCTCTCATATCTGGGACATTACAATCAGGCGTTCTTCACCTTCCTTCCGGAAGAGAAATACTTCGGTTCCATGTTCGACAGCGGTGCCGGTGACACCATCAGATACAAGGTGGAAGGAGGGAGGTTCATCGATGGCTGAGAAAAAGAAGACGTACAGGAAGAAGGACATGTACCCCCGTCTGGCTCCGGAGGATCCGGTTTCCGGAGAGGTGTTCTTCGACCAGGTTCTGGAGCGCCACAACATCGACCTCGGAGATCCGGTGAACCAGATCGCGATGCATTTCGACTCCATCGTGGACCTTCCGTTCGAGGGTCATGTGAGGTGTACCGGATTCAGGAACGGGATACTCCATCTTGCCTGCGACAACAAATCCTGGGAACAACTGGTACGCCTGAACAGCAGCGAGATAAAGAAGAAGATACGCGGTGTCTTTCCTGAAATCGAGTTGAAGAAAATATTTACGAGTGTTCCCACCACTTGACGCAAACTCCCGTAAAATCTATACTCAATTGCTCAGGCATGCCCTGATTACATGAAAATCCCGCTTTAAGCGATTATATGGAGATAAAACCATGAGTTACAAAGGCAAGAGAACGTACCAGCCAAGTAAAGTCAAGAGAAACAGGAAGTTCGGATTCAGAGCCCGCATGGCAACAAAGGGCGGACGTCTGGTTTTGGCCAGAAGAAGAGCAAAAGGCAGACACAGTCTCACAGTTTCTGATGAGAAGAAGCCTTACTAAGAAGCAGATAATCAGATCAAAGGCAGATATTGACAGGATATTCAAAGCAGGAAAAAGGTACTCTCTTTCCTGCTTTAAGTTGTTTGTAGCGGAGAACGATCTTCCGTACAGCAGGATTATCGTCATTCCTGCCAGACACTATGGTGATTCAGTCCGGAGGAACCTCATACGCCGTCAGGTAAAGGAAATCTGGCGCGTGAACGGGGAGAGCATAAGGTCCGGACTGGATTTTGCCGTTGTAGTTTATCCGACTCATGACAAGACCCTCTCATTCAGCGAGAAAGAAGACATCGTTTTAGGACTCTTGAGGAAAAGCGGCTCCATTGCGGGCTGATTCTTCATATCCTGAGGGTTTCCATGAGACACTATTAGGAGCTTACGATGGACAAGAGAACGATACTGGCCATTGTACTGGTCGTGATAGTAATCACAGCCAGCATGGTGATTCAGACAACTCTCTTCGGTGGGGACACAACCGCGGCCACGACCACGACCACGGCCGAGGAAACCACACAGACCACGACAGAAGTGGCCCTGACCGAACAGAAACCGACGGTCAAGGCCATCGATACCGGCAATCTCAACCGGTCGTCCGAGAAATTCACGTTCGAGACGGATCTCTACGAGGTCGTGTTCGATCCCGTGGGAGCAAGCATCTCGTCCCTCATGATGAAGGAACATGCCGATGCCGACGGCAACCATGTGGACATTGTCTTCAACGGTGAATACGGCAACAACGCGTTCCTCCTGTACTGGGGCGACGACATGGCCAATCCCATCCTGGACACCTTCGCATACACCGTGAGCGGCAACAGGATCGTCTTCAGCAACGATTACACAACCGCCTCCGGCCAGGCTTTCACGATTGTCAAGACATTCGAGTTCAAGGACGGCGAGTATCTGTTCGCGGTCGATGTCGATGTCATCGGAGGTGAGGGCTTCACCGGTCTGAACACCGACGGATATGCCTACACGCTGGCCTACGAGCCGCAGGTCGGTCCCGCGTTCACCCAGATGAAGAACAACAACTACGACTACAGAAGGGTCTACGTGGACGCCTACAACAACAAGGGCAAGCTCAAGAAGAGCAACGTCAAGTTCACGAAGGGAGCATACGAGACGACATCCCAGGTCCAGTGGCTGAGCCTCACCGGCAAGTATTTCGCCGTCGTGGCCATGGCCGGGGACAATACCATAGGATACAAATACACGGCACTGCAGGGTTCGACGGCTGAGATCGTCCAGACCGACAGCCTGTTCGTATCAAGGCCCGCAACCGGTTCCTCCTCAAGCGACAGGATCTACTTCTACGCAGGTCCCCAGCTCAAGAAGTACCTCGGTTCCTACTACAGCGGAATGGACAACGCATGGGGCCTGAGGAACACCTCGCTCGATGCCGTCATGGAAAGCGGCTCGTTCTTCGGATGGCTCGAGAACGTTCTCAAGTGGGTCCTGAACCTGCTGTACAAGGTCATCCCGAACTACGGTGTCGGAATCATCCTCCTGACCATAATCATCAAGGTCCTGCTCTGGCCGCTGACCAAGAAGAGCACCGCCTCCACCGCCAAGATGGCCGCGATCCAGCCGCAGCTGAAGGCCATCCAGGAGAAGTACAAGGACAACCCGCAGAAGATGAACCAGGAGACCGCGGCGCTGTACAAGGAAACAGGAGTCAGTCCTCTCGGAGGATGTCTCCCCATGCTTCTGCAGTTCCCGATCCTGATCGCCATGTACGGACTGCTGAACAAGCACTTCGAGCTCAGAGGCGCCATGTTCATCCCCGGATGGATCCCCGACCTGTCGGTACCTGAGACGATCGCCACGCTCGGATTCAACCTCCCGCTCCTGGGCAACGAGATCCACCTGCTGCCGATCCTCTACACGGTCAGCATGATCTTCTCCATGAAGTACACGCAGAGCAGCCAGAACCAGTCCAACGGACAGGGCAAGGGCATGATGTGGTTCTTCACATACGGAATGCCGATCCTGTTCTTCTTCATACTCTACAGCGCACCTTCCGGACTGCTCCTCTACTGGTCGGTTCAGAACACGCTGTCCATGGGCCAGCAGTTCTACACGAACTACAGGATGAAGAAGCATCCCGAGGTCTATGCCGCGAAGAAGAACGTCCCCGAGAAGAAGGAGCCCGAAGCCGTCCGCAGATATCAGGAGAAGCTTGAGAGGCTGAAGAAGCTCGAGGAAGAGAAGGCCAAGCAGGCCAAGAGCAACGGAAAGAAGAAATAATAGCACAGAGGCAATACATGACTAGAGATTTTGAAGGAAAAACAGAGCAGGACGCCATCAATCAGGCCATTGAGGCATTGCATATCGAGAGAGAGGATTTCGATGTCGAGATCCTGGACAACGGACGCAGGGGTCTCTTCAAGAAGGCCAATGTGAAGATCCGCGTGCACATCGATTCCGCCGGGGTGGAGGAGGACAACAGCCCCATCCCCGCCGATGACGATGAGATCGAGCAGGAGGAGGAAGAGGATCTGGAGCCCAACGAGGAGCTCGAGACAAGCCTCTGTGCATTCATCGACGGCATGATCGCCCACATGGGATACGAGTCGAAGACGACCGTCTCCTCACGCAAGGGCAGGAAGGTCAACCTCGAGATATCGAGCGAGTCCTCCAACATCATCATCGGACGCAAGGGAAAGAACCTCGATGCCATCCAGGTGCTCGCCAACGTGTTCGCAGGCAAGATCGACAGCGAGAGGAAGATCATCGTGGATTCCGAGGGCTACAGGATCAGGCACGAGGAGCAGATCATCAAGAACGCCTACCGCACCGCCATGCAGGTCCGCAAGACCGGAAGGTCCCGCCTGCTCGAGCCGATGAATCCGTACGAGAGACGTCTTGTCCACACTGCGCTGAACGATGTCACCGGCATAGAGACCAAGAGCGAAGGCGAGGGCCTCTACAAGCAGGTGAGGGTCATCAGCAAGAGGAAGAGATATTGAGTTTCTGACTCAGAAAACCGAGATCATCTTTTTCAGGTCGGGGATGCGTTCCGCAGGGAACTGGGCCCCGACCTGTTTTATTATCTGGCCGGCAAGGCAGGATGCGATGGAACCGCATCTTTCGATCTCCATGTCGTTGCACAGGCCGTAGAGGAATCCGGCGGCGTATGTGTCGCCCGCTCCTGTTGTGTCGACTGGTGTGGAGGGTCCCTGCACGGGGATCTCGTAGATCTTGCGCTTGTGGCTGATGAAGGATCCCTTCTTGCCGTTCTTCACGACCGCTGTCTCACAGAGCTTGCCCATGGTCTTGCAGCACTCGTACGGGTCGTAGTTGTCGAACAGTGTGCGGGCCTCCTCATTGTTCGCGAAGACGATGTCGCAGTTCTCCTTTATAAGCTGGAGGAACGAATCGTGGTACCTTCCGACAGCGAAAGGATCGGCGATGTCGAAGGAAACCACGACATTGTTGCGCTTCGCGATCGCCAGGGCCTTGCGGATGGCCTCCATCTGGTTGGGAGTGTCCCACATGTAGCCCGTGAAGTGGAAGAATGCCGCGTTGCTGACCTCGCTTTCGACGACATCGTCCGGGTTGAAGTCCCTGTTGGCGCCGAGATATGTGTTCATGGTGCGTTCCGAATCCGGAGTGATGAGTATGATCGAGGATCCTGTCACGTTCCTGTCGGAGACGGCAAGGTTGTCGCGCACGTTGAGAGTGCTGAGGCGTTCGCGGTAGATGTTCCCGTACTCGTCGTTTCCGATCTTTCCCGCGAGTGTGGTGCCGATTCCGAGGGCGGACAGGGTGATGACCGTGTTGGGGCATGAACCTCCGCAGGAGAAGGAGGGTTCCTTCTTGTTCTTTATGAACTCCGTGAGTTCCAGCCTCTTCTCGAGGGTGATGAGGTTCATCGTGCCCTTGTAAAGTCCGAGCTGCTTCAGCTCCCTGTCGGTGATGTTGACGATGACATCTATAAGCGGGTTTCCGATTCCGTAGACGGTCTTCATACTCTCCTCCCTAAAGGTTGTCTCAGAGCGGCTCTGTCGCCGATATCAGGTAGTCCTTCGCGCTCTCGTCGACCATATCGATCAGCATTTCCCTGACCCAGGCGTGGTAGTCGTCCACCATGGATATCTCGTCCGGGGAAAGCATCTCCTTCACGATCAGCTCCCTCTCGTACGGGCAGCATGTCAGGACCTCGAACGTGAGGAACTGGCCGAACTCCGTCTTCATGGCCTCAGTCACGGCGATGAGGTTCTCTATCCTGATGCCGTGCTTCCCTTCCCTGTAGAGGCCAGGCTCGTCGCTTATGACCATGCCGGCCTCAAGTGGTACGGGCTCTCCCGTCCCCTGCTTGGCCGAGATCCTCTGCGGACCCTCGTGGACCGAAAGACGATGTCCCACTCCGTGGCCCGTGCCGTGGAAATAGTCGGTTCCGCGCTGCCAGAGGAACTGATGCGCAAGGGCATCCAGCTGGTGTCCCGTGGTCCCCTTCGGGAAGACCTGGGAGGCGAGTGCGAGATGTCCCTTCAGCACCAGCGTGTAGTCCTCTTTCTGTTCCTGCGTGGCTTCACCGAAAAGCAGGGTGCGCGTGATGTCTGTGGTGCCGCATGTGTACTGTCCGCCGGAGTCCAGGACAAGGAGTCCGTTTCCGGTGATGGGGATGTCCGTCTCCTCCGTGGCGCTGTAGTGCACGACCGCACCGTGCTCGCCGAAACCTGCAATGGTGTTGAAGGACGGGCCGAGGTAATCCTCCTCCAGCTCCCTTTCGTCTGCAAGGGCATCGGCGATGGAGAGCTCGGTGAAATCGAATTCATCGCGTCTGACCATGGCCATGAAGTTCACAAGTGCGACACCGTCGAGGATGTGTGCCGTGCGCATGCCTTCAAGCTCCACCGGATTCTTGACTGCCTTGAGTCCCGTGGAGTACTCGCGGCCCCTGGAAATTGCGACGTTGTGAGCCTTCATCAGGGCGTTGAGCATCTTCATGTTGATGCGGTCCGGATTGATCCTGACCACGGTGTCCTTCAGACCGGAGAGCACTTCCGCGACCGAATCGTAGGGAAGGACCTCGTAGCATTCCGGTGTGACATCATTGAAACGTGCCTTGGGAGTGAACAGCTTCACGCTGTCCGGTCCGATGAGGAGATGGGCGAGGAAGACGGGTGTGTCGTCTATGTCGCTTCCCCTGAGGTTCAGGATCCATGCGATGTCGTCCAGGCTTGAGATAAGCTGGTATTCTTCCTTGTTCTGATGTCCCAGTTCGCGTATCCTGTCGATTTTTTCCTGTGCGGTCTGGCCTGTAAGGCTGTCATCGAGCTTGACAACAGGATTCTCCGGCATCGACGGTCTGTCGGTCCAGATGTTGTCCAGGAGGTCGTCCGAGGCGCAGATGTCAATGCCGTTCCTCTCGTAGCGTTCCTTTGCGCTGATCATCAGGGTCTCTGCCGAGATGCCGACCTTGCCTCCGTTGCCGAATTCCTCCTTCAGGAAATCGAGCGGGGAGGAGGCCTCGGGTCCGTCGATCTTCCTCATCTCGAAAACGGTTCCCGAGATCTGTGCGGCGCACTGTACGAAGTAGCGGGAATCGACCCAGATGAGGGCCTTGTCCATGGTGACTATGACGGTGCCGGCGCTGCCTGTGAAGGAGCTGATCCATCTGCGCGCATGCCATCTGTCGCAGACGTATTCGCTTTCGTGGGGATCTGTCCCGTTGATTATCCATGCGGAGAAACCGGCTTTCTCCATCTGCCCGCGCAGGGCATCGACTTTCTCGTTGACGGTCATCTTCTCTTTCCTTTCTTTCCTTTCCCGGACGATGCCTTTTTGTAGACCACGGGCGGCGTCTTGAACGCGTAGATTATCATCGCCACGCCGCCGAGGATCATGACCAGACAGAATATCTGGCCGAGCGATATGTTCAGGAACGATCTGAGCAGTGCTGTGGGCTCGGTTTCCTTTCCGAGTGCGATTATGAATCCCAGCTGGCTGTCCGGCTCGCGGAAGTACTCGATCACGAAGCGTACCAGTCCGTATCCGATGAAGTATGCGCCGCTGATGATTCCGGGGCCGTTCTTCGTGCTGCGCCTGTCGGCTATGGGCCTGACGATGAACCAGATGACCAGCCAGAGGACGACGCCCTCGAAAAGGGCCTCGTAGAGCTGGGACGGATGGCGCGGGAGGTTCAGAAGCGATCCCTGCGTGTATGGCATGCCGATCTTGTCGGCCACTTCACGTACCCATTCCAGGTTCGTGGAGAACGACGGGGCATCCGGGAAGACCATTCCGAAACCCTGTGTGGTCACACGGCCCCAGAGCTCCCCGTTGATGAAGTTCCCCAGTCTTCCGAAGGTGTATCCGAGCGGGATTCCCGCGATGATGTGGTCGGAAAGGTCGAAATACCTGTAATTGTGTTTCCTTGCGAAAAGCCAGCATCCGAACAGGGCACCCACGACACCTCCGTGGTAGCTCATGCCGGGAAGGCCGATGAACTGTCCGTTGCGGAACGGCCAGAATATCATCCACGGATGGGTCCAGTAGTACCACGATCCGTCATAGAAAAGCGTGGAGAACACCCTTGCGCCCAGGATCAGGAATCCGATCGTGTAGCAGAAGAGGGTGAGCGAGTCGTCCGCCGACATCCTGTTCAGTGCTCCGTGCCTGCACTGGTATCTGAAAAGGAGGAAGGCGATCGTGAACGCCACCAGGTACATGACGGCGTACCATCTGACAGGCAGGAACGGTACCACCAGAGGCGAGATCCAGCTGGGAAAATCGACATAAAGGTGCATGGAAGAATAATAACACATTACATCATGTAAGCAAACGACAGTTCCCAATATGTTTTTTCCGTGTGTTTCGGAATAGGGAAGGACGATTCCGGAAAAAAGGTGTATATTTCCAGTCATGAAGAAAGCAATTCTCACAGCATTGGTGCTGATTTCGCTTGCAGGACTGGTTTTCGCCAACGGAGGCCAGGAGGATCAGGCAATCATCGAGAACCTCCTGAGGAACACCCAGTCCCAGTACCCGACATACGTCACCGGTTCGTCCGCCAAGAGTTCGACGACTGCCGGATCGGAGATAATCTCCCGTGACATGGCCACCCTTGAAAGGTTGTACCAGTACGTGGAGAAGAACTACCTCTATGAAATCGACTACGACGCCGTCTACGAGGCCATGGCCAACGCACTGTTCGATGCCCTCGACGACAAGTACTCGTACTACGTGAAGGCCAAGGAGTCGAAGGACTACGAGGATGAGATCACCGGAACCTACGGAGGTCTGGGACTCTACTTCACCAAGGCATACCTGCAGTACCAGGATCCGGCCGACGAAACCACCCTCTACCCGCTGATCACGCAGGTGTTCCCCAACACCCCCGGTGCCAAGGCCGGGCTGAGGTCAGGGGACCTCATCACGCTCATCGACGGGGAGGAGATCGTGGGCCTGGAGGCCATGGATTGCGCCAGGTTGATGAAGGGAACCCCCGGAACCACTGTCGAACTGACGATAAAGAGGAAAACGACCACGTTCACCGTGATGTTGACCAGGGATATAATCAATGTCCCGACAGTCGAGTATGAGATGATAAAAGGCTCCCATACCGCATATCTGGGCATATTGGAGTTCTCTCCCAACACCTACAGGGCGATCTCCCAGGCCCTTGCCGACCTTTCGTCACAGGGTATGGAGAAACTCATTATCGACCTCA
>Ga0265301_10007557_pt1 | contig 10175 bp, 5 predicted proteins | sample AusTroGonzalo_MG_2_FD_193488 | JGI IMG/M metagenome (GOLD analysis project Ga0265301, IMG submission 193488) | Bovine rumen microbial communities from tropical cattle in Woodstock, Queensland, Australia - Gonzalo_04 | ecosystem: Host-associated > Mammals > Digestive system > Stomach > Rumen ...
GCCGATATTAGCCACACCGGCCATCGCTTTCAGACTGGCAGGTTTCACCCAGTCGAAGAATTCCTTCCACATCGGGGCGAGATAGACCAGATGGTTGGCGGCGCCTAGATACTCCTGTGTTACCTGAAACTCCACCATCATCGGTGTCTTCTGGAGCGAGGTAAACAGCGGGTTATATGGCTCGCGAGGCTGAAAGTCCACGGGGCCGTTTTTGATTTGGATAATCACGTTGTCGTCAAACCGTCCGTCCAGGGGCACGAACTCCTCGCAGGCCTGATTGGCACGGTCTCTGCTCTGTGGCTTATACACGAAGGCGCGCCACATCACAATACCCTTATGCGGCTTCAGAACCTTGCCCAACATATTGGCACCGTCGGCATGCGTCCGTCCGAAATCCTGCGGGCCTGGCTCACCCTCTGAGTTGGCTTTCACGAGGAAGCCGCCGAAGTCGGGAATCATCCGGTAGATTTCGTTCACCTTGTCCTTCCACCAGTTGACAACGTCTGCATCGAGTGGGTCGGCAGTCTTCAGTCCGCCCACCTTGATGGGCGATGCGAAGTTGATGGACAGATATACACGGATGCCGTACGGGCGCAGCTGATCAGCTATCACCTTGGCCTTCTGCAGGCTTTCAGTTGACAGTGCTTCTGGTTTCGCATTCACGTTGTTAAGTACCGTGCCGTTAATGCCGACAGAGGCATTGGCTCTGGCGTACGTCTTCATCCGCTCTGGGTCTGGATTCAGGAAGATACTCCGCCCCGCAAACCCACGCTCTATGGTGCCGTTGGGATTGTCCCAGTGGTTCAGTATGCGCAGGGTATAAGCGGGTTGCTCTCTGATGTTGAGCCCTGTGATCGCCTGTCCCGTCTGCTGCAGGCGTAATAGGTGAAAGGCGCCGTATAGTAGCCCTGCGTCGTTCGCCGCCGTGATCGTCGTCTTTCCACCCTCGTTCTTGATGGCATATGCGTCGGTAGGCATACCCTTTTGGCGTTTCAGCACCACCGGCCCGCCCTGCCAATAGTTTTGCAACTCGGTCATAGCCGTACATTTTACGCCTGTTACCATAGCAGTCGTGCCGGTCTTCTCCAATCGTAGCCACAGACGGCTACCGTCCTCGTTGACTTTGTCTGCCACGCTCCATACTGCCATCAGCAGCATGAGTGCAGAAATCATGATTCTTTTCATCTTTATCTGGGTTTTGTTCAATTTTACATTTTATTCTACCACTTCGATATCGTTGAAGGCCATGCGGTCACCTTCGGCAAGACGATCGGCATCGAGACGGAGAATCTTGGCTTTAACGGGTGGGAACTTGATGGTCTGCCAAATGGGGTTGTTGACGATGTTCGAGAACTCGCCCGAAGCAACCTTCATCCAGTTTGACCAGTCGGAGGAAGCCCAGAGGGTGTAATGGGTCACCAAACCGTCCTTAGAATCTTGAGGCGGCAAGTAGCGAAAGGCCGTGATGGTCTGCTCCGAGTCCCAGTCGATCATCATCTGACGGGGATTGCTGAAGAAATAATGGAGACTGCTACTGCGCTTCTCGCCGCTGTCAGGGATATCGGCGGTCAACTCAGGAGCGAGATAGACGGAAGTACGCTTGATGATGGGCTCGCACTTGGCATCGAGTATGGTGAATCGCAAACGGGTGGCCGTCACACAGGGGAAGCACACGATACGGCGGTGACCGATGGTGGTGAGACCGTCTGAACCTTCAACGAGCTGGTCTTTCAGGGGTACCCATTGCCCATTCACTTCAGCTTCGAGAGAGAATTTCCTCACGCGCTGTCCGTAGCGGATGTCTTCTTCGGCTACAAAGCGGTTGAACGTTGTCGGTTTATCCCATTGAATATTGAAGATTGAATATTGAAAATTGCCTTCGGTCTCTGCGCCAACCCCAGTTTCAATTGTCAATTTTCCATTTTCAATTAAATCTTTCTTGAACACCTCCTGAATCATTTTGCGGAAGGCGACGGCCCGGAGGCTGTCGACGGGATGGATGCGCCCATCGGGGGCGATGGGGAAGTTCAACAATAACGTGGAGTTACGGCCTACACTTTTGTAATAGGTATCCATCAGCTTTGAGAGACTCTTGACGTGAGCGTCCTCGGTCTTGTGATAGAACCAGCCTGGACGAATGCTGGTGTTTGTCTCGGCGGGCACCCACGAGTCGCCGTCTTCCAGACCGTAGTGTAGCATGGGCCAAGTGACGGGGCCGTCGTGGTTGAGCAGACTCCAGTTCGTTTCGCCCACGTTGCCGGCCTCTGTACCTACCCAGCGCAGGTCACCACGGTCGCTGCCGTCGTTCCAAATAAGGCACTGAGGCTGCAGCTGACGGATCATGCGGTAGGTCTCGGGCCACTCATAGTAGGTAGTGCGGTCTATATGGCGCGTTTCGTTGGCACCACCATACCAGCCGTCTCCGCCATTGGCACCGTCGAACCACACCTCGAAGATCTCGCCATAATTTGAGAGCAGTTCGCGCAGCTGGTTGCGGAAATAGGTAACGTATTCAGGCCGTCCGTACTGAGGATGGTTTCTGTCCCAGGGTGAGAGATAGACGGCGAACTTCAGACCCTCCTCGCGGCAGGCTTCGGCCAGGAGGCGCACCACGTCGCCCTGACCATTCTTCCAAGGCGAGTTCTTGACAGAGTACTTCGTGTATCGCGAGGGCCACATGCAGAAGCCGCAGTGGTGCTTGGCGGTAAAGATGATGCCTCGCATGCCCGCCTGCTTGCAGACTCGCGCCCACTGGCGGCAGTCCAAATTGCTGGGGTTAAACAGCTGCGGGTCCTCGTTGCCGAACCCCCACTCCTGATCGGTGTAGGTGTTCAGCGAGTAGTGGATGAAAGCATACATCTCCATCTCCTGCCATCGCAACTGGTTCTCTGTAGGCACTGGTCCGCAAATCACGGGGACAGGTCCATGATTCTGGTCAAAAGCCAGATCAAGCGACCTGTCCCCGTGATTCTGCGCCTGAATGGTTAGCACAACCATCATTAAGCACATGATAACTGCTGTCTCTAATCTTCTCATATATGATATATAATTTTGGCTACAAAGATACAGATAATCTGTTAATTATGCAATATTTTCTTCCCATTAATGATATGTAACCCCTTTTTACACGAAGTAACACGTCGGCCAGCCAAGTCGTATGCGACCTGGCTGGGAGTCTGCTTATTCTGACGGGTATCGATCTTCCTAATCGCTGATGTAGGGCCACCCCATTGGGCTGCCGCTACACCGGCCATGATACCATCCAGACTGTTTTTGTCGAATACAGACGGCGCGCTGCGGTCTATGATACACATAATACCACCTGTGCCATAACGGTTTGGATTGTTGATATCCCACACGTATGGAATAATGCCCCGACGGATGGCTTCCTCGTTAATAGTCTTATGAAATAGCCAGAGACTGGCATCGTGCTTCTTCTGGATGGAACTGTTAGAAAACTCACGCCAGTTGGCACCGTATTCACCAAGAACAACTGGTATTCCCTTGTCAACGAAATTCTCCTTCATCATTTGGAACTGTTCACGGACATAGCTTTCCTCGCCCCAGGTTGCGTTATATTTCTTGTAGGATCCTGAGGGTACATGATTGACTGCTCCCCAGAAATAATAGGGCTCGTCACCATTCGGACCTTCCCATACGCCGGTGAACTGTGGGGGACTATAATAGTGTACCTCGACCATCAGGGCGTTTTGTGCTGTATCGCGGAATTTGCTGACATCCAACCACTTGCTTGATAACTCAATGCTGGTGTTCGGGCCCTGCAGGACAAGGGTGCGAGAAGCGTTATTGCCGCCAGTGGCGCGTACAGCGTCGATAAATGCTTGCTCGTACGCGATCAAGGCTTCGGTCTGCGCTTCGGTCTCTGCTTCCGGCTCGTTGAGTCCGGCAAAAAGCAGGTACTCGTCGTAATCGCGGAACGCTTCAGCAATCTGAGTCCAGAGACGTCGCATTTTGGCGGAGTTATGTTCTATGGCTGAAGGACTGATGTCTTTTTTAAAGGAGCCCTGTATCCAGCCGCCATCCCAGTGGTCGTTCAAGATGACATATAAACGAGCGTTGATACAATAGTCAACGATTTCCTTCACGCGTGCCATCCAGTCGGCATCAATGGTCATACCCTCCTCGCCGTCGGTGATGTGTCCCATCACCCAGGCAGCAGGAATACGTACCGACTTGAATCCTTGGGCAGCAACGAAGTCGATTATTGCCTGAGTGGTCGTAGTGCCCTGCCATGCTTTCTCTGCCCCGAGGCCACCTTTGTTAGTGTAATTATTGTCAGCGCCACCACCTTCAAGGGTGTTGCCAAGATTCCATCCAGGATACATTTTCCCTGCAATATCTATTGCATGTGGAAGTTGTGAGCTAAAACTGGCGGTGCAATGAAGCACCGCCAGAATGAAGAGAGATTTTCTAACCTTTTTCATGATATAACTTAAGTATGAACATAATTATTCTACTCTGATGCAAGAGATACGGAACTTCACATTTTCTGCGCCTACAGCATCGGAGATTCCGATCAGATCGATGGCAAATACGCCGAAGCCAGAGCCGCTGCCAGCGAGTGACATCGTGTAGATACCATCACCGGAGATATGTACCGAACCGCTGCCGTCCTCATTGTAGCCCCAGTTCTGAGTTGCCCAATTGCCATCAGCAAAGATCATACAGGCATTGCATTCGGTAGAGCCTATGCCAGAGACGGCAAAGGTCACACCTATGCGTTGGGTGAAATTGACAGCGTTGATGTCGACACCGCAGTGATCTTGGTCGCCGGTGTTTGAACCGTCCCACTGATTGAAGATGTCGGCTCGGAAATTACCGTTGCCTTCAATATCTCCAACAACCAGCTTTGCATTGTCGAACGGGAGTTTCGTGCCCCAGTCATCCATCACACAGGTATTCAGTTTCATTGAGATGTTCTCTGCACCAACGGCAGCCGACAGACCTGCAAAGTCGATGCAGAACACTCCCAAGCCTGCGCCTGCGCCATGCAACGTCATGGTGTAAGTGCCGTCGCCCTTCACTTTTACACTGCCTTCGCCATCGGCGTTATAGTTCCAATTCTGGGTTGTCCAGGTGCCGTCGGCAAAGATCATATAGGCGTCGCACTCGGTGCTACCGATACCTGATATGGTAAAGGTGACTGTGATGGATTCCTTGAAGCTGACCTCGCCGGGAATGAGAACTGAGGTTTCGTCAGAACCGGTGTTCGAGCCGTCCCACGCGTTGAAGATGTCGAAACGGTAGTTGCCGTTGCCCTCGACGTCGCCCTGTACGGCATTATAGTTGCGGATGGTGATACCTTCTTCTACAGGCTCCTCTTCGCGAACAGAACGCAGACTGAGGCCGCAGGCTCTTACAGACAAGCCCCGAAAAGCACCTTCTGCGGAGAGATGGAGTGTCTTACCGTAGTTCTCATTGATCTCGTTGATATTGCCAGACCAGTAATAGCCACCTCCGTCGATCATAACATCGTCGCCATTCCTATATCCGCATATCGGAAGGAAGATGCTGTTGCCATTGGCTGCCGTGAAACGGATGCCTTCGACAGTGCCATTGCTGACATACTGCTGAGTGGTCTTGCTGATGAGTTCCTCGATCTGCTCAATGGTAGGTAGTTTGCTTTTCATCTTGGCATCGCCGTCGATATGGAGGTTGTAGATAATATCCTCCTCAGTGCCAGCGACGTCCCATGGCGTATAGTCGTTGACGCTTGTGGAACGGTTGTAGAACGACTGATCACCGAAGCCAATCAGCATTCCACCCTCAGTCTCATTCTCTGCACCGATATTGTACTTTGCCCAAAGTACGCTCAGACCTAAGTCTACATATTCCATGGTCTGCGTAGCAGTGGTAAACGACTTCACGTTGCCAAGAATGAAACCATCGCCCACCTTGGTGTAAGCCGCATAGTAATAAGTTGTGCCAGGCAGTAGGGCAAAGGCCTTGACTGAGAACGTACCAATCGTCTCAACCACAGGCACATCAACACCTACGGCCACGCCGTCTTCCGTCAGTGCGTATTTGAAACCGACAGCGGAGGTTGCCAGAATGTTGTCAATGCCGGAAGCCTGACCATTCAGCACGGCTGAACATGCCGTCGCGGCAGAAGCATCGAGTGTTACGACATCAGCATCAGTAGCCATGAAACTTTTCACCTCACCGTATTTGGTCACCTTACCTTGCAGGGTGACGAAGGTTGCATAATAGTAAGTGGTGCCTTCTGTCAGTCCGGATAGAGCGGTCGAGACATTTCCCTGGTCGTCGATAGAACCTATCTGTCGTGTACCGCCGATGGTGGGGTCGGACATCGTACCGTAAACAGTTCCCACCTGATAGGTGCTGGAAGCCATGGCCGACAGATCCTGAACTGAGCCATAGGCTGTAGCCGAAATGGCTGTCACAGAAGCCTCACCAGTTGTGATGGAAGTCACGACAGGACTGGTACTTGAGCTAAAGTTCTCTTCTTCGCTGCATGACAGCATCAATACTGAAGCAGCCAGCAATGCGAAACCTTTTATTATTATCTTTTTCATTGCTTTTTAACTTTTTATTATCATACTTTTCATTTCAACACGACTTCACCTACATCGAATTTCACGGAAATGGTTACTTCGACCGTGTTATTGAACTTGAACAGGTGAGTATGTGTTGCAGACTCTTCGTTCCAGGGGTTCAGGATGTAGCGGCGGCCTGTCGTCGGATCGTCGCCGATACCTCGGGATATGGTGGCATCGTCCATGCCTTCTTCTGATCCCATCACTTCTTGGCCGTCGACTTTGATACTCTTCAGGATCATGTCCGTATTGGGATGCTTCTTCAGGATTTTTGCCACGTCGAGGAACATCAGATAAGGATCCTGTGTGTTAGATGAACCATCGGAGGTGATGGTAAAGGTATAGTCGCCCTCGCCGGAGATATATACTTCAGGACTATTCAGGAATGCCCAACCTGTATCAGAGAAGCTCAGCACACCCGTGAAACTCTCCACCTGAGCCCCGCCAGTCTGTTTCTTGAAATGATAGGCGAGGTACTCGTAGGCATTACCTTGATCATCATATTGACGAGAACCCAGCCAAAGGTCCGTCAAATCTCCAGTACGGTCGCTGAGTTCATAACTGATGACCTGAAGTTGGCTGGTCGTGGAAGCGAACTTGATATTCTTGTTGGTAGAAATGCCAAATGACGGCAATTCGGAGAAGGTTAACACACCATCGTCGCTGATTTCGTATGTTCCCTCTGTCACATTACCACTAATATCTGTCATCTTAAAGGATTTTGTCTTTGAATTCAATTCGAATTCTGCATCGGCAATATCGGGATCGCTAGCAAATCCTGTGCGTTGGATTTCATCACCAGCCAGGGTGAACCAGCCAAACGGGGTGTCTTCATCAAACTTATAGGTAGTGATGTTCTGGTTGAAGGGCTGAACATAGTCTTTCCAACCTTTTGGCAGGGTTATCGTAGTGATGACGGGTGCGACATAACTATCCTTGAATTCTTTTGAGATATAGTTAAACGTGAATGGGGTGTTATCGTTTGAACCACCGTCGAACATGATCTGCATAGCATTATCTGTCAGGTAGATAATCTTATAGGTACCGTCAGGGCGCTGTCCGATGATGGCATCACTCTGATTAGGACTTAGGGGAATGACACCTGTAAAGGAAATGGTGTGGCTGGCTACATCCATATTGAATGAACCCTTTGTACCATTCACATCCACATTGGCGCCATTGATCAGGTCGAATGTCATCACACCATAGTCGGCAGCACCGCAAATCCAGCCGTTTCCTGCCCAATCAGCGGTCCAATACCACTCACTGGCATAAGTCGGATCAATGGCTGTAGAGGAGTCCCATTGGTCGGAATCGAGATAGTTCTCGCCAGCTATGTTATGGAAGCTGTCCCACGACATACCAGATGTATAGAACCACTTTGGACCTCCGAACTTCAGACTTGTACCCGCTGCATCGAGGTCGAGCACCCATTGCTTAGAGTTTCCTACACCACCCGTCAGCATGGTCCATGCTGCATCGGAAATCAGATTGGGATTCATCGCATTGATATGGAAGATGGCGCGATCGCTGAACACGAGTCCTCCACGGGTCTGTACACCCATGCGAACATAATAATCGCCATCGAAGGCAATACCCACCTGATAGGTACTGGTAGTGCTGGTTCCTGAAATACTAACTGCATCGGAAGTGGGTGCAGGACCATATTCCCAGTAAACAGAATAACTACTTGGAAGCAGGCTCTTGAAGACAACCTGATTGGAGGTCTGGTCAACATCGACAGAGAAGCCTGTATTCTCAGCCAGTTGAGCTGTGGTCAGGTCAACAGTGCCCATACTGTCGGACTCTGGCGTACAGGCTGCCAAGGAACAATAACCAATAACCAACAACCAATAACCAATAACCGTTATTGCATGGCGCATATTCTTTATCGTCGTTTTCATAATTTTCAATATTCAATGTTCATTTTCAATATTATATCACCATCCCTCATTCTGTTTCAGCACTCCACTGGAGAGAATGATCTGATTTTGTGGAATCTGGGAGAGGCCTTTCTTGGCAGTAATATTCTGAGCCGAGATGATAACCTTGTCGGCATTACCTCCCGACATCACATCAATACCGTCAGTGGCAATCTTTTGGGCAGCATAGTCTACACCCTGTCGCAGCAGGTCCCAATAGTTGATGGCCTCAAAAGCGAATTCAAACCTGCGCTCTTTCATAATATTCTCCTGTGAGACGGTTATTGGCTGCAACCCGGCACGGGAACGTACCTGGTCTAGATAGCTCTGCGCATTACCACTGCCCAACTCGGCAGCCATCAGCAGTACGTCGGCATAACGCATTATAACCCAGTCCTGATGATTCTGCTCTTGGAAACCGCCACTGCCATCAATCTTCACAGCACTGGTCCCATCGGCAAAGCAGAGTGGTGAGTACTTCTTGATGACATAGCCCGTATATTCTCGCTGGTCTTTATAACTGGCCTCGAAAGCATCGGCATTGACGATTCCCTCGTTGACGATATCTATAATTGATGCCTTCTTTCGCGTATCGCCAGCCTCGTACTGATTCACAAACTGTGGATTTACAGTCAAGGCTCCCCAACCACGTCCATAAGGTGCAACGGGCAGATTACGCATGCCCAACATCACCTGCCAGCGGTTAGAATCATTGTTGCCATTATAGTCCTGGGTATTCGTAAACTTCATGGCTAGTATGGTTTCCGAGTTACCGTCGCCAGCATAAGACCCCAGCAAGGTAACAGCATCGCCAACCTCAGCGATGCCGGCAGAAGCTGCAGGCCAAAGGTTCTTATATTCTGATACTAGTTGGTATTCGCCACTATTGATAACATCCTCACAATAGGATAAAGCCTTTTCTTTTGTTACACCTTCGATAGAACTTCCATAGTAACCTGTATAATAGAGGTATGCACGTGCATAGAGTGCCTCTGCGGCATATTTGGTGATATGTCCGTCGTTGTTGGCAGCATCGGCTTTGGGATAGGCTCCAGCAGGTATATTGTCAATGGCATACTGTAAGTCATCGAAGATTACCTGATATACTTCTTTCGGATCTGCCTGAGGAACATTTTCTTCTGTGGCCACGGTAAGCAATGGAATGTTGCCGAACCAACGCACCAGATCAAAATAGAGTATGGCACGCAGGGCATGACATTCACCCATGTACGTGCTATGCAGGGTTTCGTTCTTCCATTCTATCTGCTCTTCATACTTGATGAGTTCATTACAACGGTAGATGCCTTGGTAATAGCGGGCCCAGTCAGATTCATAGAGATTCAAGTCAGATGAAGACTGTGCGATGTCAAAGCGGTCGATCACCTGATAGCCCCTGCCGTCGGTGTTACCTGTAGCTCCGAAGCACTCGGCACCCATTACCTCTGAGGCGACATAGAACCCGAAACCTGGATTGCTGCTGGTTTGTCGCCAGCCGTCATAACAGCCAATCAACGCTCGCCAGGCATCGTTCTGTGACTTATAGAAATTACTTGTGTTCGACTCTGTCTTTGATTCAACATCCAGATAACTCTCAGAACATGAGATCATGCCCATTGATAGCGCAACACAAAGAGTCGATATCTTGAATATATATTTCATAATCTTTTCTCCTTTT
>Ga0265301_10007559_pt1 | contig 10174 bp, 7 predicted proteins | sample AusTroGonzalo_MG_2_FD_193488 | JGI IMG/M metagenome (GOLD analysis project Ga0265301, IMG submission 193488) | Bovine rumen microbial communities from tropical cattle in Woodstock, Queensland, Australia - Gonzalo_04 | ecosystem: Host-associated > Mammals > Digestive system > Stomach > Rumen ...
CCCCAGCGTCATCATCTGGTCCACCGGCAACGAGATCACCGAGCGGGCGGGCCTGGGCAACGGCTACGACTGGGCCCGGAAGCTGGCGGAAACCATTCACGCCCTGGACCGCAGCCGTCCGGTGTCCAACGGCGTGTGCTCCTTCTGGAACGGCCTGGACGATTTTGCCATGGCGGAAATGAACCGGAAGGCCCGGGAAGCCGCTGCCAGCGGCAGCATGCAGAACGTGGACATCAGCGGGAAAAAGGATCTGCTCTGGGAGAACATGACCGCGCCCTACGTGAACGCCCTGGATATCGTGGGCTACAATTACCTGGAGGGCAAGTATGCGCAGGACCATGAAATCTGGCCGGATCGGGTGATCCTGGGCTCCGAAAACTATCCCAACGAGATCGGCAAGCACTGGCCCATGATCGAAAAAACGCCCTATGTGATCGGGGATTTCACCTGGACGGCCTGGGATTATATCGGCGAGGCCGGCATCGGCAGGGCGAAATTTTTTGACAAAGACGATCCTGCCTTGAAACGCGGCCCCTATGCCATGATGGGCCTGCCCGCTGTCTATCCCTGGCGGCTTGCCAACGACGCGGACTTTGACATTACCGGCGTGAAGCTGCCCCAGGGGGTCTACCGCAGCATCGTATGGGGCAGCGGTGAAACGGGGCTGTATTCCTATGATCCCGCAAATTTCGGCCAGATCGAAAAGATGAGCCCCTGGGGGTTCCCGGCGGTAAGCCCCTGCTGGAGCTGGCCAGGCAAAGAAGGAAAGCCCGTCACCTTAGCGGTGTTCAGCGCGGCGGACGAGGTGGAATTGATCCTCAACGGCAAGACCGTGGCGGTGCAGAAAGCCGGGGAACGCGGCATCCCGGATATGCCCCTGACCTTCCTGTTTGACGCGGTCTATGCGCCCGGCACGGTGGAGGCCGTTTCGAAAAAGGACGGCAAGGAAATCTCCCGGGCGATGCTGAAAGCCGCCGGGGAGGCCGCGCAGATCGCGGCGATGCCGGAAACGAGCGTCCTGAAAGCCGACGGCCATTCCCTGGCTTACATCCCCGTGGAAATTCAGGATGCAAACGGCCTCCGGGTGCCGGACGCTGCGGAAAAGCTGACCGTCACGGTGGAAGGCGCGGGGGCGCTGTTGGGCTTTGGCAGCGGCAATCCCGTCACCGATGAAAACTACACCAGCGGCTGCTTTACCACCTATCACGGCCGCGCCCTGGCGGTGATCCGGGCGGGCTGCGAAGCGGGAGAAATCAAGGTCACTATCGCCTCGGAGCATCTGGGCAAACAGGAAATCACCCTGACCGCGGAAGCGTAACACAGAAGCGTCAAGCAAAGGAGAAATCCGCCATGTTCATTGAATGCTGTCAAACGAACCATATGCGTAACCCCCTGGGCCATCGCCTGCCCCGGCTGTCCCTTTCCTGGAAGGTGCGGGAGGCGAAGGGCAAAGCCCAAAAAGCCGCCCGGCTTCGGGTTGCCTCCGACGCCGCCATGGCGCACGTTTTGAAGGACACCGGCTGGGACGAAAGCCTGGATTCGTTGGGAACCGTCGTTGATTTACCCCTCACGCCTCGCACCCGGTATTTCTGGACGGTTTCTGTCCGCACCGACGCGGGAGAGGAAGCGGAGAGCGAACCCCAGTTCTTTGAAACCGGCAAGCTGGACGAAGCCTGGACGGGCAAATGGATCACCTGCGACAGCACGGAAAAACGGCATCCGTATTTTGAAAAGACCGTCGCGCCCAGGGGCAAGGTGGCCTCCGCCCGGCTGTACGTCTGCGGCCTGGGGCTGTATGAGGCGTATTACAACGGGCACCGCGTCGGCGGCGAGTATTTCACGCCCTACAGCAACGATTACGACCGCTGGGTGCAGGTGCAGACCTTTGACGTGACGGTGGAAATGCAGGAGAGCGGCGTGCTTTCCGTCCTGCTGGGCAACGGCTGGTACAAGGCCCGCTTCGGCTTTACGGCCAGGGAAGAAAAGGGCTTTTACGGGAACGAATGGAAGCTGATCGCGGAATTGCGCATCCGTTACGCGGACGGCAGTGAGGAAGTGATCGGCACCGACGACAGCTGGACTGTCCGGCGCTCCCGCATCACCTATTCCAGCCTCTACGACGGCGAGCATCGGGACGACACCCTGCCGGAGCTGCCCATTGAAAAAGCGTCCTTCTGCGACGCGCCCAAGGGCAAGCTCACCGACCGCATGAGCACCCCCGTGACGGTGCATGAGCGGTTGCAGCCTGCGGAACTCCTCACCACGCCCAGGGGCGAAACGGTACTGGACCTGGGCCAGGAAATCACCGGCATCTTTGAATTGAAATTGGATGTGCCCAAGGGACAAGTCGTGCACATCCAGACCGGCGAGATTTTACAGCAGGGCAATTTCTACAACGAAAACCTGCGCAGCGCGAAAAGCGAGTATTTCTATACCTCGGTTGGCGTGCCTGTCACCCTGAAACCCCATTTCACCTTCTTCGGCTACCGCTATGTGAAGATCGAAGGCGTACCGAATCTCAAAAAAGAGGATTTCACCGCCCTGTGCCTGTACAGCGATATCCCGGACCGGGGAAAAATGACCACCGGCCACGCGCTGGTGAACAGGCTGCTGTCCAACGTGCGCTGGGGCCTTAAGGACAATTTTATGGACGTGCCCACCGACTGCCCCCAGCGGGACGAGCGCATGGGCTGGACCGGCGACGCCCAGGTGTTTTCCCCCACCGCCACCTACCTCCAGGATACCTATGCCTTCTACGCCAAATACCTTTACGATTGCTGGCAGGAGCAGCAGGATCTGGACGGCAAGGTGCCGGAGGTGATCCCCTCCTGCGGCGACACCAACACCGCCGGCGTCTGGGGAGACATGGCCTGTATTATCCCCTGGAACCTGTATCAATTCTATGGGGACAGGGCCATCCTGGAGGATCAGTTCGACAGCATGAAGGCCTGGGTGGATTACGTGCGAAAGGCGGACGGAAACGACCATCACTGGCGGGATGTGTTCCATTACGGCGACTGGCTGGCGCTGGACAACATGAACGGCGACCCCGAGGCCGTGATGGGGGCCACCGACACGGGCTTTATCGCCAATCTGTATTACGCCGCCAGCGCCGAGATCGTGGCGAAGGCTGCCAAAGTGCTGGGTCGGGCCGAGGACGAAAAGGCCTACCGCGCCCTGGCGGACCAGCAGTATCAGCTGGTGAAGGATGAGTATTACAGCAGGACCGGCCGCTGCTGCGTGAAGACGCAGACGGCTCTGCTGCTGACGCTGAAATACGGCCTTTCTGACAATATTGAGCTGACGAAAAAGCAGCTGCGGCGGCTGTTCCAGGACGCGGATTACAAGCTGCGCACCGGCTTTGTAGGAACGCCCCTAATGTGCAATATTCTTTCCGATCACGGCATGGAGGACATTGCCTGGAGGCTGCTTTTGAACGAGGATTATCCCGGGTGGCTGCGGGAAATCAGGCTGGGGGCCACCACGGTGTGGGAGCGCTGGAACAGTCTGCTGGACGACGGCACCATCTCCGGCATTGGCATGAACAGCATGAACCATTACGCCTACGGCTCCATCGTGGAATGGCTGTACCGGCACGCAGCGGGATTGAACGTCAGCGAAAACGATCCCGGCTGCCGCCGTCTGGAGATCGCCCCCAGCCTGAATTGGCAGCTTCGGGAGCAGGAAACGGTGTTCGATTCTCCGGCGGGCGAGTATCGCACCGCCTGGAGGCTCGTCGATCCCACGCATGTGGAGCTTTCCGTCACCGTGCCCTTCGGCTGCGCAGCCACGCTGCGTCTGCCGCATACCAAGGACGCCGCCGGGCCCATGGAATTAACGCCCGGCCAATACGATTTTGCCTATGAAACCGACGCGCCCATGAAGCCGGTGTACAGCACCTATACCCCCGTTCGGGAATTGCGCGCCATTCCCGCCATCCGGAAGGCGCTGCCCCTATTGGATCATATGCCCAAGCAGCACCTGGATCGGAGCCTCAGGGAAATGCCCGGCATGTTCCTGGAGAACATGACGTCGGCTCGGCTGGACGAAATCGACGCGCTGCTGAAAGAATTTTAAACAGGAGGATCAGGCGGTATGCTGTTCAGCAAACTTTTTCGGAAATCAGAAGCACAAGCCTTTTCCTGCCAGCGGGGGAAACTCACGGTCCGGGGCTGTGTTTATGGCGAAACCGACGAGCCCCAGGAGGCCGTGATCCTCTGTCACGGCTTTCTGGCCAATCAATCCACCGTCACCGCTTACGCGAAAGTGATCGCGGGCTTGGGCTTCCGGGCCTTCACCTTCGATTTCTGCGGCGGCGGCCTGGGAGTAAAAAGCGACGGAAAGAGCGAGGACATGACGGTGCTGACGGAGGTCAGGGATCTGCGGGCCGTCATTCAGTATGTTTCCTCCCTGCCGGGGATCACCGCCGTTTCCCTGCTGGGCTGCTCCCAGGGGGGCTTCGTATCCGCCATGACGGCGAAGCAGCTGGGGGCGGAGAAGATCCGGCGGCTGATGCTTTTCTATCCGGCCCTGTGCATCCCGGACGACGCCCGGAAGGGACAGATGATCAGCTACCGCTTTGACCCGGAAAAGATCCCCGATCTTCTGGGCCGCGTGCCCATGCGCCTGGGCGGCGATTACGCCCGGGCCGTGATCCATATGGACCCGTTTGACGAGATCCGGGGCTATGCAGGACCGACCCTCCTCCTCCACGGCACGGCGGACGATCTGGTGAATATTTCCTACTCCCGGCGGGCGAAGGACTGCTTTCCGCAATGTGAGTATCACGAGATCATGGGCGGCGGCCACGGCTTCACGGGGAAATACGACGCGGAAGCGTGTGAATACCTGAAACGGTTTTTGAAGGAAATATGAAGGTGATGGGACATATGAGCAGCTATCTGGCGATCGACATCGGCGCATCCTCCGGCCGCCACATCGTAGCCTGGGAGGAAAACGGGCAGATTCAAACCCAGGAGGTGTACCGCTTTCCCAACGGCGTGCAGGAGCAGGACGGCCATTTGACCTGGGATATCGCCGCCCTGGAAGCCCATGTCCGAAAAGGCGTTGACCTGGCAAGGGAAGCGTTTCCCGATCTGGTCAGCCTGTCCGTGGACACCTGGGGCGTGGATTACGTGCTGATGAACGGCAAAGAGCCCATTCTGCCGTGCTATGCCTACCGGGATCACAGGACGGACGCGGTGATCGAACAGGCGCACGAAAAAATGCCCTTTGCGGAATTGTACCGCCGCACCGGCATCCAGTTCCAGCCCTTTAATACGATCTATCAGCTGTACGCGGACAAGCTGGCCGGGCGGCTGGACAAAGCCTGCGGGTTCCTGATGATGCCGGAATACCTGATGTTCAGGCTCTGCGGCGTCAAAAGCCACGAATACACCAACGCCACCACCGGCGGCATGGTCAGCGCGGAGACAGGGGAATATGACCCCGAAATCATGGACGCCCTGGGGCTGCCGAAGCGGCTGTTTAAGCCTCTGCAAGTTCCCGGCACGGTGATTGGAAAATATCAGGGCATCAATGTCGTCCTCTGCGCCACCCACGATACAGGCAGCGCGGTGGAGGGAATCCCCATGGAGGAGGACGCGCTATATATTTCCTCCGGCACCTGGTCGCTGCTTGGGGTGAAAACGGAAAAGCCCCTTACGGACGAAGCCAGCCGCGCCGCCAATTATTCCAACGAGGGCGGCGTGGGATATAACCGTTATCAGAAGAACATCATGGGCATGTGGCTGGCGAACCGGCTGCGGGAGGAACTGTGCCCCGGCATGCCCTGGAACGAGATTACCGCCGAGGCGGAAGAAAAGCATTTTGATCATTTGGTGGACGCCAACGATCCCGCTTTTCTGTCGCCGGAGAGCATGCGGGCGGCGTTCGACGCAAAGCTGCTCCATCCTCCCAAGTGCGTAGGTGGCTATTTCCGCTGCGCCTACCGTTCCCTGGCCCAAAGCTACAAACAGGCCATCGAGGAAATCGAAAAAAACACCGGCAAGACCTATCAAAAGTTGTACATCGTGGGCGGCGGCGCGAAAAACGCTTATCTGAACCGGCTCACGGAGGAAACCACCGGCAAGCAGGTGATCGCTCTGCCCATCGAGGCCACGGCTCTGGGCAATCTGAAAATACAAATCCGTGCCATGAAGGAGGAAGGATAAATGCTGGTCAATACCAAAGCCCGCGTCGGCGTGTTCGCCATCGCCCTGGGAGCCTACCTGCCCCAGTTCCCGTCCCTGGTACCCGAATTTGAAGGGCAGTACGCCAAGTTCAAGACCCGCATCCCGGACAGCGTGGAGCTGATCGATGGGGGCATTGTCACCACCAAGGAGCAGGCCATGGAGGCGGGCGACAAATTCCGCGCCGCGGACGTGGACCTGGTGATTTTGCAGCTCTTGACCTACGCCACCTCCTACAATATGCTCCCCGCCGTCCGGGACCTGGACGTGCCCGTGGTGCTGGTGAACATCCAAAAGAAAAAAGCCCCGGACTACGCGAATACCGACACTCCCGCCTGGCTGGGCGAGCTGTACGCTTGCGGCGCGGTGGGCGAAATGGTGGCGGATCTGGAGCGGGCCGGCAAGCGCCACGCGGTGATCACCGGCGTGGACGAGGGCGGCGATCCTGCCCTGCAAGCCGAGATCGAGGATTGGTGCCGGGCGGCTCAGGTACGCCGCCGGTTCCGGGACACCAACCTCGCCCAGATCGGGCGGCCCTATCCCGGCATGATGGATCTGTACATTGACGAAACCAACCTGTATCACCGGATGTGGCTGTATACCAAGCAATTTGACTGGGAAAAGATGTGGGCCATCGCGGATGACATCACCGATGAAGACGCCATCCGTGCAAAGGCACAGGACATCTTGGACACCTTTGATATCGAGGGCGGCGGCACCGTGGAAAAGGTGTGGGACATGGCCCGGTACGTGGTGGCCTTTGAGCAGTGGGTGAAGGACGAGCAGCTGGGTTTTGTGGCGTCCCATTACGACGGCTTCGCCCAGGGCGTGGCGGGCAAGCTGGACAGCATGCTGATCCCCGCCTTCTCCATGCTCATCAAGCAGGGCACCGCCTGCGCCGTGGAGGGGGACATCAAGGTGGCCATGGCCATGGGCATTTTGAAGACCATCGCGGGCACCGGCCAGCTTTCCGAAATGTATTCCATCGACTTTGACGAGGATATCTGCATCATCGGCCACTCCGGCAGCGGCGACGCGGATATTTCCCAGGCCCGCAAGCCCACCATGAAGATCGTACCCGTGTTCCACGGCAAGACCGGCGGCGGATATCTGACCCAGTTCTATCCGCCCACCGACAGCGCCATCACGTTCCTGGGCATCACCCAGGACAGGGACGGCCATTTCAAGTTCGTCGTGGCCGAGGGTGTCAACGAGCCCGGCCCCATCTTCATGTTCGGCGACACCAACATGCGCATGCGCTTTTCCATCAGCGCTCGGGAATTTTGCAATCAGTGGAGCGAGGCCGGGCCCACCCATCATATGGCCGCCGCTGTGGGCCGTCATATCGATACCATTTTGAAGGTCGCCAAGATATTCGATATCCCCGTGGATGTTATTACCCGCTGACAGGAGGAATCATCATGGCAGGCATTTTGGATTTGGACATTATGAAGCGCTACATCCGCATGTGCAATGACGGCTGGCTCCAGGGCTGGCACGAACGCAACGGCGGAAATCTCACCTACCGGCTGAAAAAAGAAGAAGCGGAATCCATGCGACCCTTCTTCGACGCGGAACCGCACCCCTGGGTGCCCATGGGCGTCACCGGCACAAACCTGGCGGGGGAATATTTCATCGCTACCGGCAGCGGGAAGTTCTTCCGCAACGTGGAGCTGTATCCCGAGGACAGCCTCTGCGTGGTGGAAATCAACGACCGGGGCGATAGCTACCGCATCCGCTGGGGCCTGGTGAACGGAGGCCGCCCCACCAGCGAATTTCCCACTCATTTCATGAATCATTCGGTGCGCTGCGCCGCGACGAATGGGGAAACCCGGGTCATCTACCACGCCCATACCCCCAACGTGATTGCCATGACCTATGTGCTGCCCCTGACGGACCGGGATTTCAGCCGCGCCCTGTGGAAGAGCGCTACGGAGTGCCCGGTGGTGTTCCCCGGCGGCGTGGGTGTGGTGCCGTGGATGGTGCCGGGCGGCGCGGATATTGCTCTGGCCACCTGCGAAAAGATGAAGGATTTTGAAGCGGCCGTCTGGGCTCAGCATGGCCTGTTTGTCTCCGGCCCGGATTTTGACATCACCTTTGGTCTCATGCACACCATTGAAAAATCCGCTCAGATCTGGGTGCTTCAAAAGTCTACCGGTCTGCCTGAAATCCAGACCATCGCCGACGACGGCCTGCGGGCCATTGCCAGAGACTTCGGCGTGACCCTGAGAGAGGATTTCCTGGATTCAGATTGCGTTTGATTCTTCGTTTTACTGCGAAAAGAGACACGAGCAGAGATACCATGGAGCAGTAAATAAAACCGCCTCCGAAGAGACGGTTGACGGGTATCAGGTGTAAATCAGTTCATCCAGGATAGATTCTTCGGCGCGGTGCCGGATGCTGTTCATTCCTGCAGTCCATATCAGTGGGTCCACGGCTTTCAGCGATTCTGTGATTCCTTCAGCCGCAGCCATCCGGGGAATCATGGCGTTCAATCTTTCATGAGCGGTTTTATCAATCTCAGTCAAGTGATCGTAAAGATTGCCAGATAGGATTAGCCGGGTGTAGAGGTCAGGGCGGTATTCCTGAAGATGTGCCAACCTGAGCAAGCCATACTTACCGAGGAATTCCGAATTGTTTTTCGGCAGGCCCAGGTCAGGGAAGTAGTAGTCTCCATGCAAGGTGTAGTGGATGCCGTTTTCACAGATTTCAGCAGTCAATGTATTCATGATGATCCTCCTGTTTTTGTCGATTCTGGTCAAAAGCCAGTTTGGGTATCGACACACCGCAGAAGCATCTTTCCATCGTTTTTGAGATCAGCACCATACCCAAACCGTTTTTATACGTGGTTGTACAGGGCTGATTACTGTTGTGTTAATTGGTTTATTTTATGAACCAGATTGATCGAAATTGAGCGATTTTTAGCGTAATTTTTCATTCGGTCGGAATTCAAGTACTGTTATTGTTTTATTCATATAAACAAAACGGAATGTGCGCATTGTTCTCCATACTTTCCGGGTTGCTATATGCAGTGTTTTGTTCTCCATGCGTGAAAGAATCATTTTTGCTTCTTCCAGCCGGTTAAACATAGCGGTAAAGATATCGCCAACTGTAACAATGCAGCTTCCGTCCGGCATGCCTAGAATGACGTTCCAACGATTGGGATACTCGCAGATTCGTTCTTCTCCGCTGTTTAGTTCAACTTTCACGCTGCAGGAATCGTTTGTTGTGCTGATACCGCTGTATCTGAAATTAGCCAGAGCTTTTACGTATTCCGGGCTTTTCGCACCTTTCCCGGATACAGGATTCATATTGATATAGATCGCCTGTTTCAGGGCGGTCCGCCGTTCTTCATCATTGGCTGCTGGTTTTCCGAATGCCAGGAGAGAGGCGATCTGCCCGAGTTTACTCAGGTAAACCTTATCCTGCTTGTCTCCTTCTACAACGCTTTTGAACCAGAATTCGTCCTGACGGACCGTCAGATTTTTCCCGCAGTTGGGTTCACGCATCAGGAAAAGCAGTTTGCTTTCCATGGGTTCACCCAGATAACCTTCGGAACCTTTGTAGAAACTGCTGCTGTCGGTTGCCATGGCATTGATCCTCCTTCGCTGTTCAGGCATTTTGTTCCGGCACATATGAATTCTCAGTTAATCCGTTTATTTCATCGCCCCTCTTTTTTCCCCTGAAAAACATGGTTTCTCTGCAGGCTCCGATCATTTTTCTCAACGGCAAAGCCTCAATGTTGATGCCTTCTGCGCGCAATGAATCCAGGTCGATATTCTGCGCCAGATCTTCTGAAACGATAACTTCTTTCCCTTTCAATTCACTCAGGCCTTTAATACAGTTGGAATTACGTTCATGGAGTAGAACTTTTTTCAGCAGCGGAAGTCTGCCAAGCACCGAAATATCCGTCATTCCCGTGTTAATCAGCCGGACATACTCCAACTCAGGCGCTGAAAGCAGCAGATCCGGATGATCGAACA
>Ga0265301_10007563_pt1 | contig 10169 bp, 7 predicted proteins | sample AusTroGonzalo_MG_2_FD_193488 | JGI IMG/M metagenome (GOLD analysis project Ga0265301, IMG submission 193488) | Bovine rumen microbial communities from tropical cattle in Woodstock, Queensland, Australia - Gonzalo_04 | ecosystem: Host-associated > Mammals > Digestive system > Stomach > Rumen ...
GAGGAGCTCAACAGCTTCTCCCCGAACGAATACTACTACATGCGGCACCCCATCCCCTTCGACCTCACCAGGGACAAGGAGAAAGTGACCATCAAGATGCAGGCTACGGATGCCCAGAACAACGTGGGCGGATTGTTTGGCGTCTATACAACCCTCTCGGAGGACGTGCCCGACGGCGCTGTGACGGTCGATTACATGTGGACCACCAAAGCAGCTTCCCGTAGCAGCCACCGCTATTCCAGCAACGGCAGTAGCGGCACTTTCCGCAACAGGACCTGGCTGGACGGTTCCGGCACGACGGGGCAGAGGTGGACAATGAAGGTGAACAGCACCCACCGCAACTACCTGATGCTGCTCTATTGGGGCGACGAGAGCGACGTGCGCAACTTCGACATCATGTGCGACGATGTTTTTGTTGCTTCCGAAAGCCTCTGCCACAACTCCCCCGGGCGCTTCATGATGCGCTGCTATCCCATTCCCGAGGAGGGAACCAGTGGCAAGGAGACCGTCCGCATCCACCTCACCTCACCCACAGGCACCAAGACCGGCGGCATCTTCTACGCCTACATGGTGTCGGTGGAAGATGGTGGGACAGGAATATTGCCCCCATCTGTCTCCCCCGAGGGGGAGAAATTGGAAGCCTCCATTCGGGGAGGTTTGGAGGGGGCTGCTTACTACGACCTCAGTGGCCGTTTGCTTTCATCTAAAGTCCTCCCCCAGAAGGGGACTGGAGGGCCCGTACTCTGCATCGTTGGCGGCAAGAAGATAGCATACACCAGCAAACTCTGGTAAATTCGCACCAAGCAACAACGCACAAATAACATGCCTTTATTTACAGAGAAAGGCATGTTATCGGATGATAAGGTTGGGTTATTGATAAATGAAATATCCCCGCTGCGGAACATATGCTCCACGGCGGGGATGATTGTTTGTTGTGAGATTGTTTACCAGAAGTAGATGTAGAAAGCTACGGTGATGCCAATAATGATGAAGGTGTGGATAACATCCCACTTGTTCCAGCTGGCACGGGTAGCTGCAATCTGCTCGGGCGTAGAGGTGCCGAATACCAGACCCTGGATCTTCTGTTTGTCTGGGGCTTCGGTTATCAATGACACAAAGATAACAACCAGGCAGCAGACAACAAGCATAACACCGCAGAAGAAGAGCCAGTTGAAGTCGTAGAAGACTGACTTGAACCAGCAGTCGGCAGCATCTGTGACATTGCTGTAATATACCTTGGCACCCAGACGGGTCAAACCAATGAGGATACCAGAGAGTAAGCCCCACTGACCACCCTTTGCCGATGCTCGTTTCCAGGTAACACCCAGCAGGAAGGCGGCGGCAATACCGGGAGCGAGTACGCTCTGTACGTCCTGCAGGTAGTTGTAGAGCACGTTACCTACACTGCGCATGATGGGAATCCACAGGATACCCAGGATAACGATGACAACGGTAGCAGTCTGACCAATACGAACAAGGCTCTTCTCAGAGGTCTGGGGCTTCAGGCGCTTCCAGAAGTCGATAGTGAATAGCATAGCGGAGCTGTTGAACAGCGATGCCAACGACGACATGAGGGCTGCGAGGATACCGCATACCACAAGACCCTTCACACCGGCAGGCAGAATCTTAGCTACGAGGGTGGGGAAAGCTGCGTCGGCATTGGGCGTTCCGTCTTCGAGTAACGGTAAGAAGGCTGCACCGGCACCCATGCTCTTCTGATGCAGCGCTAGGGCTATCATACCGGGAATCAGGAACAGGAACACGGGCAGCAGCTTCAGGTAAGCTCCGAAAATGGTACCGCGGCGTGCTTCCTTCTCGTCCTTACCAGAGAGCACACGCTGTACGATATACTGGTCGGTACACCAATACCAAAAGCCGATGACAGCTGAACCAATTAGGGCACCCAGCCATGGATATTGTGGGTCGCTGTTGGAACGCATCAGGTGAATCATAGTGCCTGTAGCACCTTCGTAGTTGGGCTTTACGTCACAATAGGTAAGCATCTGGTCCCAGCTGCCTATTGCCCTCAAGCCCAAAACAAGAATGATTAGTGAGCCAAGAAGCAGGATGGGTGTTTGCAGCACAGATGTATAGAGCACAGATTTCATGCCACCGAAGATGGTGTAGAGGGCTGTGATGAGCACAAGACCAATAGCGGCAATCCAGAAGAAGTCGATGCCCCAGAGTTCCTTGATGCCGAACACCTGTTGGAACACAAGACCGCCGGCATATACCGTAACGGCTACCTTTGTCAGTACGTAGGAAATAAGTGAGATAACACTAAGGATAGTTCGGCTCTGAGTGTTGTAGCGACGCTCCAGAAACTCGGGCATGGTATATACCATCGAGCGGGAGTAGAAAGGTACGAATACCCATCCGAGTATTAGAATCATCCAGCCCTGAATCTCCCAATGGGCCATAGCCATACCAGAGGAGGCACCGGCGCCTGCCAGTCCGATGAGGTGCTCGGAACCGATATTCGATGCAAAGATAGATGCACCAATCGCAATCCATGTGGCGTCTTTGCCGCCGAGGAAGTAGTCTGCCGAGTTGTCGTTCTTCTGAGAAACGACCCATAGTACAATGCCGATTAGCGCACAGCAGAACACGCCAATGACAATCCAGTCTAATAATGCCATATATGAAGGTTAAAAAGTTAAAGGATTAAAAAGTTAAAAGGCGAAAAGGTGAAAAGGTGAAAAGGCAGAAATACTCCTCACCTCTTCACCTTTTCAATTTTCATTTTTTTTACCTTTTATTAGCAGAGTTTGCGGGCACCGTCTCCGATAACGACGTCGATGACGATGGGCTTCTTGCCGTACTTCTCCTGGAACTTCTTGACAACTACCTTCTTGAAGTTGGGAGCAAGTTCATCGGCCACGAGGTTGATGGTGCAACCGCCGAAGCCACCGCCCATGATGCGTGAGCCGGTAACGCCACATTCCTTGGCCACGTCGTTGAGGAAGTCGAGCTCTTCGCAACTTACTTCATACTCCTTAGAGAGGCCGTAGTGTGTGTCGTACATCATCTGACCAACCTTTTCGTAGTCGTCTGCCTCAAGAGCCTTACATACGGCAAGCACTCGAACTACTTCTCCGATGACGTAGCGTGCACGCTTGTACTCAGCGCCTGTGATTTCGTCCTTCACCTCGTCGAGCATTTCCATCGTAGCATCGCGCAGGCTCTTCACCTCGGGATGCTTCTTGCTGATAACTTCTGCTACATGCTCGCACTGGAGACGGCGCTCGTTGTAGGGAGAGCCTTTCAGCTCGTGCTTCACGCAGCTGTTCACCAGGATGAGCTGGTAGCCCTTGGGATGCCAGGGGAAGTATTCGATTTCACCGCTGCGGCAGTCCATACGCATGAGGTGACCGGCCTTGCCGAGGCAGGAGATAGCCTGGTCCATGATACCGCAGTTCACACCAATGTACTTGTGCTCTGTACGCTGACCAACGCGGGCAAGTTCCATACGATCAATCTTATTGTTGCCGAAAAGGTCGTTGAGGGCAAAAGCATAGGTACTTTCAAGGGCTGCAGAGCTGGACATGCCAGCACCAAGGGGTACATCACCTGCGAAGGCGGTATTGAAGCCTTCCACGGGAACGCCCAGGGCCATCATCTCGCGGCAAACACCGTAGATGTAGCGAGCCCATGTTGCGGAGGGACCCTTCTCATCGTCGAGCGAGAACTGTACGCGGTCCTTCAAGTCGATGCTGTAGGCATCAACGTTGCGTGTACCGTTGGGCTTGATTTCTGCTATCATTCCCTGCTCTACAGCTCCCGGGAATACATATCCATTATTATAATCTGTATGTTCGCCGATGAGGTTGATACGACCGGGGGAAGCATATACTGAGCCAGTTGTGCCATCGAAGTGTTTGATAAAGCGACTACGAACATCGTCAATTGTCAATTTCATAATATAAAGGTTATTGGTTATTGTTTATTGGTTATTGAATTAGTCAACGGGAATATCTTTGTTCACGTTCTTGCAACCAATCAGGCTGTAGTAGAGCATGTATACGAGCATGGCAATAACCAGCCAGTAGCTGTTCATATAGCCTGCGCCCTCTGCAATCTGCTCCTGAATCCAAGGCATTACACCACCGCCGACAACGAGCATCATGAAGATACCGGATGCCTGTTCGGTGTACTTGCCAAGTCCTTCTACAGCCAGGTTGAAAATGCAACCCCACATGATGCTGGTGCACATACCGCAGAGAACGAGAAACAGACAACTCAGAGGAACCTGGAACATGGCAAAACCGTCAGCTGCACTATAGCCGGGCATGCTGATAGTGGTGGTCTTAGGGATGAAGATGGCTATGAGAATCAGGATGATGGCTATCGTACTCATGGTAATCATCTGTGCGCGGCTGCTAACCTTGCCAGAAACCAATGTGCTGCTGAAACGGCCTACCATCATGAGCAACCAGTAGATAGCTGCAATGGCTCCACCAATAGCTGCACCGTTCACAGCAATACCGGCACCCTTCTCGGAAGCATCGGAGAGATAGAAGATTACCTGTGCAGGAATACCAATCTCAATACCAACATAGAAGAAGATGGCAATTGCACCCAGTACAAAGTGGCGGAAGTTCCAAGCACTGTGTTCATAAACCTTCGTGTTGCGCTCTTGAGCGGGTTCGGGAATAGTGAGACTGGCGATAATGATGAATGCAAGGCCGAATACTGCCATTGCGATGAAGAGTAGAGGAGATACATCGGACATCGCAGTCTTGTCGGTCACAGTACCAACAAGTGCACCTACCAACAGAGGAGTAAGTGTGCCAGTCAAAGAATTCAGCGTACCACCGGTCTGGATGAGCTGGTTACCTTTGTTGCCACCACCACCAAGCATGTTCAGCATGGGGTTCACAACTGTGTTCAGCATACATACGCAGAAGCCGCATACGAATGCACCCAGCAGATAAATGTATATGGCAGAACCCTCCAGGAACTCGAAGCTGGAGAGGTACTGGATGCAGATGCCAATGAAACCGACAGCCAGAGCAATCAGAGTGGTCTTCTTGTAGCCCACCTTGATGAGCATCTTGCCTGCAGGAATACCCATGAACAGATAAGCGGCAAAGTTCATCAGGTTACCGGTCATACCAGCCCATTCATACTGATTTTTCCATATGGTTCCGAATGGTGCGGCCATGTTAGTTACAAAACTGATCATCGCGAAGATGAAACACATTGTGATGATAGCAACGAGATTGCTATTCGATTTTGATTGTGTCATGATAAATTTAAGATTAGTTTATAAGTGAATAATTATTGTTTCTGATGAATAGACAGTTTATTTCTCTATACTGAATTTATAAACAGTTTTTTGCCTGTAAATATCGCCAGCTCTGAGGATGCAGCTGGGGAAGTAGGCGCGGTTGGGGGAGTCGGGGAAGTGCTGTGCCTCGAAACAGAGAGCGCTGTACTTGGGATAAGTGGCGCCACCGTTGCCAGCAAAGCCACTCAGCCAGTTGCTGCTGTAGAACTGAACGCCTGGTTCTGTGGTCCACATTTCCATCTTGCGGCCACTGTTGGGCTCTACGCATTTCACGGCATAGGACAATTCGCCCGGCTCGCGTTTGTTCAGTACGAAGCAATGGTCGTAGCCGGTACCATTCACAATCTGCTGGTTGCTTGTGTCGTCAATACGCTCACCGACAGCATGAGGCGTACGGAAATCGAAGGGCGTGCCTTCTACCTTAAGAATTTCACCTGTCGGGATGCTTGTCTCGTCGATAGGAATGAAGAAGTCGGCATTGATGGTGAGGATGTTATTCAGTGCCTCGGGAGTGGGATTGGCAATGCCAGCCAAAGAGAAGAAACCATGACTCGTCATGTTGACGGGGGTCTTCTTGTTTGTAGTGCCACGATAATCGATGACGAGCTCATCGTCTTCCGTCAGGCTGTACTTCACGTTCATGTGCAGTTCGCCGGGGAAACCCTCCTCGTAGTAGGCGGAGATGTAGCGCAGCACCAGTTCGTGCTCGTTGATTTGCTCGGCATCCCACACTCTGGCATGGAATCCAGTTGGTCCTCCGTGCAGGTGGTTGGGGCCGTTGTTGATGGCCAGACTGTAGTCCTTGCCATTCATGATGAAGTGTCCCTTGGCAATGCGGTTGCCATAGCGGCCAACCAATGTGCTGAGAAAAGGTTCGGGACTGTTGATGACATTCTGGATGCTGTCGTGTCCCTGAATAACATTGGCCATCTTGCCTTCCCAATCGGGAACCATGATGGCCATTATTGCACCGCCGTAATTGGTGATGCTTACTTCCATACCATTGCTGTTAGTCAAGGTGTAGAGGTCTGTTTCCTTTCCCTGTACTACAGCTTGGAAGTTCTCTCTCTTGAGTCCGGAAATAAGTACTTTGTCCATAGGCATAAGTTTTTTATCAATTTACAATTTCTCGTGCAAATATACTAAATTTTTCCTCTGCCTCAAAGAGAAAACAAGAAAACTTACATCCTTGCTCGCAAAAAGATGTTATAGAGCATAGCATCGGTCGCTTTCTTCAGTCTATATCATAGTAAATTTGGGCTGAGTGATAAGCAGGCATGTCGAGAATTTGACTTTGGAGGGAAAAGAGACGTTTTCGAACTGCAGACATTGGGGCGGAAAGCTCCATTTTTAGTATCAGTTTACGGATGTGCATGAGTTGTACGCGGCTTATCGGCGGGGTATTGGGGCCTAGCACTCGGTTGCCAAACACTTGACGCAGTAGAGTGGCGAAATCGGTAGAAAGGCTCTCTATGACGTTTTCATCACGATGCTTCAAATAGATGAAGATGACGCGGCAGAAAGGTGGATAGTTGAACAACTTACGCTCCTGCATTTGTTCTGCGTACATGCCTTCATAGTCGTGATTCATGACTTGCTGAACGATAACATTACCTGTATCACGCGTCTGTAAGATAACATGTCCGGCGGAACCTTTGCGACCTGCTCTGCCAGCCACTTGTTCCATCATCTGGAAGGCTCGCTCGTAGCTACGGAAGTCTGGCAGCGAAAGCATCTGGTCGGCCGAGATTATGCCAACTAGACTGACGCGGTCGAAATCAAGTCCTTTTGTGACCATCTGCGTGCCGATGAGGATGTCGGTGTTACCTTGTTCGAAATCATGCAGTATTTGTTCGTAGTTTTGCCTGGAACGCGTCGTGTCAAGGTCCATGCGGCTGATGCGTGCTTCTGGCAGAATACATTGTAATTGTTCCTCTATACGCTCGGTGCCGTACCCGCGGTTTGACAGTTCATGTCCTTCGCAGTTTGGACAAACAGGGGGGATGTTGTAAGTGGCACCGCAATAGTGGCAAATCATTTCGCCTTTGCCATATAATTGTCTGTATCCGCGATGAACCGTGAGACTGACATCACACTTTTGACAGCGGGGTGTCCAACCGCATTCCCGGCACTCCATAACGGGCGCATATCCTCGGCGGTTTTGGAAGAGAATGACCTGCTTTTGTTGTTCTAAAGCTTGCCTTATGTGGAGAAGCAATTGTGGCGAGAAGATGCCGGTCATCATTTTCTTTCGCTGCATCTCCTGCACATCAACAATTTCAATGGAGGGTAGCATGAGTCCGGCATAGCGTGTCTTTAGCGTTACAAGTCCATATTTCCCGCTGAGGGCATTGTGGTACGATTCCAGGCTGGGTGTGGCAGAACCAAGTAATGTCTTTGCTCCTGCCTGTGCCGCAAGTACAAGAGCGGCGTTGCGGGCATGGTATCGTGGTGCAGGATCTTGCTGTTTGAAGGATGTCTCGTGTTCCTCATCAATAATGAGCAAGCCTAATCGCTTGAAGGGTAGAAACAGACTGCTACGAACGCCCACAACAATGTCGTAAGGTGCATCGGAAAGCATCTTCTGATAAAGCTCCACACGTTCTCTGTCGGGATAACGCGAATGATATACACCCATACGGGTTCCGAAGACGCGTCGCAGTCTTTCTGTTAGCTGGGTGGTAAGAACGATTTCAGGCAGCATGAAGAGCACTTGTTTACCTTCCGCTATGGTTTTCTGCATGAGATGGATATAGATTTCCGTCTTCCCACTGCTTGTTACGCCATGAAGCAGGCAAACATTGTGCGTTTGCCATTGTTGGAGGATGCTGCTCATGGTCTGTTGTTGTACCTCAGTTAATGGAGAGGCGGTTTCCTCTCTGTTTCCTGAGGTTGCTATGGCTCGCTTCGCCGGTTTGGTAAAGGTTTCCAGAATGCCTTTCTGGCAGAGTTCCCGCAGAATAGCATCCGAGCAACCGGACTTTTGCAACAGTGCTTGTTTCTCGATGGAGTCGGAGGCCATATCGAGAAAGCATGTAAATAGCTCCGCCTGTTTGGGCGAGCGGCGCAATGCATCAAGTGCTTCGTGGATACGTGCCTCGGAAGAGTGGGCTTTGGTCAGGCGAACGCATATCACCGTCTTGGGCTTGTAGGTACGTCTGAGTTCTTCCTTCATTCGTACTGCACCTTTCTCTAAAAAGTTCTTAACGATAGGAAGGACATTTTTCAGGCCTGTCTCTTTTTGCAAGTTCGCCAGTGTTAGCCCGGCAATCTTCCGAGAGGAATCTTTTGTAAGTGCCCGCCACACCTTCTCTTCGCTTGGTGTTAATGGTTTGTCGGCTTCCCAATCGTCATTTAACAGGACCGTACTCTCACTCTCCAGTTTGAGACCAGAAGGAAGGGCTGCCTTGAAGACATCACCTAACGAGCATAGGTAATAGTCGGCAATCCATTGCCAGAGCTGTAACTGACAGGGAAGAATGATAGGCGAATTGTCAAGTACCTCCGAGATGGGTTTGGTCGGGTAGGGCGGTTTGTCGTTGTGCAGTCTTACTATGATAGCCGTATAGAACTTCCGTCTGCCAAAGGATACAATGACACGGCTCCCTACCTGCGACAGAGCCTCGATATTGGGGGGCAAAGCGTAGGTGAAAGATCCTTGCAAAGGCAGAGGAAGTATGACATCGGCATATTGTGGCATAGTGAGTGCAAAAGTACAATAATTAATCCGAAAAACAAAATTCAAAATAGATAATTTAATTTTTTTTATATACATTATTTATAATATTGTGCGTAAGTGACTCAGACTGCATTGCACAAGAATCCTTATTTGTGCACAAAAAAAGTTAAAATGTGCATGATTAGGCAGATTATTGTGTTCAAGTGTTGCATAATTGCACAAAATGTTGTTACTTTGCAGCGCGAAACTAAAGAAGCATTTTTTTTATTGATAAACAAAAAAACATAAGATTATGTCAGAAATTGAAGCAAAAGTTAAAGAGATTATCGTTGATAAGTTGGGCGTAGATGAAGCTGATGTTACTCCAGAAGCATCTTTCACTAATGACCTTGGTGCTGATTCGTTGGATACTGTAGAACTGATTATGGAGTTCGAGAAGGCTTTCGAAATTACCATTCCCGACGACAAGGCTGAGAAGATTTCTACAGTTGCTGATGCAATCGCATTTATTGAGGCCAACAAGTAAGTCTTTCATTGAACATTGACCCTTTGTCTGCGCCCATAGATGATTCCATGGACGTAATGTGCAATGGTCAATGATAATATAAATAAATGGAACTGAAAAGAGTTGTTGTGACAGGCATTGGCGCTGTCACCCCCTTGGGCAATACTGCTGCGGAGACGTGGCAGAATATGCTCGCGGGCGTGAGCGGGGCTGCACCTATCACACATTTTGATGCCTCTAAATTCAAGACCCAGTTTGCTTGCGAGGTCAAGGATTTCAACCCCGAGCAATTCATCGACCGCAAGGAAGCCCGTAAAATGGATCCTTATTGCCAGTTTGCACTCTCGGCTGCTACGATGGCAGTTGAGGATTGTGCAATGGATTTGGAGGCAATCGACAAGAATCGTGTGGGGGTGGTATTCGGTGTTGGTATTGGCGGTATGAAGACCTATGAGGAAGAAGTGACCGCATATGCCAAGACAGGCGAGACCCTCGGCCCTAAATTCAATCCTTTCTTTGTGCCGAAGATGATATCCGACATTTGTGCCGGCTACATCAGCATCAAATACGGGTTCCACGGTCCTAACTACATTACCTCCAGTGCTTGTGCCTCTTCGAGCAATGCACTTGCTGATGCTTTCAATCTCATCCGTCTAGGTAAGGCAGATGTTATCGTCAGTGGTGGTGCCGAAGCC
>Ga0265301_10007564_pt1 | contig 10169 bp, 7 predicted proteins | sample AusTroGonzalo_MG_2_FD_193488 | JGI IMG/M metagenome (GOLD analysis project Ga0265301, IMG submission 193488) | Bovine rumen microbial communities from tropical cattle in Woodstock, Queensland, Australia - Gonzalo_04 | ecosystem: Host-associated > Mammals > Digestive system > Stomach > Rumen ...
GTAATTGTAATAATTGGAGTGTCTTTCCCAAACCCATTTCCTATTATGAGTGCAACATCTGCCATTATGCCTTCAGTTTATCAACTTCCTTGAAGAGTTGCTCTATCTTCGCTACAATCCGCTTTTGTTCTGCAAGAGGAGGGAGTGGTAATAGGTATTTTCTAACTGTTTCCTGTGACAACTCCTTCTGTTTTGTACTACCATCAGATTTATCCTCTATTACACTTTGAACTTCATTAGAAGCAAAATAATAATAAAGATATCTATAGTGGCTAAAATTTGGCAAAGTCCTTATAACTGTTACATGACTATCCGCTACTGCCCATCCAAATTGATTTAATTTACTATCATATATTGCCATTCTTCCAAGCGTACCAAGCCCAGTTGAATTCCATAGTAAATCTCCGTCTCTTAATAATCTTTCTTCTGTGTATTTCTCTACTGTTTTAGGGTCTGCAAATTTGGCTTTTTCCAGAGAGAAACCAGACCATTGATTACACTTTTGTGCGACTACCGGATACTTTTTAATCTCCGAATATATCGGGGATTTTCCCCTGCTAATATATGTAGTAATGTTTTCCAATCTTACCCATTCCCAACTTTCGGGAATCTCAAAAGGTATTTCATCTTCGGAGATTGGCTTTTCTTCGAGGTCTTTCTTTTTGAGTTTACCTTCTTTTACCAGTTGCTTCTTTTCTTCGCGGATACGATCGAGCAGAACAGATGCGGGCTCGTCGTTTGGGTCTTGCTTTACCAAACGGCCTTCGATGGCTTCTTGAAGGATGCTTTTCTTCAGTCGTTCAGGCAGTTCTGCATTCAGTTTGTTGAGTTCTTCTTGTGCTTTTCCGTATTCCTCAACCTTTGGCAACAATTCCTCTATCTTCGCTACAATCCGCTTCTGCTCAGCAAGAGGAGGGAGAGGGACAATAAGATTACTTAAGGATTGACCATTTACATTAGGCTGACCTGTTCCCGATGTAGCATCCGTTAATTGAGACCAATAATAAGGAGACCCCATAAAAAGTTTAATATACTCTTCGCATATGTTTCCTAAAGGAATAGCCCTAATAAGATATGATGCAAAAACTGAAACATCATTTAGTTCTCGAACAATATACGTTTTGCCTACAGTTCCACCAGTTCGAGCAATCAATATATCCCTGTTGTGCAATTGGTATATTTCTAATTCCTTTTCTTTGATAGTACAAAAAGGAACTGTCGTCCAATTTACCTTATCGTTTTGTATGTCTGTAATACGCAACAACTTTGAATTGCCTTTAGATGCAGCTGAAGCGGTATAACCATAATGGATAGCCTTTGATAACGTGAATAATCTGCACCACTCCCAACTTTCAGGAATCTCAAAAGGTATTTCATCCTCGGAGATTGGTGTTTCTTCGAGGTCTTTCTTTTTGAGTTTTCCTTCCTTTACGAGTAGCTTCTTTTCTTCGCGAATACGGTTGAGCAGAACAGATGCGGGCTCGTCGTTGGGGTCTTGCGGCACAAGCCTTCCCTCGATGGCTTCCTGCAATATGGCGTTCTTTAATTGTTGTGCGGTCATAGGGTTTTAACTTCTCTTTTCAACTTTTCAATTTCGTCTTTCTGCTCCTGATAGGCTTTGAGGGCACGTTGCTTCAAGTCCTCGTACTTGGCTTTCCATTCATCCGCTTCTGCTTGAGCCTGTGCCAGTTGCTGCTGCAAGGCAGGGACAGCCTGCTCCAATTCAGCGAGGCGTCTGTCTTGTTGCTGGCGGTAACCAGTGCGGGCTGCATGCATGCGTTCCTTGATGCCTCCTTCGGTGACAAAAGTGCGCTCCAGACTCTCCATATACTTGTTCATCATCGTGTCCACCTGAAAGCAGAGCGTCAGCCCCACATTCGCCATTTCCTCGGCCGTCCATTGGGTGAAGTACGGCTCGTAGTCGCTGAGCAGGTTGTGACTCTTGGTGAAGTCCTGCATAGGCTGGAAGCGCTTGTCGTCGGGTTTCCACTGTCGCAGCTGTCTTGATTTCAGAAAGTCTTCGTAGTCCTGTCGCAACTCACCAATACTCGACCTGGCAACATTCAGCAGCTGGAGCTCCATCTGCGTAGATGTCTTGCCGTCCTCCGAACCCTCAACGATGTTCTGCTTCCCTGAACGAGCCGCCTGTACCATCTGATCGACGGTACGGTCTCCGTATTGTGGCAGAAAGCGCTCGCAGAAGACGTAAGTCATCTGGTAGAGCACCTCCGACTTCTGGTAGAACCAGAGGTCCTGCCACTTAGGCACCTGACGGAAGATGCTCTTGAAGGGCTTGTCGCTATTTTTTGACATTTTCGCTGTTCTTTTTGGGGGGGTCTATTGTTTCTATAGTTTCTATAGATGCTATAGGTGCTATAGGAGCTATAGGGGCTGGGGCTATAGGGGCTATTCCTAAGATTTGCTGAATCTCCGATAGCGTCTGGTCTATCTTTGCGTCGAGGGCTGTGCGCTTTTCGTGGTACTGCTGCAGCAGTTCTTCGGGGCGCAGCACTTCCTCTTCTTCTTTGGGGAACTTGCATTGGTCGAAGTTCAATCCGAGGTCGAGCAGTTCTTGGGCAGAGAAATGGCGAGATTTCTCGTCGCCTGTTTCGCTATCGACGATTTCCTTGCGATTGCTCCACCATTCCACGATTGGCTGGCAATGTTCCAGCAGCATGGGTTTGGTCTTTGAGAAGTGTTTGTAGCCTTCGGGCATATCGAGGCGATAGAACCAAGTTTCTTTGGTGCTGAAACCCTCGGGAGCATCTTCGGCCTTCTCATTATTGAAGAAGAGGATGTTCGTGGCAATAGAGGTATAGGGCGAGAAGATGGAGCCGGGCAAGCGGATGATGGTGTGCAGATTGAACTCGCGAAGGAGTTTTTCCTTGATAGTGAGCTTTGCGCCGTCTGTGCCGAACAGGAAGCCATCGGGCAGGATGACTGCTGCCCGTCCGTTCTTAGCCAAACGGTACAGGATGACCACCATGAAGAGGTCGGCAGTCTCGCTGGAGGCGAGGTCGGAAGGGAAGTGGCGCTTCACCTCGTTCTTCTCGTTTCCGCCGTATGGTGGATTCATCAGGATGACGTCGAAGCGGTCGTCGTCGGTATAGTTCAGCACGTCTTTGGTGAGCGAGTTTCCATGATTGACTCTTGGCGAATCGATGTCGTGCAGCAGCATATTGGTGACGCAGAGCATATAAGGGAACTGCTTCTTCTCGATGCCGTAGATGGATTGTGCGTATGCCTCGCGGTCTTCTGCCGTCTTGACCTGCTTGTCGAGCGCTTTGAGCCATGAAGTGAGGAAGCCGCCTATGCCGCAAGCGAAGTCTGCCATCTTTTCTCCCACCTTGGGCTGGATGGTTTCGGCCATGAAGTCGGTCAGAGCACGAGGCGTATAGAACTCGCCTGCTGTGCCAGCCGACTGCATTTCCTTCAGGATGGCCTCGTAGATTTCGCCGAAAGCATGACTCTCTTCGTAGCTGCTGAGGTCGAGCCCATCAATCACATTGATTACCTGACGCAGCAACACGCCGTCCTTCATGTATTGGTTGGCATCTTGGAAAGTGGCACGAACAATAGCGCTACGCATTGGTGTGTCGGGCGAAACCTCCAACTCCTTCAGGGTCGGGAACAGGTGGTTGTTTACGAAGTTGAGTAGAGCGTCTGCCGTGAGTGCATTACCCGAGCCGTCGTCCTTTGCCCAATTGCGCCAGCGGCAGTCTTCGGGGATGAAGGATTGGTAGCCGTCTTCGTTGAACTCCCAGTCGTTTTCCTTTTCGTCATAAACCTTGAGGAAGAGCATCCACGCAATCTGTTCTATTCGCTGGGCATCGCCGTTGATGCCTGCGTCGTTGCGCATGATGTTGCGTATGTTCTTTACAAAATTGGTTAAAGCCATTCTGATTTACAATTTGACAATTTACTATTTACAATTTAGCTGGCCTGATAGAGTTCGTTCTCCAGTTCGCGGACGGCGTCGAAGTATTGCTGGTTGCCGCCGAAGAGTTTTGCTATGCTGGCTGGCGAACCCATCTTGCGGAAGGGGTCGAGGGTGAGCACTCTGCGGTTTTCCAGCTGACTGATGCCTTCATTCATATACTTGTCGAGCAGGGCTTCGAGCACCTTCTGTGCCTTTGGCCCGTACTTGTGGAAGATGTCGCGCTTCTTCACGTTTTCTGCCCTTTCCCTGCGTGTGAGCGGTTTCTTGCCGTATGCCAGATGGCAGATGAAGTCGAAGTCATCTACATCCGACATTCCCTGCTCGTCCTTCACGGCTTGCAGGTCAATACCACTTTCGCGCATCAAGTCCGAAATCTCTGACTTGCGTTCCGCTTCATTCCAACGGAGGATGAAGTCGTTGATGCTGGCGAAGTTGTCCCTGATGTTCTTCTTTGTGTAGTCGGTGATGCTTTCTGTGTGCATCAGTTTTCCCTTGGCATCATAGATTTGTACCACCTTGCTGAGGATTTCCACTGTGCATCCGTTCTTATCCACGAAGGGCTTAGGCTCGCTTGTTCCCGTCGGCTCTGGCGGGTCGATGGGCGGATAGGGCGTCGGACCAGGCGGCTGTACGGTCGGATAGTTGGGGTCGACCTCGATAGGGCCGTCCCAATCTGGGTCGGCAAAGAGCCGAGTGACATTACGGAAGTCCATGATGTTGAAATAGAGCTTGCCTTCTTTCTCACGGATGCGTGTGCCGCGACCGACAATCTGCTTGAACTCCGTCATCGAGTTGATAATCTGGTCGAGCACGATGAGCTTCACCATCTTGCAATCTACACCCGTAGAGAGCAGTTTGCTCGTGGTGGCAATAACAGGATATTCGGAGGAAACGGAGATGAAGTAGTCGAGTTTGCCCTTTCCGTACTCGTCCGAGCCTGTGATGCGCACAACATAGTCCTTGTTCTTCTTGCACATATCCGCGTTCTCGTTGACCAGAGCGATGCGCATACGCTCCGCGTGTTCCTCGTTGGCACAGAACACGATAGTCTTCTGCATTCGTCCTGTATGCTTTAGGTATTGCGTTATCTCGTGTGCAACTTCGAGAATGCGGTCTTCGATGATGATGTTGTAGTCGTAGTCGGTATTGTTGTATTCTCGGTCTTCGATGAGGTTGCCGTAAATGTCGCATTGCCCCTTGAGAGGCCGCCAGCGCTCTCCGATGTTGGTCGTGATGTTGATGACCTTGAAGGGAGCCAGGAAGCCGTCGTCGATACCTTCCTTCAGGCTGTATTTGTAGAGCGGTTCACCGAAATAGGTGATATTCGACTGGTAGCGTGTCTCCTTCGGTGTGGCGGTCATACCCAGTTGGATTGCTCCCTCGAAGTATTCCAGTATCTCACGCCAGTTACTATCGTCTTTAGCACTTCCTCTGTGGCACTCGTCCACGATGACTAAATCAAAGAACTCTGGTTTGAAAAGCTCCTTGTAGTTCTGCGCTCCCTCTTGGCCGATGAGCTGCTGATAGAGCGAGAAATAAACCTCGTGGGCTGTGTCGGGATTCTCCTTGTCCTGCTGGTAGTTGACCTTGTGGATGGTGTTTGTGAGTGGCTTGAAGTCCTGCTCGATGGACTGGTCAACGAGCACGTTGCGGTCGGCCAGATAGAGCACCTTCTTCACCTTCCCCGTCTTCAGCAGACGATAGACAATCTGGAAGGCTGTGTAAGTCTTGCCCGTACCTGTGGCCATCACGAGCAGAAGCCGCTTCTGTCCCCTTGCAATGGCATTGACCGTACGGTTCACGGCATTACGCTGATAGTAGCGGGGCGGGAAGATGTCCTGACCGGTACAGTACGGCTGGTTGATGACCTTCAACTCGTCGGCAGAAATACCTGCGCCACCATTGCTCTCTGCAAGGAAACGGGCATAGAGCTCTTTCTTCGTGGGGAAATCATCCATTGTAATCGTACGCTCTTTGCCTGTAAGGAAGTCGTACTCATGGAATCCGAAGCCGTTGGAGCTGAAAGCAAAGGGAATATCCATCATCGCGCAGTATTCCTTTGCCTGCTGCAAACCGAAACTGACAACGTGGTTGGCATCTTTCGCTTCGACAACGGCAATAGGTGTGGCGCGATTGAAGAAGAGCATATAGTCGGCATACTTGGGCCTCTCGCGAACCAGCAGATTGCCCTTCAGGTTGATTTTGCCGTCGGTGAGCTTCACCTTTGCCTCCATAGAGATGTCTGTCACCGACCAACCTTTATTTGTAATAGCAGGAGTAATGTACCTCAGCTTGATGTCCTCTTCGCTGAGAGATAAGTCCGCAGGGGTGGGATATAAAGTTGCCATAATATACCTATTTTGCCTACAAAGTTACGAATAATTCCTGAAAAGCAAAAGGCAAATGCAATTTTTTGTGATTAACAAAACATATTTTTAGCGCAAAGGTTCGGCCCCGCGAGCGACTTCTGTTTGTCGAGAACATGTTCCCTTACCCCAGCGGTGCAGGACTGCACGTTGGGCATCCGCTGGGCTACATCGCCAGCGACATCAGCCACTTCCACACTGGTACCACGGATATTCCCTCTTCCGTGCCCTCCTCTTCGTAAGTAATCAGCAGGCACTTCCAGTCCTCGTGCGCCTTAGCATACTTCACCAGTGGCGGCACCTCCCTTGATGACATCTTTACTGATTCTCATATAAAATATCCGAGCATTTCAAAAGAGCAGGCAAAAAAGAAAGATTTTCTTTTGTATTTCTCTCTTCTTTGTGTACCTTTGCAGCTGGAATGTTTGAAAAAAGTGATGTTATGCGTAGCTCGGTTCTTTTATCTCTGATGTGTTTGCTGCTTGCCTCTCTTCCCATGCGGGGGGCAGGCGGGGATGTCTCCTATACCCGCGAGGACAGCCTTCGGGTGGTCGAACTCCTTGAGCTTGGGGCAAAAGAAATGGCCAAAGCCCAAACTGCCAATGGTCAATCGTCAAAGGTCAATGGTCAATCGTCAATGCTCAATGGTCAATCTTCAATGTTCAATGTTCAACGTTCAATGGTCAATGTTCAACGGTTAGTTCTCTTCTACGCCCGGCAGCTCATGAACCTTCCTTATGTGGCGCACACGCTGGAGATTAAGGACAAGGAGGAGCATCTGGCCGTCAACCTGCAGAGCCTCGACTGCACGACGCTGGTCGAGAACGTCTGCGCCTTGGCCCTTACGACGAGCCACGGCAGCAAACGCTGGCAGGACTACCTCTCGTGGCTGCGAAAGCTGCGCTATCAGGACGGCAGGATTGCCGGCTACAGCAGTCGCAACCACTATTTCAGCCAATGGATTCAGTCGGGAGAGCGGCTGGGGCTGGTTCGCGAGGTCGTGCCAAACGGCAGCATCTCCGTCCCGATGAAGCTCAGCCTGACCTATATGAGCAGCCATCCCGACTCTTATCCTCTGTTGAAAGTGAATATGGAGGAACGCCGACTTATTGCCGAGATGGAGAAGCGGGCATCGGGGGCTACCGTCCGCTACATCCCGAAGGAAAGGGTGGGGGACAGCCGAAAGGTTCTCAGTTGCGTCCACGACGGCGACATTATTGCCATCACGACGAAGAAGGCTGGGCTCGACGTCAGTCATGTGGGTTTTGCCGTCTGGGGAGAGGACGGGAAGCTGCATCTGCTCAATGCCAGCAGCATCCACAAGAAAGTCGTGCTGGAGCCGATGACGCTCTATGAATACATGCAGAAACATTCCACCCAGACGGGCATCCGCGTCATTCGTTTGCAGCAATGAGGATATGCGTTATAGGAGCTGGCGCGGCAGGCTGTTTTTGTGCCATCCTGCTGAAGCGTAGGATGCCGGAGGCTGTCGTGGAGGTCTTCGAGGCTGGGAAACGCCCCTTGGCGAAGGTAGCCATAACGGGCGGTGGCCGCTGCAACCTGACCAACACTTTCCGCCAAATCAGCCAGTTGCGGCAGGCTTATCCTCGCGGCGAACAGCTGATGAAGCGTGCCTTGCGCCGCTGGAGCCAGCAGGACACGATGAGGTGGTGGGAGCAGGAGGGTGTGCGGCTCGTGACGCAGGAAGACGAATGCATCTTCCCCGCCTCGCAGGATGCCATGCAGATTGTCGGGACTCTGCTGCAGGGAATGAGGGAAGCTGGCATCGCGCTACACACTTCCCACAAGGTCAGCGACATCCTTCCCGAACAGGAGGGCTACACAATCGCCTTTGCCGACGGGGGACAGATGCCTCGCCATTTCGACCGAGTCGTGTGTACGATGGGCGGCCAGCCAACCGTGCAGCGGCTTGCGCCTTTCCGCCATCTTTCGGGCATAACTATTGCCTCTCCTGTGCCGTCGCTCTTCACTTTTTGCATCCACGACCGCAGCCTTACGGCTTTGATGGGATGTGTGGTTGAATCCGTTTCTGTCAGTATGGCTGGCACAAAGATGTGTGCCGAGGGTGCTCTGCTCATCACACATTGGGGCGTCAGCGGTCCTGCCGTCCTGCGCCTTTCCAGCTATGCTGCAAGACTTCTTGCCGAACAGGACTATCGGGCACAGCTCTGCGTCAACTGGCTGAATGACAAGAACGAACAGGAGGCGATGGCGCAGCTTTCTTCCTATCAGGCGAGTTTTGCCCGACGGCAGATTGGGGGCGAATATCCCCGCCAGTTTACGGCAAAGCTCTGGCTGCACTTGCTTGGCCGCGCTCACATTGACTCGCAGAAACGCTGGGGCGAGCTGTCCCATCGCGACACGAACCGCCTCTGTGCTGTCCTCACAGCCGATGTCTATGCCATCGAGGGCAAGGGGCAGTACAAGGAGGAGTTCGTCACGTGTGGCGGCATAGACCTCGCGAGCATCAACATCAACACGCTCGAAGCCCGTCAGCATCCGGGGCTCTATTTTGCTGGCGAACTCCTTGACGTAGATGGCATTACGGGCGGATTCAACCTGCAAGCTGCCTGGAGCATGGCGGCTGTTGTGGCAGAAAGCCTGAACTGACATAAACGAAAAACGGGGAATAAGACAATTGCCCTATTCCCCGTCAAATTGAATTCCTGTTGCTAAGCTCGTTAGCGAAGCGTCTTGTCCATAAGCACCTTCATCCAGTAGCCGCCGATGACGCTACGGGCCTTGAAGCCTGTCATGCGCCCGGTCTTTGTGTCGTGCCAGTCGCTGATGGGCACGCGGCTCTCGGTCTCGTTGATGTACTTGTAGAGCGGCTCCACGAAGGCTTGGAAGTCCTTGTCGTTGGCTGCCATCGCTGCCGACCACATAATCCAGTCGCTCTTGGTGTAGTCCTTGCGACAGTCGAGCGGCAGGCCGTACTTGTTCTGCTTCTTGAGGTAGTACTTCAGCTCCGTCTGCATGGCGTCATTCGGAATGATATTCGTCTGCCAGAGCTTGTCCCAAACCATATTGTACTTCTGGCTCCAAGTGTCCTTGCCTGCGCCATAGGCGAGTTCGTAGTGGTCCTTCACCTTCGTCTCCTTTTCCCAAGCGGCAGCCATCTCCTTTGCCTTCGCGTTATACTTCTCATAAATGTCGTTCATGCCCTTCATCTTGGCGAGCTCGGCATAACCTGCCACGCCCATGATGGCTTTGATGGCAAGGTTGCAATTGCCTGCCCAATGGCCAGCGAAGTCGTCGGTACAGAGCTGGTTGGCGGGATGCAGGCCGTTCTCCACAAGATAGTCAGCCCATGTGGTAATGATGCGCCAGTATTTGTCAACATAGAGCGTGTTGCCCTCCTGCTTGCAGATTTGTGCGGCAAGGGTAATCATGTTGCCAGCTTCCTCCAGAGGCATGTCGCCGCCATAGACCTGTGCGTTGGCTTTGGGGTACTGACCGAGGTCGTGAGCGGCAAAGGGCTTCGTCCAGCGGCCTGAGTAGCTGTACTCGAAGATGGAGGTCATCATGCCCTTCTGCAGCTCTGGGTTGTAGCAGAGATAGAGAGGCGCTTCGGGATAGGTAAGGTCAACGGTATTCACGCAGCCGTTGGAGTTGTTCTCCTTCGAGAAGAAGAGCACGTTGCCCTCGTCGTCGCGGAAGAGCTTGTGTGCGGCATTCACGTGGCGGTAGGAGCCTGAGAGAATCTCGGCATACTTCACGCCGCCTGCTGCAAGGGCATCCTCGTAGATGGTCTTGTCCATCTGGCGGCAACGCTGCATGATGCTCGTGTAGTTGTTCTTCATGCGGTCGAACATATCGAAGATGCTGACGTTACCTTCGTG
>Ga0265301_10007574_pt1 | contig 10159 bp, 10 predicted proteins | sample AusTroGonzalo_MG_2_FD_193488 | JGI IMG/M metagenome (GOLD analysis project Ga0265301, IMG submission 193488) | Bovine rumen microbial communities from tropical cattle in Woodstock, Queensland, Australia - Gonzalo_04 | ecosystem: Host-associated > Mammals > Digestive system > Stomach > Rumen ...
CTCTTCATCAGTAAAGTAATAACTTTCCTTACCATTATATTCTACAATATAAAGAGGAGATCTTAGCCAACAAAGACGGCCTTCTTTTATAAAGTCGGGTGCTAAAAACTGAAGGGCTGACATAATCAAAAGTCCAATATGATAACCGTCTGAATCAGCATCCGTACAAATTGCAAGTTTTCCATAACGAAGTTTAGATGCGTTATACTTCCCTGGCACAATATTCATTGCGCTCAACAAGAGCTTTATTTCTTCATTCTCATAAACCTTCTCTTCGGGGTTAGATAAGCAGTTAATAATTTTTCCACGAATTGCCATTAATCCATATTTTGTATAGTCGCGCGCCTGAGCCATACCACCAAGCGCGGAATCTCCTTCTACAATTAAAAGAGTTGAGTCTTGTCCTAAGAACTCTGCGTCCTTTAATTTATCAGATGCGAAAACTTTTTTCTTCTGATTTTTTTCGACCTCTTTTACCGCATTAAGAACCTGCTGACGCGCTTTCTCTGCGGCGGCTTCAGCCTTAGCTATCTTCTTCATTAAATCTACAACAGTTGTAAACTCACTTGTATACTTTACTTTCATCTGCTTTAACGCATCAGAGAAAGCATTAGATGCTAATGTACGAAGATTTGCATTATTGATTTTTGATTTTGTTTGATTTGCAAATGAAGGCTGTGATACGCTACAATTTATTACATAGAATAAACCATCACGAATACTATCGCCATCAAAACTCTGTCCTGACAGAGAATTAAAAGTACGAGTAAGCGCGCCCTTTGCGCCCGTGATAGGAGTTCCACCTTCGGGACAGCGGAGACCATTTACAAAGACATAACCTTCCTCTTTACCATCGCCCCACTGGAACGCAATCTCAACCTTATCGCCATTATCATCTACTACTGTATTGGTAATAATATGCTGATGAAGAGGCTTTTTGTTATTTTCTTTTACGAAATCTACAATACCATTCTTTGCACAAAAAGTTTTCTTTTCTTTTCCACAAGAAATAGTAAAAGTAATTCCACTATAAAGATAGGATATATCTTTTATATCATTACAAATTTTTTCATAAGAATAACCGATTTCACCGTTTTTGAAAACCTCAGGGTCTGGGGTGAAAGCAACTCTAGTTCCTACTTCATATTTTGCGCCGGTATCTTCCCATTCTTTTTTTGTGTGTTCAGAATAAGTCTGAAGTTCTCCCTTGTGCCACCAAGCCTCTGCGACTTTATCATCTCTCATTGAGACGACTTTAAAGTCTAAAGAGCTCAGACAAACACACTTGGCGCCGATACCATTAAGGCCTGATGCATTTTTATACACGCCAGTCTCAAACTTACCACCTGTGTGGGACTTGGAATAGATAGAAACAAGTACATTTTCTCCGTCCTCACGCGTACCAAAAGGAACACCTCTACCATAATCTCTTACTGAAATAGTATTAGTGTCCTTATAAAGTGTAATTTCAATTTTGTTTCCGTACCCAGCGAGGGCTTCATCGGTTGAATTGTTAATAATTTCTTTGAGAGCCTGGTATGTACCTTCAAGGTCATCAGAGCCAAGATACATATTTATGCGGGTACGAACCCCAGTACGAAAATCTAAAGATTTTATATCATCAATTCCATAATCATTCTGCGGCATCTATAAACCTCCAATGTAATCCTTTTGTACTTTTTTGTTTTCCTCGAATTTGTCTGCTAATAGTTTCTCCTAAAATACCGGTTTGTCGTTCCGCCTCTGCTAAACTATCATATATAATTTGAGTTTCTATACATTGTACCGGCTTTCGATGTTGAGCCAAACGATTATTTCGTTTGTGCTCTTCTGATTGTTTATATCCTTTTAAAGCTAAACTAATCGCTTTATTATGTTCTTCTGAATGTGGAACCCCTTTCCTAGTATTACTCATTTTTTGTTTTGTAGCTTCTGAATGTAAATGATTGAGACCACCAGAATCTAAATTCCAACCGTTTACCTGACTATTATAAAAAGTAATATAATACTCTTCCCAGTGATTAGCCTCATCTAAGGTTAATCCATCTTTTAGAATTTCGTGACTAAAATTAACCCACCCATACTTTTTAATGGCGGCATAAAATTTAGGGCAAGTCTTATAAGCTGATGGTTTCCATCTTTGACTTATATTATTAGTTTGCCCTATATAACACAGATTGGTGTCTTTTAATGTATGTTTATAAACACACCAAGTTTGTTGTTCCACTTAATTTTCTCCTAACTTTTCAATAAAAATTTTTTGATTTCTACCTATTACATTAAAATATCCACCAATCTTAAAAGCGCAATCTACACACCAAGGGCTTATCCAACCAGTTGAAATAAAGTAGGCAGGCTCGCCACAATGGCGACAAGTCTTCGTGGATTTTTCTTCATATTTTTCTATTATATCTGAAATTTCATCATTTGTAAAGGAAAAGTATTGAGTAAAAATTCCAAACTTTTCTTTGAGCTGAAGGACTTTGAACATTTTCTTTTCATCATCATTCATCTTTTCATATACAGATTGAATTTCATCGAGCCACTCTTGTCCGAAAGCTTTAACCCAACCTTCTGGTACGTCATTTAAGAAGTTATATTCTTTTTCTTCTGGATAGAGGCCGGGCGTATTCATCCAAGGATATGTAATAAATATCCATCGGTCATGGTCTTCAGAGCCGATAGGTGCGTTCTTTAAATCTTCAAGCCAATCCTTATACTCATTAGACATTCAACTAAATCTCCTTTCGTTTTTACTAACTATATTATATCAGAAATTTGGAAAAATGTCAAATTTATTTATTATTAGTTATTTCATAAAATTGTTGTAAGAATTTTTTATATCCTCTTAAGAAATGATATGAAACTTTTATGTTATCCAAAGCAATTTGTTGTTGTATATTCCACGCGTGCTCAACTCCCTTTTGGTCATCCCATTCTGGGTATTCTATTTGAGCCGGTAAACTAAATGAAACTTGAACTAAATCATCTCTTTCTAACGAACTCTTTAAATCTCCAAAAGCTTGAGCTAATAATGTATAAAATACTGAAAGAGGGACATAAATACCATTCAAATAAAGTAAATGAATAGTTTTGAAATCTGCTCCTCCCTGTCTCCTATATGGATCATCTGGCTCAAAATCATCAAATAAGGCACTACCAATGGCTCTTGCAAACATATCAGATACTTTTTCTTTATTTGTAGTTTCACCATTAGGACTACCAATGGCACCTGGAATTAACTGCATAATGGTAAAAATAAAATCTCTTCCTTGAATATTCATTTGATGCATTATATCATCCCAAGTATTTAAGTCTATTGGCGTACCAGCAGAATAACCTCCAATTCCATCTCCATAACCAGTTTTAAATTTGCTATTTAATGTATAGTTTTTGGAGTTAACATATATCATAAAACTATCATCATTACCGAATTTTTCGAACATTTCTTTTGTAAGATTTTTTACATCCATAACATTAGTGCCACGACCTTTACCCTGAAACTTTTCAAGTTTTTTCTCCATGGCGTCTCCGGCGCCATCTTTAAAGCCAATTAAGAGTGCAAAGTCTGCTTTTTGATTAGCAAAGAATTTGGGGTCTTTTGCTCCGCCAGTATGAACGGATTCAACCTTTGTACCTTTACTATTGAGAGTAACAGCCAATGAACTTAAATAATTACCAAACCATTCATAACCTATACCACTATAACTTCCTCTTACACGTTTTTCCTTAAATTCTGTATCAAAATTAAATCCTTTTATTAAATCCCCAATATTACCTTCTGTTATATCTTGACCGCTTAAGCTGTTCGTTAGCATTTCTCCGAATCCTTCTAAATTGTAACTTTGAACCATACCACGAACAAACTCATTAGTTTTGGCAGTTTCTTTTACTTTACTTATAGCTTTGAAAACTTCAGTATAAGCCTTTCCAAGTCTACTATATTCTTCATCCCCGACTATCTTTTTTAAACCAGTTTCGGCTTTAGTACTTGAAGAGAACATTTTCATCAACGCGTCTTTTACTATATCATAAGTATTATTATCTAAAGTTTTTTTAACAAAATTAAGAACTTCTTCGGTTTTATCTTCGCCAGTAACCTCTCCTTCTGCAATCTTTTTTCCAATTTCTATTTTCATTTTTTGGCCCTTATCTCCATCAATCCACTCTTTTAAAGCATGATTTAGATAAGTAGGTAAATGGGTTGGCAAAGAAGTTTGACCTTGTGTATTTGCGATTAAGAGAGCATTCCTTTCAAATATTTCTCTCGTATTAAGTATTAAATTATAAGCTTCAATAAGAGCCTTCCCGCAATCTTCCGAGCTTGGGTCGTAAGAAGTAATCCCAAAATGTTTTTCAAGTAAGGCTTCCTCTTTGGCAAATTCATAAGACGCAAGATTGGCAAAAAAACCACTAATATCTTCATGATTACTACCATAATCAATACGCCATTTAAGTACATCTTTAGCCCTATTATATGCAGTTATAGCCAAATCAGGCCATGTTTTATTTTTTCCAGTTACGGCATCTTCATATAATCGTTCATAGTAAACATAACGTTCTTTGTGCATCGTGTTAATTGAACGTAATTTACCTTCACTATTTCTTTGTTTAACTCCATAAGGAAGTCCAAAACTCATACTATTCCTCCCTAAAAATTTGGCCTGACTTTATGCCAGGCCAGACTTTAATCCAATTTATCCGCAAGACTAGCGACCGCAGACCTCTCAGATTTTGGCATATTAACATATCCAAACAAAGGCTCGTCCTGTAAACTCTCTATCATCTTTTCAAGTCCTTGCGATTTATCAAATATTACTTTATCTCTTTGCTTTAAATCGCCATCCATCCAAAGTTCAGAACCTTCATCGATACGCCCCATTATTAACTGAATGTGTTCCTTAGTTAAGTTCTCTGATTCCATTGAGTAAAGAATCGAATTTTTTATCGAGCGGCCGCGCAAGAACGCAAGAGGAATTACCTCTAACTTCCCTTCTAATACTAATCGCTTTACTCCTTCGATACCGCCGCAATGATCGGCGAATGGCATCAAAAAGGGTAACATTTTATCATCTGCCTCGCCTGGAAGTGCACCTAAGCTATCCGTATCTTTCACTTGGACATTATTACGAATAAAAATAATTTTCTCAAATCTATTTTCTTGTATTGCTTGAAGCGCGGCAGTGATACAAGCCATTGATTTACCACTTCCCCATTTTCCTGTTAATAACTTTATAGGTACATTCTTGTTATTCAAAAGGTCGAGGGCGCAATATTGCTGAGGATTGCGCGGTTTCATAATTCCTGTGAAGTCATTTCCTACTGTTGGATATTGAACTCGTCTAAGGACTCCATTATCATTACAGTAATAATCAATAGCTTCATTATTTTCATCTATAAGAATTATATATTCATTTCTTTTTAATTGAAAATCTTGAGGTTTAATTTCTCCTGAATAAAATTTAGTTAAAAACTCATTTCCGGCTTTTATCTCTCTATATCCAGTATATGCTTCCATGTTACCTCCAATTATAAAAGGGCGCCGATAAGACGCCTTAATATTTTTGGTTAATTATAAGTAGAATTTTTTCATTATTTCTCGACTGTTTTAGTTTCTCTATCTCTAAAGAATAGGTCTACAAAGGCATTATCAGAATAGTTTGGAACTGTTCCTACCCAACCATAGAAAGAACTCGAAAGTCCATTAAAGATAGAGTCAAATCGTCTATTGAGTCTAAGGCGTTCTTCTGCTGTATGCTTGGAGTTATTTACTCTTATCATTTCTGATTTTTCTTCTTCAAGCATAGCCATTAGTTTTTCTTTTACCATTTCAAATTGATTTTGACTTACGGATTTATTAAAAATATAATACTCTTTACCTTCTAAACCCGTACAAAACATACAATGACGAGAATTTTTCATAAAACCGCAGAAGTGGCAATCTGTTAAATCCTGGGACATATAGACATAATTACATTCATTAAGATGATTTGAATTAAGTATTACTGAACTCCATGCTATATCGTTACTGCGGCCGACATCAATGGAATCGGTTATGTCTTGAGATTCAATAATACGATTTGAATTTTTTATATGTCTACTATGTGCAATATTAGTGCCATATCTAATATTTATACTATTATAAATATTAGAACTATAATAAATATGATTTGAATCTCGAATAAATTTACTATCAGTTACATTTAAGCAATTATATAAATTTTCACTATCTTTAATAAATTGGCAATTCCAAAAATTATTACAATTTTCTACACTACAGGCTAAATAATAAGCCGCGAGTTCCATATCTGAAAGACGATAATATTCTCTAATATAATGATAAAAGCTCCATGGAAATACTATTGTGCTTATGGCTTCTAAAAATTCCATGGAATCTATACCATCTTCGAACTTAAGGCCGCCGCCGTATCGTTCTAATACCTCAGGTGTTATCTTCATTTTTCTTTTCCTCAAATGGAATACGTTTTACTTCTCCATTTTCCTCCTTATAAATATATGGAAAATCGTGTTCATTTATAATATATTCAAATCTTTTATTTAATACTTTTATAAAAATTTGTACTGTTGGATTATTTCCATTAAATAATACTTTTATATATCGTTTATTTTTCCCTATAAGTTCTGCGCCAAGTCTATCGCGCGCCCATCTAAGATAGTCGGGATAAGAAAGATTTAATAATCTCGCTATAAATACATCATAAGAACCAGATGTTCCATTAAGAAAATAATCAGTAGGATAGTCAAAATAAATAATATATTTATCTTGATAAACTGGGTGGTTCTGTAAGTAGAAATATTTACTCATATTAAAACTCTATTTCCTCCCATAATTTTCTTATTCCATCTATTTCTTCTTCATTTAGTTCACATAATTCTCCCCAATCTTTATTACGAAAAATTTTACTATTAAAATTAGGAAGAGATTTATTATATATTATTTTTTCAGGTTCTTTTTCTTTATAATCTTTTATATATTTTTTAACTGTATAAGGACTTATATTTAAAGTATTGGCAATAGTCTTACAACTTTTACCCTCTGAATACATTTCATTCATATTTACTATCATATCATTCGTTATAACTCTCATTGTCTTTCCTCCTATACTATCTTTAGTATACCAGTTTTTTGGAGAAATTGCAAATTTTGGGTATAATAAAGGGCGCACATTACGCGCGCCCTCTAAAAATTACTTCAAAAGTAAGTTCCAAAATTTCTCATCGACAATTCCATTTTTCTCTAAGCCATGGCTTTCCTGGAATCTATATACGGCCTGCTCCGTATCATAGTCGAAGTCTCCGTCAAGAGGCATAGGCTCTCCATTATAAGTTTCTACCGCGTAGCCAAACTCATTTAAGAGTGCCTTGAGTGTATTAACCTGTTCTCCTGTGCTACCTCTACTAAGAATTCTTAAATTGATAGTACAAGGTTCCTCCGGTTCAGGTGCTGGCGCGGGTTCAGGTTCGGGTTCTACGTCAGTATCTTCGTCTTCATCTTCGTCATCATAACGAGGACGACCAAAGCCTGCTATACGGCTATCATCGAAGTCATACCATTTGCGCTGAACCATATCTCCGGCATTTCCTTCGATTGTAGTAATATAATCTTCGGTGTCTTCTACAAGTCCTACGTGGGCGATACCATTACCGAAGTCAAAAAAGATAAAATCTCCTTTCTTCGGATCTGATGTAGTCCAAGCATCTGCGTCCTTAAAGTATTGCGCCATATATGCCGCGCTACAAGAATAGTTATTATATGAAGGCTGATAAGTAAAATACTGCGCATCCCACTTTTTTGCTTCATCATCACGGTCCGCAGGCTGCGCAGAAATCAAACACATACAGTTGCAGAAAGTTCCACACCAAGCTACGTTTTGTTTAGTCTGCGGCGCGTAATATCCACAATCATCAAGGATTTTTGCGAATATGGTCCAGTTATTTTCTCCTTCTTCGTACCCAATCCATTCACGAGCATGGTCGAGTACCCAACTAGCTTTAAGTGAACCCATAGGTTATGCCTCCGTTGAGAGAAGTGATTTAGCCTTTTTAATAAGCTGATTTACACCTGTTGCTGCAAGTCCAGAAGCTCCACCGATTACAGTTGCTGTAAGCCAATCTGTTGCGGGAATGAGGTTAGGAATTGTATAGAATGAAACGATTCCTAAGATTGCGCCGAGTACGATGCAGATGCCTGGGATAAAATCGTCGAGCTTTTCGTTTTTGAAAAGTTTTATACAAACACCAACAAGGTAGCAAAAGGCTATGATTACGGGTACTGTTGCAATTTCTAACATTTTAATTTCCTCCTTTTATATTATGTATTATCTGGTTCGGGCTTATCGTGATGAAAACTTTCATTCATAATTAAATATCCATCTTCATCAACAATAAGAGCCGCATGGTTATCGATTGTACTTACAACCGCGACAGATAAAATTAAATAATATTTCTGTCGCGCCTCTGCGAGATTATCGTATTGATAAGATAATGTAGATGTTACACCACCATCAGTCTGAACTTCAATTACAATGTAATTTTTCATAAATATCCTCCTTTATTTATATTATTTACAAAGATAAGTACCTGTTACATATAGTCCGTTTCCGCTTGCAACCTGTGTAAGAGCAGAAGCTCTGATAGATATATTTCCACTACCATCTAACCATCCCATCACCATGGTAGATCCTGTATAACCAATTAAAGTCATATCAACCGCAGGGAATGCAACTCCAGATATTTTTCCAACAAATCCATCTGTACCGGCGGCAACTTGAGTGCCTGCACCCTTTACTTGCACCATTAATTGAACTAAGCTACCCCATTTTTTACAAGTAACCGTTCCTGCCGTCCATGCTCCTGATGATTTAGTAAGAGTCACGGTAGGTGTTGTAGGAGACATAACTATATCTGAACAAGATACTTTGCCTGTCGCAGATTCTAGGTTAATACCTACAGTTCCATCTGTCTTATATAAAGTAAGAACACCGTCATCATTGGAACCAATCCATAATAATGCCCTAGTACTGCTACTGCTATTTCGAACATATAAACTACATCCTTTTAATAATAAATTACCTGTCATAGTACCGCCGCCCAAAGGTAATTTCGTATTATCCGTAGGTGTAGCCCAAGAACCATCGTTTCTAAGATATGTTGTGGTAGCTGAACCTAATTGTGGTCCATTTGTAATAGAACCCGTACCATTAAATTTGGCTAGATATCCACTTGTACCTGAACCGCCAATTTTGCTATTCCAAGTATATTTGTCACCAGTAGTACAAAGTGATACTGCTGTACCTCCACTTGCTGCGGTTCCTGAGGTTAAATTTAATTCATCATAAACCTTAACCCACTTGTTATTTTGAACAGAGCCAGCCCAAATCTGTTTATAATATATTGAAGCATCCTGCATTGGTAACGCTAAATCTGTGTAGTATCCATTAGCATTAGCATGGTTGCATCTAATAATATGCCACCATTTTGCCGTAGGGTTATCGTTTACTCCTGCAGCAGACCCAGCAGATGTACTTTTATTAAAATAATTGAGACCATTCCAACCATAAGTCATCGTGTCATTTAAAGTTAATTTCGTGTTGGTATTTGGGTTTGCAGGCATTTTTATACTATCAACACCAATACCTGTAACGTGACCTTTTGCATCTCGTTTTACAGTTATACCTGTAACAAGAGAAGTAGAGTTCCATGTGGCTGCTGTTGAACTTGAGGCATCAGCATCCAACTGTGCGCTACTATCTTCAGCAGGAGCATAGTGGTTTCCGACGGCTGTTACTTTTGTATCGGTATTTGGGTTCGCGGGAATTTTTCCAGATGTAACTGAAATGCCTGTAACATGGCCTTTACCATCAGTATTTAAGGTTACTCCTTTAACCACATCAATAGACCAAGCGGCTGTTGCTCCCGTAGCACTTGCGGTCTTATCCTGTCCACTAGCTGTTGTTGGAGCGTAATGGTTAGCGGCAGAAGTAACTTTTGTATCAGTATCCGTGAATTTAGGACTTGAGCCTACCGCTACTCCATTAATATTAGTAAAATATCCATTTGCAATATAATAAGAAGATGTACCAATACTTCCAATATTAGTGGTAGCAGTATCCGCTTTTTCAGGAACTAAAGCGCCAGC
>Ga0265301_10007575_pt1 | contig 10159 bp, 16 predicted proteins | sample AusTroGonzalo_MG_2_FD_193488 | JGI IMG/M metagenome (GOLD analysis project Ga0265301, IMG submission 193488) | Bovine rumen microbial communities from tropical cattle in Woodstock, Queensland, Australia - Gonzalo_04 | ecosystem: Host-associated > Mammals > Digestive system > Stomach > Rumen ...
ATGAAAGACAATGCCGATGAACTTCTTGAAATGGCCACAAACAAAGAGAAGAAGCTTATCGAGCTGCAAACGATCCTGAAAAAGCTCAAGCCTGGCTCTACAGAATACAACAAAGTCAATGACCAGATCATCAATATTTCAAGGATGAAGCAGAACGAGGTCAAAACGGATGATAAGACCATCCATTACTATCTTCCTGTGAATTATCCTACTGGATGCAATGACTGTCTGTATTCAAGGTGTGAACAATGCAAATATAAGAAAGAACAAATTGAACCTTAATAACCCTCCTTTCATAGTGTTTATTTATATAGGAATTTGATTGAAAAAGGGGAACCACTCGTGAGAGCAGTTCCCCTTTGTGCGCCAGTATGCTGACCGCAATCAGCAAGTGAGTTGCGGCTCATCAGCCACCAATTTCACGTTTTCTGCCATATTCTGCTATGAGCAAGGCGTCACATGTGGCATTTGTCAACTTCTTCCCCAATGAAGGAAACAATGACTGAGCCTTTGCCTTGAGCTTGATCTTGTGCTCTTTCTTCTCTGCAGCAGTTGACTTCGTAATGCTCGATGATCCAACCTGATACATCTTCTGCCACTTCTGAGGCGTGATGTCATTCGTCGGCAATTTCAATGATAACAGAGCCATTTCAAGATGACCACAGCCCTTGCCGAAACTGAAAGCACTTGATGCGCCTTGGCCAGGAATACCGCCAACTTTCTCGATATATACGACATACCTTGCTTCATCGTCGCCAGATCCGATCTTCAACAGGTGGCAAAGATGATCCAATAAGTCTTGTGGTGTCTCAGGCATCTTCACTACGTCCATGACAATACCGTCTTGGTCGAGCATTGCAATACCTCCGTTCTTTCCAGGATCAATCCCTATAATATATTTCATGACTGTTTCTTTCTTAGTTCTGTAATGTACTCACAAATCTTTCCCAAGTGTTCAGATACCATCGTATCATTACACACAGGAATGAAATTCGGCATGTCTATATTGTTCTCAATGGCGCAGCAGATGGAGTCAATAGTGTCGGTGACTCTTGTATGGTCTTGAACTATCTCAAGTACGGAATTATCAATTTCCATCTTCGCCTCCTTTCTCTAAGGTCTTGGCCATGTCTAAGATGGTAGCTTTAGCCTTTTCCTCTGTCTGGAGTGCAGCGATGGCAGCATCATCTTTCTCATTCTCTTCCTGAGTAGTGGGCCTTGCTTTCTGTCTCTCGATAAGAGCCTGTAATGCCTTGCCTTTGTCTGCGTAGTAGATGCTGTCACCCTGAACACAGGTATCAGTCATCCACATGCCAAAGAGGTGTGCGAAGTCTGCTATGCTCTCAAACTCAGGCTCACGTTTCTCCTGCGCTGCAAGTAAAGCCTGCGGAAGCACACGGTCTATGAAGAGATAGACAGCGGTGTTGCAACAGAACTCGATGGACCAGATCTGACTTATAGCCTCTACCTTGATGAAGGGCAGACCGCTACGTGTCAGTCTCTTACGGACTTCGGGATGAATGTCTTTGCTCTCACGAATCTGCTTGAGCTGATTCTTGGTCAAGGTCTTCGTGAACTTAAGAACGGTGTAGTTCCCGACTTGAATCTTTTTGCCGAATGGCAATACCAATACTTCTTCTTTCATGTTAATCGTCTTCTGATATGAATGTTCCTTTTTCTTCTATGTAATCGACTTGCATGTTCGCGTCCTGAATGATGAAAGGCTCACTAAGACGTTCCTCGTTGCAGCCATAAATGATATATCTATAACCCTCTGGGTAATGCTTCTTGCCAAACCCGAACCTTCCCATAGTATGACCAAATTTCTGTTTGGACGGGACTTCGACATCATTATCCTTGCAGAACTGCTCCAAGCTTTTATAAAGTTCCTGAGTAGGTATATGAACAGGATTCTCATGAAGGGCTTGCATGTCCTTTCGCATCTGATACGAGTTTATCCATGCCAGCACAGGATTCATCTGTAACTGTGCAAGAAGTATTTGTCTTCTATTACCTTCTGATGATGGAAAGACAAACTTTCTTCGTTTAAGCTCCCTGCATCCTCTTAAGACCCAGTTAAAGATTCCTGGGTACTCAGATACCAACTCCCTCGACAGAGCCGGATTCTGTTTGTCCTTTGGTATGGTAATCTCGAAAGATATAAATTGCAGTCTGCGGATAAAGCCAAGACTCTGATCATCTGAATAAGGCAGTTCGTTAAGGTTGAAGATAAGGAAAGGAATATTATAATTTTCTTTCACGTCTTCACCTAATTTTCTGTCAGTTACGGATTCCCCGCTGACAATCCTTTTGAATACACCTGTCCTTTTCCTACCGAATGTTCTCTGGTCCGAATCAGAAGACCAGTTGAAGATGGCTTCTCTTAACAAACGTCTCGCCCTCATTCCTTCATCACCAGTCGCAGTCAGATCATCATAGTCCAAACCAGAGATTCTTTCCTTACCAAAGATCCCAATGGCAGTATCATAAATCGTGGACTTGCCATTGGCACCAGAGCCTAAGAGAATCAGACACAATTCTATCTTTGCCGCATTCTTACCTTCATAAGGATTATACACAGTACCACGCTCCATCAAGCCCAAGCCTAAGAACATCTGCAGTATCAGTCTTGAGTTTTTGTCTGGTAAGACCTCATGCAGGAAATTGTTCCATTTGTTGCATTTGGCTTTCTCATTGTACTCATAAGGATGATAGTACGTCACATGGTATTTCTGATTGAAATCATTGAGACGGTACTCTCTTAGGTCCAGAACTCCGTTTTTGAATGCGATAAGGTCATGCCTCGGTATCAGAGGATTGAAATACCTGATGATGTCAAGGAAATATTGTTTGCACACACCTTTATCACCAAGCATTGGCACGATACGCAGATGCTCTATGAGCATGTTATAGGCAGCAACGATAAGCTCTTCCCTAATCGGCACATAGATCTTATCATCGTACATGTAGAAGTCACCATCATAATACTTGATGTTGCAGTCTTTGGCCAAGAGACGTACCTTTTCTATGAAGTCAAGCTTATTGTTTTGATATGCCTCGGAAGTCTTATAGCCCCAACGGCCCTTGAACTTCTCAAAGTTGAAGTCGCCATTGCTGCATTGACGAAGCAATCCGCTATAAATCTGATCTATTACTGTACTATCGGTCATTTGTTGTTGAATTTTATGTAGTGGAGGCCGGACTCGAACCGACAACCTAACGTTCACGACGTTGCTCTAACCCAGGACGGACTACCGTACTTATAGCTACTCCACTTACCATGTTTACAGTTTCTTAAAGAGCCAGTGCTTGACGTAAAGATCACGTTCATACTGCATGATACAGATGTAGTACACAAGAAAAATACCTATGAAAAAGTTGACACCAGGTACCAATGCACCTATGCAAATGGCTATATACAATAAGACTGGATAGGTCGCTTTCTTCGTATATTCTCTATCTTTGTAACAACACTTACACATGAGATAAAGACAGAACAGGACTATGAAAATCCAAATGTAATAAAAGAATATTGCCCAGATCATTTCCCAATTATCTTAGATACGTCCAACATCATGCCGTTACCACCCACAATCTGCGGCATCTTTCCGTCCCACTTCTCAATCATATCTTCTTGGATAATCATAGGACTCAGTGAAGCAGCGATTGTCTTGTTATAATATGCTTCCGCATCGGCCTTGATCTTCATGGCCTTAGCATTACCCTCGGCCTTGGCAACGGCAATCTTAGCGTTAGCCTCAGCCTCCTTAACTTCGTTCTCGGCCTTCAAAGCACTCTGTATGGCTGCGTTCTTAGCGTCAATCATAGACGTAAGTGACTTCGGAGGCGTAATCTTTGACGTAAACTCTTCGACGATAAATCCTTCCTGCATCAACGACTTCTCAAGCCTTGCCCGAACATCACGCTCGAAATTGGCACGATTCGACATCAACGAATCAGAGGTGTACTGATTGGCACAAGTCCTGTATGCTTCGTAGATACAAGTCCTGATGTAGCCATCTTCCAAAGAACGGACATCGACACGGTACTTGACGAAGATGTCACAAGCCTTATCAGGATTGATATGATAAGCAATAGTAGGATCCATTTCAAAGAGAGACGCATCTTTTGCGTTCACGTTGATGGTCTCGTACTGCTTACGTTGAGTAAACGTAGGATAAGTAAAGACCGATGTGGTGATTGGATTGTACAGCACAATACCGTTGCACGTTCCTTCGACACCACCATAATTCTCTGCATCAGAACTCCATTTGTGGAACTCAATACCTACTTCACCACTGTCAACGACAGTACAGGAAGTCATAAACAACATGGTCATCAAGACCGAAAAGACACTCAAAAATTTCTTCATGTTTGTAATAATTTAGTTAATAATATGGTAATTTACCAGTTGAAAACCCTTGCCCAGAATCCTCTGCTCTCAAGATCGAAGATCTGGCTTTTGTAGTTGTCGTTTAACTGATTCAGACTCGCATTGGCACTACGAAGACGTTTCAGCTCCTGCTCCATCAAAGTGTTCGACTGCGCCAGAGTCTTCATTTCAACCTCTTGACGTTCAAGCTTCTCTTTGGTCTCTTGATAGACACAATCAAGCTTGTCATTGGCAGTCTTATGCTCTTGAAGACGTTCCTGTAACAGAGTAACGTCATGACGGGCCTGAATAAGCTCATTCTTTACATCTTGATAATTCAAGACCTCAGTCAGAGCCTTCTTAAGCTTATCCTCAAGGATGGCATTCTTTGACTCCAGATCCCTGACCTGAGTAAGTGTAGCACGTACACGCTTCTTCACAACCTTATAGGGCATTGGCTCACCTTTGTACTTGCCGACATTCAAATTCTTTATCTTAGCAAGATTATAATTCTCCCCGGCCTTTATCGTACAGGTCTTGGGATTCCAGATCAGACCATTCCTCTCAACAAGGGCAAAGAACTTTTTCTGTTCCTGTGACGTTGCGAGTCTGGCATACTTCATATCGGTGCCAGCAGGGGCATCCGACTCAACATAAGGCGCGAGACAAGCATAATTATCCCCGCCATAACATTCATCAGTGAAGATCCTGACATTGCCGAACCCACTGACGATCACATCACCTTTCTTGAAAATATTCATGTTCGTTATAATAAAGCATTCCAAATCATAGTAGAGACATCATCGAAGCTCTCAGACACGTCAAGGCTCTTGTTGTCATCGTAGTCTATCTCGACATGGGCAGGCTTCACACCATAGTCTTTCTTCTCTTCACCGTATTCATAAACGGCAACGATGGAATCAACCCTAACCAAAGCCTTCTTCCCGTCAACTAAACACGTAACCTCTATGAAATCCTTCGGTATCATATCAGATCTTCTTTCTTAGTAGTCAGACACACAGGCTGAAAAGGATAACCAAACGTCAAAGTAGAAAGCCATATCTTCTTATTCTTGACAATATCAGCTATCTCTTCATCCGTCAGATCCCAACACGTAACAACCTGAGCACGCTCCAACACCTGACCTTCGACCTCGTAATCCTTGATCAACGCAGGCAACGGCTCGTATTCTGGCTGTTTATCGCCGATGACGGCATTCACCTCTTCAAATCGTACTGGCTTCATTTCTCTGACTTCAACAGCTCAATAGCACGCTCCAATGCCTCATTGACAACACTCTCTCTGAGACATCTTTCAAACCTACGGCCCTTTGCGACCTTCTCACGCTCGGCACGGTAAGACTCCAACAGCTTGATACAACGCTGCTTCGTCATCTTTGACTCAGGCTTTGTTGCACCAGCATCGACACCGACGTTATATCTCTCTTCCCACTTCTTGATTAGAGCATCAGCACCGGGCCAAAAAGGCTTGAAATCCTTGCACCTATCAATATTCCCTCTATGAAGCAAAACACGTTCATAGCCAGGAAAATTCAAAAACTTGATCTCAGGACCTTTGCGCAAACTCTCACAGATACGATTCAACGCATTGGCTGTCTGCTCGGACATTCTTGACTTAGCATCCTTAGCATATCCCTCCACGAAATCAATGACACAATCCTTGAGACTCATGATCTGGTCTTCACTGACCTTCACATTCCATGTCATGCCATGAACATTCACGTCTACGAAATACTCCGTACCTTTCGGACCACAGTCAATACTACCAGTGACCTTACCAATGAACTTATCCGTGTCTAACTTCACAGACAAGCCCTCAACAGAAGGAAGCTCAAACTCCTTCCCCCTGAATTTAACACAATCGCCAATTCCAAATTTGGGCATCTTGGCTAAATGAACGAACCTGAACGATAAATTTCGACCTTTTTCCGAGATCATTCACTCGGAACAGACTCATAATCAGCAATTTGAGTTCAGACTATACACAAAAATAGCGAAATAGCGAAAACCCTCTGCCTAAAGCCATCGGTCTATACGTACCTTTCTTTATTTAACCAAATTCCAGTGCAAAGATAGCAAAAATCGTTTATATCGTTCACTATATTATTAAAAATTCCCTTTTTATTAGGATTTTTTAATGAACGATATTCCTTTTACAATATAGAGATCATAAGGAAACATGTACGAAATCATGACATGAGCCGAATTGTTAAAATGGCCCGAAAAAATGGAAAAAAAAATATTTTTGAGGCGACCTGATCCCTTAATCATACTTTTCTCAGGGGGTGTAGGGGGTGCATATTTATGCAGTAAAAGCCGCATATATACAGGATTTTGCATAAATATCCAAATAGTATTGAAATACTATAATGCGTCAAAATGGCAGTATTTTACGGCCTATTCTGCCAGTCTGACAGTCTGAGACGGCGGCAGCCTCAAAGGTTCATTTTTGCATAAATATCCAGAGTTATTGCATATTCATGCACTACGATTAAACAGATCTTTACATTTCTTTCCTATTGTGTGCGGACACATAACAAAGTTTAGCAGATTATCAAGTCCGGAATGTTAAAAATTTAACAATATACACAAAAATAATGGTGTAAATACTTGCAAATATGCAAAAAAAGTCGTAACTTTGCATCATAAAAGATAGGTATAGAGCACTACCTCGGACAGGCTCGACTAAGTATTTAGAATTATGGCAAACTTAGGAACTAAGGCCGCTGCAGCCGCAACCGTTGAAATGCAGCAGATGACAAAGAAGGCTGGCAAGCAGTCAGCAAGTGAGAAATTCGACGCAGCCCAGGCAATGGAAGGCAAGGCCGAGAGAGTAAAGTCAGAATTGGCGAAGGCTTACGACAGAGCAGAAGCCGCAGCCGTTGAGCTCTTCCGCTCTAAGTATCTGCGTGAGGTTCAGACTATGATAGAAGGCTGCATCTGTGAGGCTCTGGCCGTTGAGCGTGACAATTTCGCAGCCCGTGAAGAGAAGGAAGCCAAAGTAATTGAGCAGATTCTCACGAAGGGAAGAGAAGAGAGTGCAGGATTCACCGTCCGTTTCTCTGACACAGAGCAAGGAATGACAGAGAGCGCAGCCGAAGACCTTCACAGTATGTTCGCAGCCGCTAAGCAGTCAATGCTCAAAGTGAAGATAGCAGAGCGAGAAGAGAAGGCCGCAGCCGCTGCCGCTGAAGAAGAGAGAAAGCTCTCGGTTATGGCTGAACTCGGTGTAACTCCTGAACAGATAGCCGCCTTGAAGGCCGCTGGAGTCATCAAGTAATCAAGTCTTTCCCCAAAAGAGAAGAGCAGAGCGAAAGCCCTGCTTTTCTTTTGCTCTGAAAATTGCGTTTTAATGTAGGGGATCTGAAAAGATCCGGAGTCGCAACCCTCCATAAATACAGAGTGTGGACGCAACCACCAGCGAACGAATTGAACGATCCTTGTATTGAACGATTCGAACAATTGCAAGTATCTGGACCGATGACAGCCAGAGAAAAACGCTCCAGTTCTGAGCGAACGACCTCTCCCGAACGGGAACAAAGGTTTAAAGGATAAGGCTTTATTGCGTAATGGCAAGGCAAAACTCCATGGAATGAGTTAGTGTTTTCTGTTGAAAACATGAAACAAGAGCAAAAAATCATATTCTTTAGACCTGGCTACTTGGTTTTGTGAGGCGGTTCCTCACGAAAGTACGATGATTCATTTAATCACTTTAGTAAATCATCGGGATCGAGCGATTTGATGTTGAACGATCCGCACGAAAGACGTTAGAGGTGAAAGACCTCGTAGAACAAAGAAATGGTTCCCGAATGATTCATAAATCGGAATATCGAAGCGGTTGCACGTAAAGAGGCCGAAAGGGACGTGCAGGAGAGAATGATCAAGTCAAAAACGAAGCTTCGGAGACTACGGGAGAGGATAGAGCGATCTGTCCTCTCTTACTCTAACCAAACAAGTACGATTATGATTAAAAGAATTATGCTTCATTTAGTGGCAGCTCTTTTGCTTCTGCCATGCCTTGTGATTTTCTGTGGCGGGATCGAAGGATTCATTGCAACGATCTACGCAAGTACGCTTTTCATTTACACGGCTAAGACCGAACGAGGCCGGAGATTCTGCCGTCGTTATTATCACGAGATTCTCAGGATCGAGAACAGTCTTTAGAGAGTACGATGTGCTCTCACAATAACCCATAATTGATTTGACTGAGAATGTTGGTTCGTGAGAATAGACATTCTTTTCTGTCTCAGAGCGAAAGCTCCTATTAAACCCAAACGAATATGACAAAAAGAAGATTTCTATGGTTGAATGATGTTCGTGATAACGACATCTTCAAATGTATTGTGACGTTGAAGAATGGCATGCACAAGACAAGACGGTTTGCCATTGACAAAGTTCAGAAAATGATTGTGGCAGTACGACAGCTCAAGCAATGTTCCTTGCTGAGTGAACGCTACAGATCTTTCCTTTTGGAATTAGAGATCAACCCGTATCAGATCAAGTCTTGTAAGATCTTGAACGAGCGAACGGGCAAGGAATTTCTCAGTCTTTAAGCAAGTCCCAGGACTTGCACAATTTTAACCAACTAAAACAGAATATGGAACAGATTGCATTTAAGTTCGTGAAGTGGGAGGTTCCTGCGCTCGAACAATTAAAAGAGTCGAAAGTCTACAAGCTCAAGCAGAAGCTTTTGAACGGTGAGAAACTTAGTCGTGATGAAAAGAACTGGCTTACAGAGAAAGGCCATGACATCTACGGCAACGACCTTATCCCATTGCAGAGATGGATGTTTGATTTCCGTGATTTCATGAAGCGTTATCTTGTCAGGCAGTACGGCAGTTGGCAGGAATATCGAGGTTTTGACAAGACCTCGGTTAGATCCATGCTTTTCGGAACGATCACGGAGATTGTTGAAATCCCGTCGTAGTCTTAAGCAGTCGTGTTAGGCTGCGCTATAAACCAAAAACGAATTGGAATATGTTACAGTCAGAATTTTACGAAAGGACTGGTGTCACTCTCTCTGCTGAGGAGTACGCCAAGGTTGAACGGATCTATGACAATGTGAAGATGGACAAAGACCATTTCTGTGAAGAGTGGAAGAAAATCAGAACGAACATGCTCTTCAATGAGATTTTGGACGCTTTCGAGACTCTGGAGAAAGAAAACTTTTCTTTGAAAGACAGACTAAGCTCTCTCGAAAGCCGTTACGAGTCCGATATTGAGAATGAGCGCAAGTTTTCACATGACAAGCTTGAGTCACTGGCCATTCGTCTTATCCAAAACATTGACGATGTTTCCCGCATCTACGACATTCTTGAAGAAGAGTTCACGCTCGACTTCATCATCAAGGTCAAGCTCAAGGAAAACATGGATCTTGAGCCTCATGAGCGTGATCACCTGATCAAGAAACTATGAGTCTAATGGAGTCTTGCACGGCTCCACTATTAACCAAAACATAGGATTATGACAGACAGAAAATTTGAGCATCTTATAGATGTAGTCGAGTACTATTCTTGGGTGCAGTACGACAGAGGCGCAAGTTCTCAGCTTAGCGAAGAGCAACGCCAGCAACTAACCGAAGTAAGGGATAAACTGCAGAATTACTCAGATGCAGGGGAAGAGATAGCAGATCTCTGGCTTGAGTGTGCTAATGAACTACTGAATTAGTCTTGACTCCTTCGGGAGTCCTATTCACCAATACTTAGTAATATGAAAGCAACATCTTCAATTACGGAAATGTCAAAAGACCGCATTGCTCTTAGTGTTG